>PVBE010105356.1_pt1 | contig 24372 bp, 24 predicted proteins | sample 1631181 | NCBI WGS metagenome assembly PVBE01 (sample SAMN08397723, study PRJNA350692) | Marine metagenome, whole genome shotgun sequencing project. | isolation source: water | place: Pacific Ocean | collected 2012-04 | reverse complement strand
TGATTTCTGATTAATTTCAAGAATTATTTGCGGCCACATTGATTGATCTTGTGAGTCTGGGATTAAACTTCTTGAATTGCTTGGTTGCGAGGTGTTGCATCTAAATGGTGAACCAACTGGCGAGTTTGCGCACGATCCTGAACCAAAACAAGAAAACCTCACGGATCTTTGTGATATGGTTGATAAGTTTGATGCTGATGTTGGATTTGCGCAAGACCCAGATGCAGATAGACTTGCCGTTGTTGACGAAACGGGTTTTTATTTTGGAGAAGAATATACACTCGTTCTCGCTGCAATGAGGTGGCTTGAAGAGCATCAGGGCACATCAACCGCTGCAAATTTGTCCTCAAGCCGAATGATTGACGATGTCGCTCATGTTTATGGTTGCAAAACTTGGCGTTCGGCGGTTGGTGAAGCGAATGTGGCTGGTGCAATGAAGGAGCACGGTTGTGTGATTGGTGGGGAGGGCAATGGTGGAGTTATTTTCCCACGAGTGTGTTGGGTTCGTGACAGTCTCTCCGGAATGGCATTGATATTAGATTTAATGCGCATCAAGGAAGAACAACTCTCATCTATCGTTCGTGCTATCAAACCATATGAAATGATAAAACGTACTATTGATCTAAAAGACCTTGGTGGTATTCCTGCAGTAGAAAAAGAAATTGAACGATTAAAAAACGAGTACTCAAACGAGAATTTTGATGAAAGCGATGGCCTACGTATCGATTTTGATGAGGGATGGCTTCATGTCCGACCAAGCAACACTGAACCAATTGCACGCGTCATCGCTGAAGCGAGTGATTCGCTAACGGCATACAAACTATCGAACCGCGTAAAACTTTAACCGTTAAAAAAACTGAAGAAAAGCTACGTCCTTGTAGCAGGGACGCCCACACAACATTCGATGCGAAATTGTTCGCGGGTGTCCCCCTTTGCCGACCGTGGGATATGTGTGGCAAAAATAAATAACCCGCGGGGTAATTTAATACAACTGTGCGCGAGGCATAACAGACGCAGTGAGTCTAATCGTCTCGCCATCTCCATCCATGGCTGTCGCATGTTCGGGGTCTGGGGTGACTGCAAGGTTAATTGTAAGACGTTGTAGCGTAGTTCCATTTTCATATTGCAACAAAAACGGTGTGATTGGCACGCCTTCTACCATCTGTGTAACCCCGCCAAGTACTGTCGAACCAACTCCATCAATATCCATCTCTAGGGTTTCATTCATATTATCCCACGTAATAGTTACCATCTGACCTAACGGGGTTGTAATAATCAATTCGTCGCTTTCAACTTCATCAATTGTTGTATTTGCTGGCAATGGTCCAAACGATGTACCTGTCCGAACAAGCAACGCAATTCGTTCCACCAACAACCGTGAAGTCAATCTGTTTACTCCGCTAGATGACGATCTAAAATAAGCATCCACCGATATTTGAATTGACGCAAACAAACCGGTCAATAACACAACGGCGATTGCCAAGCCGATCAAAAGTTCCACTACTGTAAAACCTCGTCGCACTTATGAACCCTCCTGATACGTTAGGCCATCGGGCACAATGGTAATTGGCCATGGAACACCGTCTGGCAATGGGGCGTCTGGGTTTGCCTTTAGAAAAACTCTGCCATATCCAGTAAACGGTTTCGTGGCATCGTCAACTCCTTCGCCATCACCATCTTCCGGTCCAAAGTAACCAATTGTTGTGTTAAATGCATCTGCTTCGCCACCATAAAACAAGGGGCCTTCACCCTCTGTTGGTCTAAAGGTTGAAAGAATCGCACCGTGCACATCGATAACACCGCGAAGATCTAACAGACCACTCACTATTGTACCTGTCAACTTTACTCCAACAGTCTCATCGTTCTGGAATGCACCAATTTCTACTGACCATCCAGGCATTAATACCGAACTTCGAGATAACTGTTCGCGATCCGCGGGATCAATTGAATTTAATATAACTTGCAGAGCAACGACATCGGGCTGATCTGCCAAACTGGGATCATCTGGGTCAAGGAAAAATCTAGATTCACCAGTGACTTGTATTTTATTTCTCCAATGGGTAAATTCAGACGGAACATCGCCCGCAACCGAACCAAGAAATGTGCAATCATGAAATCGAATATTGTTTGAAATACTTCGCGTGTCGTTATAGTCAACGCCACCGGACTGTGCAACCAAACCTTCAAACCTAGTTTTAAATCCTCCGCTGCCGTTTGGTTCGACAGCACCAGCAAAATTCCAATTAGGATCGGCTGCGTCTTCAGTTGTTTCAACCCAAGTTACTCCAACAAATGTGCAATCTTCAAAAATCGCATTGGTTCCTACGGGAATTCTCACATTATTAAATACCATATCACTGTAAGTAGGACGGCTATACCAATCATATGCGCCATCGGATTCCCAAGGAACCCCCTCCCACACATTGTCCGATGCTGGCGTGTATGTTCCTCCATCATTGATGTTTGATTCCACTTGACCAGAGCTTAAATCACCAAATGCAGTTCCTGTTAGTGATTTTGTTTCAAACCAAGTTTGCGCATCTGAAAACATAGGTGTCGTTAACTCTACCAGTTCATTTTCAGATAAACTAAATTGCGCTGAAGAAGAACCATACTCTGGTTTAATAGAACCATTCACATCTGTTTGCCACTCTGCACCTGTTTCCAATTGCCAAGTTGCAGCATCAATAGCAAAGCCCAAATTTCCTACCACTTTTGCATACGAATCTTTGGTGTTAATAATACCGTCGTTCCAACCAAGTTCTTGATCTTTGGTGTCGGTTACACCATCACCATTACGGTCGCTTCTCGCTTTATCAATAAGTAATGCCAATTGCATGTCGCTAGAAAATTCTTGTGTCAACCCCGGAAAACCAGCGGCCGCGGCTTGAATTGGATCGTATACCACCCCAATGTCGCCGTTACTATCAAAGTGAGATAAAAACAAATCCATCTCTGTCACATATTGATCTCCATCGTAATCCGTAAGCAAACCCCCAAGACCCAAACTTTCGGTAGGATGATTCGCTCGTAATCTATTATCACCATCAATATCATTTGAGAGTAACAACACAGCGAGCGCATCTAAGTTCGGGTCAAGCAGCGCGGAGTCAACACCATAAAAATCGCTTTTCATAATCATTGGAGTTCCAAAAGTTGAATTTAACTCGTCTACTTCAAGGCCGTAACGGGTTCCTATGGGACCCTCAACCATGACATTCCTACCAAGCATAACTCGCGACATGGCAACAACTGCATAATCGATTCTCTTATCAATATCGAACTCCATTGAAATCGTTCTAGTAATTCCATCTGCTTCGCCAATACTTGTTATCAATATCCTTGTGTCGTTTGACAGCAACTCATAAGACAAACGGAAATAATAGGTTCCACTTGAGTCAAGAGCGATGGGTTTTAGTTCTAATTTGTAATCGGTTGCACCAATTATTGGCAGCAATGCATCTTCTGAAGTTACTTCTATCGAATGCGCATCAACTTGAGTGTAAACATCTTTGAGAATATGCACAATTCCAACACCAGAAGGTGAACCAACAACATAATCATCCGCTGGTACAACTGTAATCAACCCGTCAGCAGGTGTCCACGTTCCTCTCCACAATTTTTCTGCTAAATCACTGTCTATTACACCCCTATCAACTACATATCGGTTTACTTCATCTAGCAACCGAATACTCGCAAAAGATAACCCAGACTCTGCCGCCGATTGTGCTTTTGCAATAGCGATCATTGCTTTTGCGCTTCGAACGTTCGTCCACGATACACTTGCCATTCCAGCAGTAATTGAAGCGATAACTGTGAGCATAATAAGCGCCGGAACAGTCGCCCACCCATAACGTACTCTTGTTTTTACCGTGGTGCTATCCATGTCAACCTCGTAACTTCTACATTGTTATGTAACACCGTAACTTCAATCCGAACAACTTCAGATGTTCCGTCTGCTACGATTGAAGTTACATCAAACGGATTTACACATTGCACTGCAATTTGTTGTTCCCAGTTATTCATGCCAACAATAACTGTACCTGTTGCATCAATTGGCCCTGTGCCCCTTGACTCTGCAAATGTCCCATTATCTAAATCGTCAAGATCATCAAGATCATCCGGCATTACTTCGCTGAACTCAGCGCCCCAAACCGAATTCCCTGTAACAGGGTCATTTGCTGGTAGTAACAATGACATTTCTCTGATTTCTGTTGCCAAACGCATCCCAGTTGCAAGCTCTTCTGAAGCAACTGCTTGAATGTGCCATGCTTGCTGTGAGCCAACTACCGCCACAGCACCTATCCCGATTACCGCGATTGCAAAGGCAGATTCGACCAACCAAAAACCACGCCGTGTTGTAGTTCGCATACGTTTCATCAACCGGTTACCACCGCGCTCATTTTGAATATAGGAAGGATGATTGCCATCGCAATAAAACCAACGATTACACCCATAAAAACAATCATCGTTGGTTCAAGCAAACCTGTAAATGTCTTTACGGCATCTCTTAACACGCGGTCGTAATACTGTGAAATTTCTTCAAGGACATCCCCTAGTTTGCCAGACTCTTCACCCGCTGCAATCATTTGAATCACGGGCATTGGTAGAAGTTTCGTTCCATCTAACAATTCGTTTATTCGGTTACCCTCTTTTACTCCATTAGAAACATCCTCCCACAGAGAACAATAGTTTTTGTTTCCAGTTATGTTTCCTGTTACTTCTAAGGAACTTATCATAGGAACCCCAGCATTTACAAGTTCCCCTAGTGTTTGTAATGAGCGGGTGATATACAGCGCGCGAAGCATTTTTCGAACTACGGGAAATTTCAGTTTTACATTATCTATAAAACATAGTCCCCACTCTGTTTTTGAGCCAAGATATAAACCTGCTGTAAGTACAACTATTGCTATTGGAACCGTCCACCAATACAACACCATCCATGCACTCAAGGCCATTAAAAAAGTAGTTGGCCATGGCAGAATTGATTCCTTACCGGCAAAGACACCTGCAAACCGAGGTAACACAAATGTCAATAGAAAAATCGTAACAACTGTTGCTAAACAACCAATAACTGCTGGGTAAATGCTCGCGCCGACAATTAATTTTTTAGTTTCTATTTGCCTAGTTATGATTTTGGCAATTCGATCAAGCATGTGGCCGAATGAACCTGACAACTCGCTGGCTTTAACCATATTTATGTAGAGCGGAGAAAAGAGTTTTGGATATTTTGTAATTGCATCCGAAAATGTGCAGCCAGCCTCAAGATCCTCTCGAATCGCAATCAGAATTACTTTCAATTTATCGTTTTCTACGTGTTTACTAATTCCATCAATTGCAACTCGCAAACTAATTCCTGCACGTACCATTACTGCGAGTTGCGTTGTGAAATCGAGAATATCTTTCTTCTTTGGGCCGTTCCCAGTATTTAGAACAGACCATATTTTTCCTAGCAAACTGTATTCGTTTGCCTTCAGTGGAACCAAACGAACAATTCGACCCCCGTGATGTTGTATGGAACTTGCCGCGCTTGTTGCGGATTGTGCTGCAATTTGCCCAATCAACAAGTCCCCACTTTCTTGCTGTAACTCATAACGGTAAGTTGGCATCGGTTAATCCTTAAGCAGTTAAAGTCAGTTGTAATCTAGAGGGATCACTTGAATTTGCAATTGCTACATCGCGTTCGATTAGCCCATTAAAAACAAGCGTAGCGATTGATGTGTCGCGAGTAACCATGCCCTTGCGGCTGTTCGTTTCGATGACGTTTGGTATTTCAAATGTTCGGGCTTCACGAATAATGTTTCTGACTGCTGGGTCACACAGAAGTATTTCAACAGCAGGTACCATCCCGCCACCAATTTTAGGAAGTAAGGTTTGAGAGATTACTGCTTTCAGCGTGTTCGCTAGCATGGATCGGACTTGTGATTGCTGATTTGCTGGATACATGTCGACAATTCTTTCTACTGTTTGCGAAGCGTTTACTGTGTGCAGAGTTGACAAAACAAGATGGCCTGTCTCAGCTGCTGATATTGCAAGAGAAGTTGTTTCTAAATCTCGCATTTCTCCAACAAGAATAATGTCTGGGTCTTGACGAAGCGCGTGTTTCAAACCAGAAGCAAAACTTGGCATATCGCGACCAAGCTCCCTCTGTTCAACAAGGCAACAATCAGAGTCAAATGTATATTCAACTGGGTCTTCCAAAGTAATGATGTGCCTGTTTTTCGTTTTGTTAATCTCTTGCAAAAGTGATGCTAGTGTTGTTGACTTTCCTGACCCAGTATCACCAGTAACTAGAACTAGCCCCCTAGGTAGTTCTGCAAGTGGAGCAATCGCGGGTGGAAGATTCAAACTTTCTAGCGGCGGTATGCTTGTCTTCACTGTTCGCATTGCAATAGCTGGCACGCCCCGCTGAATGTGAACATTTATCCGATAACGGCAATCTGGTGTTGCCCATGACAAATCAACATCCTGTTGACTAGCCAGCGTTTCTTGCTGTCTTTCGTTCAACATCGTTGCAAGGTGCGCTTTGAGTTCATCAGCATCTAAAACTGGGTAATTAAGACGTATCAGCCCTGTGTCCACGCGTATTACTGGTGGTTCACCAGAGACCAAATGAATGTCTGAGGCACCCCGTAGTGATGCATCTAAAAGTATTTTGCCTATATCCATGCATAGTCCATCGGAAACAGCGTTGCTACTGTTTATAGGTGAGTACGCAGTAGGAACTGAACATACCGTTCATTCCTGTTTTGTGGGCTATTTACGAGAGTAAGTCACTCTGTGAGGAGCATTTCATATGGAATAGCGACATCACCGTATGCATGAATCGATGCTGTCGGGTTCCACAACCCAGTATTCATCAATGTCTTGGCAATTGCTGTTGGTGGACTATAACTAATGCTACCTGAAAGTTGCCATGAAACCAAGTTCGCCCCTTGTACATCTGCTCTGCGAACGACAATTGGAATAGAACTCGTTATTGTTGACCACCGTGGAACTGTTTGCCATGCAACTGCTTTGCCGCGATATAACGTTGCCCCTCCGCCTTTCACCGAATAATTATAGTATTTCAACTGAATCGGCTCGTCATTTGTATTGGCTATTTCAAACTCAACTTGTAAAGCCACTGCCTCAGGAGTGGATTCTGTTAAGGAAACAGATTGAAACTGCGTAATTGGCGGCCGAATTCCACAACCTTGAATCATGCAAACGCTCGTAATTATTACCAACAGACGAAACATAGCGCTACTGTACCAAGACCACGCAAATTCCGCCCATTGTTTATTGTACGATTGCAGTTTTCTCTTTATTCCTAACAAATGGCTGCACAAACGTATTATCAATCATCACTATGTGGCCCTCAGCGTTAGGAAGAAATGGCTGATAACGTGAATATTGGTTCCACCAAACTGAAAGGGCAACCAGAATAATCATCGCACACCAAGACGCCAACTCGCCCTGCCTCTTGCATCTATAGTGATATAAAAGAGATACGCACACCGCTACCGTACTCAATTTATACAACACTAACGGCCAAACTGAGTTGGTGGTATGGAGTAACCAGACAGCGATGGGATTGCCCTCACTCATACCAACAGTAGTCAAGTATGTGATTGTAAGAAACAAATCAACGAAACTTAATACCACAACTCCCCCAAGAAGCCAAGTAACACGCTCGGATCGCTGGGATTCAGCCAATTGCACTTTATTTGGATGTATGGTTGAGCAAATCATGTGTATCTTCAGTAAATAATGCCCCTTACGAATAGTACGCCACAGGTGCGAATCGACCTAGATAACGTGCCGCAAAAGAATAATTTTCGTTTTTGTGAAATTTATTATAAAAATAGGGGCTTTATCAGACCTTTAACTTGACTTTTTTTGGCAATTAGATATCAATACCAAATAATTAGTTGTCAATAACTACTGTCCAACGAACTCCCCTTTTTCCTGCTCTGGAGATTTTCATAAGTGATGCAAAGCCAGATTATCGAACAACTCCCCCAAATGCCCTATGACTCTGCAGATTTCACCATGAATACGCTGTGCCAAGTTGCTACTCCTTTATTAGGATTTGTACAGCCCCAAAACACCTCTATGAACGAGTGGGAAGAAGAGCAGGTGGAGGAGGATGAAGAAAAATATGGCGAAGAAGAAGTGATTCAAGAAACCGATCCCGATTTAGAAGATGGGGAAGAGGCGGATGATGATAATGATTGCGAACTAGATGGTGATGATGACGATGAATTCGAACAGTATTTGTTCGGAGAAAATGACGATTAACCGACCCGCAGCAACAGATCAACGTTCAAACGACCTTAGAGCGGGGACGCACACTCAACATTTTCGCCAAGCGAACAAGTAGATATCCCCTTTACGTGCTTTTAAATCTGTGTGCTTATTAGAATTCTAGTGATAATCACGTCGCTACTTTTTCGTTTGAACGACCATGCCGTCCTGCTGCTGAAGCTTCCAAAGCTTCGCACAAACACTGCACAGGAGCGTGATCCCCATATTCTTCCAATAGTTGTGCCATCTTTTCAGACAGAGCCCCACCGTTTTCTCTGAAGAGTAGTTTGAACGCAATTTTCATCGCTTCAATTTGAACTTCAGGATAACCTCGCCTTGACATTGCAACCACATTTACTGCCCTGACTTCTGCAGGAGTTCCTTCCACAATCATGTAGGGTGGTACGTCTTTGGTAATCCTTGTTAATCCACCAATGTAAGAAGAACGGCCAATTCTTGCAAACTGATTAATGCCTGCCCCGCCACCAATTGTTGCATAATCATCAACAGTAATGTGCCCCGCGAGCATTACTTGGTTGGCAATAACAAGTTCATTACCAAGTAAACAATCATGCGCTACATGAGAAGCGACCATAAGCAAATTGTCATTGCCTATGACAGTCTTGCTTCCAGCTTGTTCCGTCCCACGATGAATTGTGACATGTTCACGTATTTCATTACGGTCACCAATCTGCAATGTCGTAATTTCATCAGCAAATTTTTTATCTTGTGGATCACCACCAATAACACTAAATGGGTATATACGATTGTCTTTACCAATCGTCGTGTTGCATTGAACAGTAACATGATTAAACAGTACAGTTCCCGAATCAATTGTCACATTTGGACCAACAAAACACATTGGACCAATAACCACATCTTCAGCGATTACTGCAGTGGAATCAATTACAGAAGTTGGATGAATAGTAGCCATAGTTAATCTTGCTCCGCGTCAACCATCATAAACCTAATCTGTGCTTCAGCGGCAAGGCGCGAGCCAACAAATGCCTTACATTGCAATGCTGCCGTCCGCACACCAGCACGAATTGAAACTGCTTCTAAAATCAATTGGTCACCCGGAGTTACAGGATGGCGAAGTTTTACCCTATCCAAACTCAATAGAACTGCCAATTTTCCTGTGTGTTCTAGTTTTCTACTCATGAGTAAACCACCAAGTTGAGCCATCGCTTCTACAACTAACACACCAGGCATTATTGGTGTGCCCGGATAGTGTCCTTGAAAAAATGGCTCATTAATGGTCACATTTTTCACGCCAATAGCTTTCGATGTCCCATCCATCTCGACAACCCTGTCAACAAGTAACATTGGATATCGGTGTGGCATGATTCTCTGAATCTCGCGGACATCCATTTCAGAACCCGTTGAGGCAAGTGTCCGGCGATTGGACGCTTTGTTTTGTTCAACGATTGCCTTGCATAACCTTCTATTCAAGGCATGACCAGAACGACTTGCAACAATTCTTCCATGAATATACCCTCCAGCCAAATATAAATCACCAAGAATATCAAGTATTTTATGCCTTACTGGTTCGTTCTCAAATCTATACGTGTTATCAATTGGACCCTCTTCACCTATAACTAACATCTCTGAGGGTGATAAGTGTGTGCACATTCCCTGAGATTGTAATGCCAATGCTTCTTCTTGCAAACTAAATGTTCTTGCCGGAGCAACGTCTGTACTGTACGTACCACTTACACTATTCCAGCCCTGAGTTTGTCTTGCTATTCGTGTTGTTTCATTACCGTAATCCAAATCATACACAATTTGCAACCCTTCTTGGCTAGAGGGGAACGCTGCAATCATCGCATCCCCATCTTGTAAACAAATTGGTTCAGTAACACGAAAAAAAGTTCGCGCCTGGTCCTGTTCAACAGTACCTGCTTGTGCAAGCGGTTCTACAAACAGAAGGGCAGAACCATCACCACATGGGACTTCGGGACCATCCATGCGAATCACTGCGTTGTCAATTCCTGTGCCAGCCAACGCTGACATTAAATGTTCAACTGTTTCGATTGTCACGTCACCATCGCTTAGGGTTGTTCGTCTCGCCCGTTCGGTTACATTTGCAATCGTGGCTGGGATTTGAACTGATGGTTCAATATCTGTTCGCTCAAAAACTATACCCTCACCAGCAAGAGCAGGAGTAATAACCATATCAACGTCCTTACCCAACAACAGTCCCTTGCCACTCACTGCCACTGGCTTTGCAACGGTACGTTGCATAAGAGTGTTATTAGGCGTGACATCGTGCCCCAGTTTGGATTGTTGTGTAAGGTTCTTCATCGTAGTTGAAAGATTCTAGAAATATGCGAAAAGTTGGTTTTGTTAATCTTTACATCGACCAATTTTAGCAATGATTCCGGGCAGTTTACGAGTAGAAGCCCATTGTCGCAATACGTCCTTCATTCTACCAGCAGGAAGCCCAAGCCATTCCTCGCCCGCAGGAATATCGTGCATCAAACCGCTTTTAGCACCGATTTTCGCACCATCGCCAACTTTACAGTGGGGAGCAATGCCAACATGGGCCGCTATTTGGACCCAATTGCCAATATGTACAGAGCCACCAAGACCCGTTCCTGATGCGATAACACAGTTAGCACCAATAATAGAGTTGTGCCCAATTTGTACTAAATTGTCAATTTTTGTGCCATTTCCGATTTTTGTTGCGGAAAACTTGCCACGATCCACACAAGAACCGGATCCGATTTCGACTCGATCTCCAATAACAACATGACCAATATGTTGCAATTTTATTAATTGAGACATACTTGAATCAGGACAATAGCCAAAGCCATCCGTGCCAATCGTTACATTCGCATTCAAAATGCAATCATCCCCAACAATACAATCTTGTTCGATAACTACCCCAGATCGTAGGATTGTGTTTGAGCCAACACAACACCCACGACCGATGCTGGCATTACTGCATATTGAAACACCGTCCCCTATAGTTGCATTTGACAGAATGACCACGTTTGGTCCAATCCGAACACCCTTACCAATTATTACAGATGCATCAATAACTGCTGATTCGTGAACACCCGCTTCGGGAAGATCGCTGTTTGTATTAAATAGTTCGAGCACTCTCGCCATCGCTAAATCTGGTCTATCAACTCTCAACAAAACCCTCGTAGTTGCGTCGTACCCCTGTACTTGTAAATCTTTTTGAATAATTCCTATGGATGCTTCTGACTTACTCCACATCTTTGCATATTTCTCGCTCATCATAAACGTCACGTCCCCCTGACTAGCCTCGCTAATTGAAGATACACCAGTGCAAACAATATCTGGCGATCCATCGATCGTTGCATCTATAGCAACTGCTATTGATTTAGCAGTGTGTTTATCTGATACCACGAGTTATTACCGTACTGCCATACCATCAAAAGATGCGTTCATGTATTCAATAATAGTATCGGTCACATCTAATACGGGATTGGCGTATAGCATCCGTCGGTAACTAATCTGTGCCGCCATATCAACGTTATTGCCTTCTGGAAATGCAACAATTGCATCGTTTACAAAAACGTAGTCCCAGCCATGTTGTTTTGCTAGTGTCGCACATGCTTCTCGTATATGCTCATACACACTTCGCAACCCTTTAGAAGCTTCTCGTTCTGATCGAATTCTTATATATTCAACTTGAGCTTGATATTCTAAAGCTTCAAGTTGCTGTTGCTGAGCAAGTTCTTGCCATTTTTCAGAGTTGGGTTCATAAAACTCAAATTCTTGTTCATAGCTTTCAATATGTTGCCTTTGTTTGTCCAAATTTTGCTTCAATAAATCAATGGTTGCTTGCGCCTTTGACTCTTCATATGTTCTCTCTTCAAGGGCTGAAAACGCTCGTTCGAAATCAACTGAAACTAAGACGGTTGGTGATGAAGGTGCCAGATTGCGGTTCGCCTGCGATTGCCAAGCTAGAGCAACCACTGCTATCATCGCCATCATCGTAAAACGGTATGTTATTTTTTTTGTGTTATGCATTTTTTGTTCCTTCTTATTTCATTAATCTGAGCGTTTTTCCCACTCAAGATTCATATATGTCACAATCTGTTCTGTGATATCAATTTGATTTGTTGCGAATACCACACGTTGTAGTTTGATTTGTTGGAGAACCTGTAACTCTTGTTGAATGTTCGATTCACGATTTGTGCTAATTGCTCTGTCATCATCGCTTATCAAAACGAGGTCGTATCCATTTTCCTCGGCAATCACGGCAACTGACGCTTTGATTTTCATATAAATATCCCGAAACATCACTGACCGTTCACTATCAAATTGTAGTTCGGCAAAACGTTTGAAACTCATGGCTTTCAAATTTAATCGTTCCAACTGCTCTATAATTTGCCCTCTGTCTTGTTCTGCAGCAGTTTCCAAACTCGCGCTCAATTGCTCGATAATCTCAAACCTTGCGCTTCCCTCGGAGATGATTCTAGATTCAAGTTTACGGAGATCTGCCTGAGCATCTGCACGTTCTAAAAGGTCGTCAGTTACTCGCTGGATATTAAAAGTGACAACCACCGTGGGCGGTCTTAGGTGCGTAGTTGTGGCAACTGCTGCATATCCAACAACGATACACATCGCCATAATAGCAACTAGCCCAAAAGCAAATCGTCTTGTTCGTGTTTGTGTTTGTGTTTGTGTAAACATATCGTGTTCCTTCAATTCGAAGTGTTCAAATTAATTTGGTTGTCAATTATAAGTATCATAAAATTTATTAAAAAGGTAACTGGACACTAAAACTAAACATTCTCTTTTCATCTGATTCCTGCTTCACAACAGGAAAGGCAAAGTCAAAAGCAAGTGGGGCTTGTCCAAGTTGTGGTATGTGAAGTCGTATCCCAACACCAATACTTGCTCTGTAATCATCAATACCTGGATCTTCAATGACCGTTCCGCTATCTACAAACGTTACCAGTGAAATAAATCTGTCAAGAAGGGGAAACTCATACTGAGCACCTAAGAATACTTCCCAATCTCCACCAATTGAAACATTCGGATCCCCGCCAGGCAATCGAGGTGTGCCTTTTGGTGAAACTGTTCTGAATTCAAACCCACGCATCGAACGGCCGCCAAGATAAAATTTTTCGAACGTGGGAGATTGACCCCCAAAAATATATCCAAGCCGAGCATCAAAACGAAGAGTAGAAGTTCTATCGAGGAAATCTCTGTCCAATGCAAAGTATGTTGTGTATGACAAATAAGATTTTGTAAATGTGTAGTCACCGGAAGGTAGACCAAATTGATTAATACTCATATTAATACGAGAACCCTCGGTTGGTCTTCCGTATGGATATAAAGTTGACCGTGTCAGTGACAAGCCAATCGAGTTTAGAGAACTTGGTCCGCGGTCATTAAAAACTTCAACAGGAACATTTCTATCAAAGTGCGTTAATTTAATTCTGTTTGAAGATATATTTAAACGCCCAACCCAAATGTCACCGAACCTTCGTCCAAGGCTCGCTTGACTATAGAGGGTATCTTGATCGTAATCTCGATAGCGACGCTGACTCCATCCAACTTTTCCACCAAGTGAATAATCTGTATCTAAGAACCGAGGATCAGTCAAGCCAATATCGTAGTTAAACCATTCATCACCGGGCTGAAATGCCATGTTGAACTGTTGGCCTGCGCCAATAAATGATTTTCTTTGCACAAACTCTGACCAACTTTCGGGCCAATCAGCAATGTCAAAGTTGCGTTGGTTTAACGAGATATTTCCCATGAGACCAGAATCGCTTCCTGCCATTAAACCGAAATTCAGCGAACCAGTTTGAGATTCATCGACATCAACGAGAAGATCTCGGATATTTGGAAAATCGCGATCTTCGGGTTGAATTGTCATTGTTACCTTGTTGAACAGCCCTGTCTTCATGAGCCGATCTTCCGAGCGGTTTGCCTCTTCAACGTTAAATGGATAGCCCGGCTTTAAACCAATCCTTCCTCGGATAACCCTATCCTTCGTGACCGAGTTCCCTTTTATTTCAATAACCCCTACTTTTATCGGCAACCCTTCTTGGATGGTAAAAACAACATCTACATTTGCTCCCGGTTCTGCATGGTATGAAGTTGCAACAGCCGCTTCTAATTCTATAGAACTGCTTCCACCGTACAATTGTTGTTGCGCGTTTTTAACTGCTTGTTGTTTTGGATCCTCGTTATTGATTCGACCTAGCACCCCATACGCGTCATTTATTGCAGATACCGAATCTGCGATTTCGGTCTGGCGGAACACGTCGCCCCGCTTCAATGGGATTAGCGCACGTATTTGTTCCTCGGTAAACACTGGTTTCAAATTCCCCGATGTAATGAAATCAACAGAAATACCACCGAAAGAATATTGGGGGCCTTCTTCAATAATAAAAAGAACTGCTGCCTCTTTATCATTTGGACTTAAGGGGTCCAAATACGAAACGCGTATATCCTGAAACCCTCTATTGATATAAAACCTTTTTAAACTGGAAATATCTTCCTCTAAAACTTGTTCATTCAGTTCACCTCGACGAAAAAACGGAACTGAGACATTTGTACTAATTTCTGCCGAAAGTTCTTTGTCAGAAAAGGATTGGTTTCCATAAAACGATATGCTATTAATACGAACCCTAGGACCTTCCATTATCTTGTAAATTAAAACAACTTGTTCGTTAATTTGAAGACCGGTAAATTCATCGATTCCTTTTCCATACACAATAATTTCCGGAATTACTTCAACAAGATAGTTGCCCTGTTTTTTGTACAAATCCATAATCGCGCGTTTGCCACGATCGATTGCGTCTTGGTCTCTGCCAAGCCCCTGCATGAGTGGTGTCGCTGCTACAAGAACGTTGTCGCCAATAAGTGTATTACCAACAACAGAGACACTCGCAATGATTTGCTGCTCACGAAACAAAAAGGTGAGTTCAATCCCACCATCTTCTTGAAGAACAGCATCTGCAGAAATATATTTAAACTCACCAAGATGCGTAAGAATATGAACATCCCCCTCTACAATCTTGGGTACATAGGGTTCCCCCACAGCAGATTGGATAAGATTCAAAACTCGCTGTTCATCCACTCTGTCAAGACCATCGAAGTTGATTGAAGAAACAATTCGATCTTCAGAATTTGCAGGCATTGGAGATGCTAGCAACATAATTGCCAAGCAAATAAATATAGTGTGGAAGAATCGCATCTGTTTGGAGAAGGATACATGGCTAGGGCACCAACCACAACCACAGATTGCCCTTGGAAGTACAATACATTGCCCATTTAAGGACGGTGCGCTATGACAAATACTCAAAATGTAATCACAACCCCCTTTCACTCTTACCACCTCAATCAGGGGGCAAAAATGGTCGATTTTGCCGGTTGGGAGATGCCCCTACATTACGGTTCAATAATTGATGAACACCGTCAAGTTCGCTCAAGCGGGGGACTTTTTGACGTCTCACATATGGGACGAATTCGATTTAAAGGAAGGGATGCCTGCCAGCTCCTCGACCGACTCTGTACTAGACAAATAAAGGGGATGGTCGAAGGGCAAATACGATACTCCTTGGTGTGCAATTCCTCTGGCGGTTGCCTCGATGATGTTTTGGTGTACTGCGAGGGTAATGCGAACTACATGATGGTGTGTAATGGGGCAAATAGAGAAAAAATTCGAAACCATATCGAGGTTAATCGCGGTGATTTTATTTGCAAAATAAAGGATGAAACTGAAGCAACAGCAATGATTGCAATTCAAGGTCCTAAAGTAATTGAACTCTTATCAAACTTTTCAAGTGAAGTCCAAAACCTCAAGCGATATAGATTTGTAACAAAGAATCTTTTCGTTGCAAAAATTATGATTTCTAGAACGGGCTATACCGGTGAAGATGGGGTAGAAATCATTCTTCCAAAGGGATTTGCAAAAAAAGCTGTTGAAATGATGTTCAAGCATGTTGAGGATAAAGAACTTATTAAGCCCTGTGGACTTGGCGCAAGAGATTCACTGCGTTTAGAGGCAGGAATGCCACTGTATGGGCATGAACTCGATGAGGAAACAAATCCATTGTCTGCTGGTTTACATTTTGCTTGCAAACTTGATAAGGGTGTTGGAGACAACGAAGCAGAACCCTTTATCGGGCAAGGAGCATTACAGCAACTAAGTGAAAATGGGTGTGGAAAAAAGTTGATTGGAATACGCTTAGATGGCAAACGTTCGCCACGCCAGGGAATGGACGTTTATAAAGATACACTCAGCATTGGTAAAGTAACAAGCGGATGCTTTAGCCCCACCTTCGGATATCCTATTGCTATGGCGTATGTTCCATGTGACTTTGATAGTGATTGCATTGAAATAGATTTTGGAAAACAACGGCTACCTGCCAGTATTGTTCCACTCCCGTTCTATAAAAAATAAATGACCCGCGTCGTAATTAATCTCTAAGCAGCCGAATCTCATCGCGCAAAATAGCGGCGAGTTCATAATTTTCATTTTCAATCGCTGCAGAAAGACGCTCTTGAAGATCCGCACGTTCAGATGTGGGTAGTCTCGGCAGAAGCGCTTCTTTCATTCCTCGCAAAAGTTGCATTTCATTCGACTGTTCGCACTCTTCACCCAATACATCACGCAACTCGGCTAGACCTTGATCGATGACAGCCATCGCTTCCTTTGTGTTATCCAATTCGATTGCCCACTCTGCTGAAGATCGTGTGCGTAAAGCAATAACTGAAGGTCTAAATTGTTCAAGGGCCTCTCTGTCGTGCTCTTCATTTGCGTTATTTTTACACAAATCGAACAACTCAAGATTATGTTGACAATCACGAATCACATCTTCCCACCTATGCGAAGAAAAGAGTGCTGCTGCGCGGTGAGATCGTTGTACACCCTCTTCTCGAAGTCGCCTACACATTTCTTGTTCAAGTCCACCATGCACACCTCGTTCTTGATACAGATCAAGTAGTGATGGAAAGCCGTCCTGTAAAACACCGTCTGGTCGACCAAGCAGTTCCATTTGTACAACACCCAACTCGATTCTCAGTTGAAGCACTTCACGACCATCGTCTGCCTCGATAATGCGCACGGTAAGTTTCCCAGGTTCGTAGTGCCATTCCTTTAAGATGTTTGAAATGTCGTCTGTCGTCATGATTGGTATATCTTTCCTAATGTGACATAGTAACGTAGTGATGGTTCCTAGTTCCGGTTATACGGGCACCTTTCAATTTCGTTTGCTAATGTTGATTGATTTGCATGCAAATAATTCCGATTCGTGCGTAGGATTTTAATCGTAATGGCAAATTAGGAGATATGCGTGGACCTTGAACTCTACTTACATCAGATAAATGAAGTTTCACTTCTTTCACCGGAAGAAGAAAAAAGGCTTGGTTGGCGAATAATCAACGACAGCGACCCAGAAGCAAAAGAACACATGATTCGAGCTAATCTTCGGCTCGTTGTTTCTATTGGAAAACGGTATCTCGGTCGTGGACTCACCCTTGCGGATCTAATTGAGGAGGGAAATATTGGCTTGATCCGAGCAGTTGAGGGCTTTGACCCAGCGCATGGTGCGAGATTCTCGACATACGCTTCGTGGTGGATTAAACAATCAATCAAACGAATGCTTATCAATGCAACTCAGCCCGTTCACATTCCTGCATATATGGTTGACCTCATCAATAGATATCGAAACACGCTTCGAGAACTCACCGATGAATACGGGCACGCCCCGTCAAACAAAGAAGTTGCGGACTATATGGAACTCCCTCTGAAGAAACTCAACGCAGTACGTAGAGCAATGCGAACATCTTCCGGCAGAAAACCAATGTCTATTGGTGGTGATTCTCTTTCAATGTCAGACATCTTTGAAGATGAAAACAACAAACGACCAGATGAACAAGTTGAACAACGAGAAACCATCAAAGACATTCTTGGGTTCCTTGGTCAACTTGATCATCGTGACGCTCGGGTACTTCGATTGCGTTTTGGTTTAGAGGGTCAGGAACCACTTACTCTCAAAGAAATTGGTTCGGTCATCGGACTTACGCGAGAACGTGTAAGACAAATTGAAATTGATTCGTTAAGGCGATTGCGTGAACGCATGCAACACGGCACTCCTATTCATGCTCGTCGGGCATCTTAATTCGCAATTGAATTAAATTTTGAAATAAATTGGATACCACCAAGTGAACCGTCTTTTTTTCGAAGACGGTTTACTTTTCCAATCGCTGTCGCCTTGTCTCCACCGTCTTCAACATACCATTGCAATAACCGAAGATTGGACAACCAAAACCAATACGACGATGCGGCGGCTGGCGAAGTCGAGTTTGCAACCCGTTGCATTGCTTCACTGTCTTGAGTGCAATCTGCTAATCCTGCAATCGCTTGCACAGAAGGTCCCTCAACTTCAATCGCTTTCTTAAATAACGGTATCGCTCTTTCTATATCTTCGTTCAGTCGGAATGCTTCTGCACGCAAACTTGCTGCAACTCCATCAGATTGTAAAAGAAGTTGTTCGATAGCACCCCGATTCCATTTAACATTCTCTCCAGAATGGCACGCTTGAACACATTGCTGTAATAAATCCTGAATAATAATGGGGGAATAATTGTCAACTAAACTTGTGGGCAATTCGTTGTAAGACGAAATTCCAAAAGCACCCTTTAAACTTATTTGTTTGTGACCACGAATGTACTTCAATAGAGATTTCGCACTGTTTCCATACTCACCATCTTTAATTGCTACTAACTCAAGGAGCTCGGTGGCGCGAATCAATTCATGGTTTGTAATGTTTAGCCGCGCCGCATACAGACGCCAATAATCTAGCGGGGCTTGCACATTCTTTGGGTAAGCGAAAATAAGTTCAACCGCTTCTTGAGTATATTCAGAATCACCTTGCTCAAGAATCTGCTCTGCAGCTCGGCCATCCCCTGCTCTGGCAAGTTCCATAAGTTTATGAAGGGCTACTTCAACATTTGCATGCAATTCTTCTGCTATTTCCCGCCTTAGCGCAAGTGAAACTATTCTTTGGTCTTTGTTTTCAGTCGTAATGTATGGTGGATTTGGCAAACGCGAAATCCATTGGGCTAATTCTTCATCCACAACCCATCGATCAAACCCCTCTTCTACAAGCATATCAGCCAATTCAAACCAGCCATACAGTGATTCTTCCAGCGTGGGTGCCATTCGAGCGTATCCATGTGCAAAGGGTACTCGTAAATACTGAGTTCTCTTTCGAGTAATACTTAACGCTTGCTTGTCATACAGCGCTCTCGCTCTTTCAAAGTCTTCTTCGTCAAATGCTTGCTGAATATCAAACAATATAAAAATTGCGACATCTTCTGCGTTTGGATTTTTCTGCCGCCAAAATGCATCTTTTGCTTTTGTTGCTCCTTCTTTGTCTCCAAGAATCGACGAAGCTCGATGTTTCATGCGCCAGTATCTTGAAGCGGCGATATCTTTTAATTCACCAGCAACTAATTCTGATAGATGTTTATTACATTGCTCTGCGTAACCGTATACATGTTCCATCGCAATACCGTCAAGCATCGCTAACATAAATGGAACATCTGTTTCTCGTTGAGAATTTGTCAAGTCACTTCCTGTTGATGAAACAATTTCCTTTCGCAACCGTTCAACTTGTTTTACAACCGATTGAATTTCTTTCTTCGTAGGCAGACCAAAAGTTACATTTGCAACACGGGAAGAAGTTGTCCACTCGGTAAACAATTGTTCTTTTGCAACATCTAGTTGCTGCGTCAATGCGCACAGCACAAGCGGGGTCAACATCATCATGATGGTTCATCCAAAGAAATATTTGTGTATTTTGCATTAACAACTGCGTTGTAAGCAGAAATAGCATGTTCCCACCTTGTGTTTTTTGTTGGCTTTACACGAATTGGGTGTGTTGCTGCAAACAAACCACTGCTCCCAATTCCACTTGCTTTATTTGATTGTAAGAACGTTGACAGTTCGTATAGTGAACTGATTGGATCCCACGGACCCTCAAGTCGAACTCGTAAATCTTCACGACCCTTTCCAGAAGATTCAACAAGTATTACCAGTGGTTCGTTATCAAGCGTAATTGTTTGTCCATGATCCCGCATTGGCACATCCATTGGAAAAGATTCTTCTGCGCTCTTAAATTCTGTAGCAACCATAAAATAAATGAGCAGCAAAAAAACGACGTCAATCATGGAAGTTAGGTTCAATCCAATTGAACCCGCTGTTCTTTTTTTGATAATCATCGCACTTCACCATTTACAATAAGTTGTAGTCGAGGTGTCGCTTCAACTTCACGAATTGCTTCTAGTACTTTATATATGTGTGAATAATTTGTTGCCCTATCTGCACGAAGATGTATATCTGTTGCCCCACCTTGCAATCTGGTTTGCACAATCGCGGCAAGTTCATCCATCGCATCTGAAGCTATCTCATGCCCTCCAACAACAATTCTTTCAATATCTCCTCCCTCAAAGGGGACTAGGTTAATGGTGACATGTTCTGCTTCTTCTGGAATCCCTGAGGCAGCGTGTTCTGGTGTTGGCAAGTCCATCGACACCGCATCACGATCAACTATCTGCGAGACAACCACAAAGAATACGATGAGCAAAAAAGTTACATCAATCATCGGTGTCATATTTGCGTTAATTGCGGAAGTTGGGGTTCCTCGCCGTGCCATTAAGTTGCCTCAACAGTTTGGTGCGGCTTAGTTTCTTCTTGTTTGGCTGCACCATTTGCTTGAGGATTTATTTGAGCGGGTTTTCGAGGTCTAAAGTTGTTTAATATTTCTTCACCCACAATTGTTGCTTCAACTGTGAACTCGTCAATTTTATTTCGCAAAATTGCATATCCAGCAAGTGCTGGAATTGCTACAACAAGTCCCCAAAATGTTGTTGTAAGCGCCGTTCCAATACCACCTGCAAGTGCAACTGGGTCTGCACTTCCTCCAGAAGCAACAATCGCTCCAAACGCAAGGATCATTCCATACACTGTCCCGAACAACCCAATCATTGGGCTAACTTGTCCAAACACATTAAGTAATTCTATTCTGCGAAGACGAGCTGTAGCCAGTTCATCTGCGGTCTGTTCAAGCGCACGCATCATTGAAGGAAAACCAAACTTCGCCTCAAGAAATGCAGCCACTAAAATTTTACCCAAGTAACTGTTATCTTTTGACGCAAGGTTTATTGCGTTTTGAAATTGCTTCTTCTTGATGTTCTTGCGAATTTTTTTGACAAGTTCATCGGGTAAAACTGTTTGGCGGCGGTTCGCCAATGATAAATGCACCATTAAACCTATGCTGCATATTGACATCAATAATAAAAGCCACGTTACAGCACTACCGAGCAATTCAAGTGAACCGTCATTTCTTTTTGAAACAAAAAACGCCTCACCAAAACTATGTTCACTGCTTTGAGCAAAAACGGTCGTTGTTGTAGCCATTGTTACAACTATGCCTATTCTAATTATGTTCCGCTTGGCATCCATGCCTATTCTCCTTACTTACTTACTCTACCACGCTCAATAAAGGTGTACCCATCATCTCCGCCATGAATATCCGCAATTTTCTGCATCGTTTGCATTGGATCTTGTGTGAGATATTGAATACAGTTGATTTGCACGCGGCGAAGACCATTACGCGAATCAACAGGGTTAATTTTGTCAATCGAAGCGAGTAAAGCATCAACTGGTACTTCGTATCGACCTGCGCCAGTAATGTTTTCACTTAACAAATAAATTACATCTGGTTTCAGTTTCATCGCAACCTTTAACGCTTTAATTGGATTGCTTCCTCCAAATGGAATAACTTTTCCACTTGTGCTTACCCAAACCATCGCTTTTGAAATATTTGATGCGCTTGCAGGAACTACGGACTGCTTAGGCGGCACAACAATCGCATCTTCTTTTTGAAAGAAAATTATTCCAAATGACTGTTTGGGGTGCAACGTTCTTAATGACCGTTCGAGTTCTTCGAGAACGATTGATAGGTGAGGCAACATAGAACCAGAGGCATCAACGACATAGACAATTCGTTTTGCTGCAACTGCATCGAGTCCCATGAACTGCACTTCCGTCTCTGGCTCCCTTTGAGCAAATTTGGGGATTTCACCAGTTGACACAATTTCGTGTAGAACTGCAAGACCATCTTGTGTCGGATTCTTTTGTTTTGATGATGGCATTGGGGGCAATTCCATTTCCAAAGGTGGTGACTGTGGCATCGCCATTGGAAGTTTGGCCCTTTCGTTCACGGGCTGATCATGCCACGTTGCTGTAACAACTTGGGGCGGTCCATCTTCCGACCGAATAACAGACCATGTTATAAAAAACGCAAGAATACCAATGCCTACGTGCACTCCAATTGAAACAATCCAAGCAATAGATTTTGCTGTGTCTGTTTTTAGTTGCGCCTCGTTTGCGACCATCACCCCAGAATGCTACACCATATTTTTCGTTCATCTACTATTTGTTGCTGTTTTTCTTTGAATTGCTTTTTTCTGCAAATTGTGGCTGTGATGGTTTTGTGTGCAGATGATCAATTGAAAATGAACCAGCGCCTGAGAAAAGCAATCCCAATGAAAGTGTAAAGAGCCCAAGACCAGCAAAAAGTTGGATAAACCTGTGCGAATCGTGTGGCCAAGCAAACGGATTCATTCCAAACATTCCGTGAATGTCGCCTGAAACAAGATAGATTGCTGTGCCCGTTGCAATACAGATTGCGAGTGCAGCGAAGCGAGTAAAAAGTCCAATGAGTAACAATATACCGGCAACGAGTTGTGAAACTGCTGCTACCCAAGCGATAAATGTACCCCATCCACCAAGAGCAGGCCATTTCTCATGAACGAGCCAAACGATTCGATGCACTCCGCGAGATGTCACTATTTCTGATTGAGTGGTTGTCGGCTTTTCTTTAGATTCTGCTTCTACATCAACTGCCTGTGATTCGGGGACTGTCTCGGGTTCGGGGATGTGTACCTGAATCTCCATTGACCGAAGACCTTCTGCAACTGCAGGGCGAATTTCGATTTGACCAAAACAGTTTACCCAGCCAGATGTTAGCATTGCGGCTGCAATTACAAAGCGAGCAAGTAGTGGCATGAATGAAGTTGTTGCAAAGTTAGTCATAAAAAAGTCATTGAGAAAGTACGTTTCACCATATCATATCCGCTTCTGCACCACTCAGCGGGCGTGGCGAAATTGGCAGACGCGCCAGATTTAGGTTCTGGTGGGGTAACACCCGTGGAGGTTCGAGTCCTCTCGCCCGCATTATTCTCCCTTCTCCCAGGAAGTTAACCATGTCACAATGGACACCCACATCTTGGCAAGCCAAAAACACCGCACAACAGCCAAATTACGAAGATTCTTCATCACTTGATGAAACAGTTACAAAACTCGCAACCCTTCCTCCGCTCGTTTCATCGTGGGAAATCGAAAACCTGAAATCCCAACTTGCAGATGCCGCAAATGGCAAACGATTTTTGCTGCAAGCGGGTGATTGCGCCGAACGATTTGCCGACTGCACCCCTGGAAGGATTACTGGGCAACTTAAAGTTCTTTTGCAAATGTCGCTTGTTCTTGTGCACTCCACCAAGAGGCGTGTAATTCGAGTTGGACGGCTTGCTGGTCAATATGCAAAACCACGCTCAAGTGCTGTGGAAACCCTAGATGGTGTGACGTTACCGAGTTACCGTGGTGACCTAGTGAACGACATTGAATTTTCTGAAATTGCTCGGACTCCAAATCCAAACCGATTGCTTCGGGGGTTTGAACGAAGTGCAATGACAATTAATTTTGTACGGGCACTTATCGATGGTGGTTTTGCGGATTTGCACCATCCTGAGTATTGGGATTTGGGGTTTGTAGACCATTCGCCAAAAGCCAGTGAATACCAAGCGATTGTTGCATCGATTGCTGAAAGTTTGCGATTCATGGAGACACTCGCGGGCGAGGCGGTCGGCGCTATTAACCGAGTCGAATTTTTTACAAGTCATGAAGGGTTGCACTTACATTACGAACAAGCCCAAACGAGGCAGGTTCCAAGGCGCGATGGCTGGTACAACTTGTCGTGTCACTTCCCGTGGATCGGCGCACGCACCACCGACATT
>PVBE010753530.1_pt1 | contig 24375 bp, 26 predicted proteins | sample 1631181 | NCBI WGS metagenome assembly PVBE01 (sample SAMN08397723, study PRJNA350692) | Marine metagenome, whole genome shotgun sequencing project. | isolation source: water | place: Pacific Ocean | collected 2012-04 | reverse complement strand
CATCCTCCACCGTCACAACATTGCGCAACATGGCGTTTTCATTGTGTTGGGCATGATGAGAGGCTGCCACCTTGATCCAGGCCAGTTGTTCACTGGTCGTGCCAAACTCATGCATGTGCCGTCTGGCAGCTATGCCATAGAGGTTGGTGATGGTTGGCGCATAGGGAGCCTCGAACCCAAGTTCGGGTAATTCATCGGTGTCCTCACGAACAGCGCGGGCCTTGTCGCTTTCTGTCCGGGGACGCCCGGCAAGGGTAATCAGGGCAACCGAGCATTTGCCTGCTGCAATAGCTGTCATGGCATGGCCGACATGCACAATATATGAGGCGCCACCGGCTTCAGAACAGTCCGTATGGGAAATATCCAGACCCAAATATTCAGCCATGGAAGCAGCACCCATACCGGGCACAAGGCCATCACAGAAGTAACCGTCCACATCTGCCATGGATAACCCGGCGTCTTTTAATGCAGCAATGGCAACCTCGGCATGAAGTTGGGCGACCGTCTTGTCGACGGCCTTTCGGGTCGGGTGCTCAAACACGCCGGCAACATACGCCTTGCAACTTCGGGTCATTAATTCTGCCTGTGTTATTCAGATCAGGTATTAACCGACATTTCCCAGATAATCTACAGAACAGTGGCAAATGTACACAATCTCGACTACTGACGGAAGAAGCCTCGCTCTGCGGCCATCCGATATGCCTTCAAGTAGAAGTTGGCGCGCCGCGAAATCAACACCGAGCCAGAGGTGTTGATAACAGAGGGTATCGATCGCTCTGGCCTGACAGGCTGGTTCTTCGACATCAACAACATCCTCGAGAAGGGCACCAGGGGCACGGTGGGGATCAACGCCCTCCGCGGTGGCCCGATGATGTCCAGGTATGCGAGCCGCAACCTTGCGGGGGCTTTGTTGGGGCCAACATTTGGTCTGGCTCAAGATGCCGCGACCCTTTCCGGAGCGGCGTCCGCGGTTGAGTTCAGCGCCCGCGATGTGCGCCGCGTTCGCCGCCTACTGCCTTACCAAAACGTCTTCTGGGCCCGGCATATGCTCGACCAGGCGGAAAAGGGTATGCATTTATCCACTTCGGGGGGAGAGTGGGGCTTACAGCTTGCCTGCATATGTCGTAGTCATCGGAGATTGAGTAGCGTGATGACCCAGCAACTAAGACGCTCGATCCGCTTTTTTCGCGGACCCTCCTAAGTTCGACTAAATACACAACTTCGTTCGGTTCAAGCGACACTGCTTTCTCAAGGGCTTGGAGAGCGTCCGGCAGTCGCCCAATGATCCTGAGGCCCTTACCAAGGCGAAAGAACATGAGCGCCGACTTCTTCCCCTGGCGTATTGCTTCACTGCACTCTCGCACCAAAACTGCCGGCGCTGTGGATGGCGTAGACCGACAGCCGTTCTCATCCGAACGGGAAGGGGAAGTCATCGCCACAAGCGCGACGCTACCGGCAAGGATAGCGATTGGCCTCATCGGCGCCCCCTCATTTTGATGTAATTGAGATACCATAGTAGTATTTCGCCCTTACAATATCAATAGCGGGTTCAGCAAGAGTTTGCGCAGCTAACCGGATTCGATCCGCCACCAGATGCCTGGCCCGTTTTAGAGTAGAAGTTATTTATATATCTTACTGGTTAAAGCTGCACGCGTTCGGCACTGGCCCTTTTGGGCCCTGTAGAATGTCGACGCACCGGATCCCTAATATCACTCACTGTCCCGAAGTGAACTTGATAGCGTTCAGAAATTCCCGCGACGCCGCCAAAACCCAGCCACGGGGCACCTGACAGATCATATTCCGCAACGTCTTCTGCGAGATCTACCGAAGGACGGAAGGGCGGCAACCGCTCTTGGGGGGAGCGCATCCCGTCTTCATCGGATTGGACGCCGATCTCCTTCCGCGCAGACGCCAATGCTGTGATTTGGATCCTTGCATGTCGCGATAATTCATCAATACCGCTGGTACCGCCGCCTCAATCCTAATCGAACAGCGGATTCGTCTCACCAAAGGCATCGATCGCAGTACCGGTCACGGCGCTACTGGCGTCGGAGGCCAAAAAGACCGCCAGCTCGGCGATTTCGGCCGTGTCCATGAGGCGGGGGTTCTGGTCGCGGCCGCGGTGGTTGAAGGCCTCGCGGTAGCCCTCGGTGTCGACGCCGCCGGGGCAGATGCAGGTGACGTCGATGCCGTGGGGTTTGACCTCGGCGGCGACGCTCTCGGTCAGGCTGATCAGGGCGGCCTTGGTCACCCGGTAGGCCGTGCGGCCCTTGGCGCCGCGGCGGCCGCCGATGCTGGCCAGGTTGATGATCTTGCCGCGGCTGTTGGCGATCATGCCGGGCAGCACGGCCTTGGTCAGCAGCGCCACAGCGATCAGGTTGACGTCTATCACTTGGCGCCAAAGTCCAGCATCGAAATCCACCAGATCGATGGGCGGATGGATGATGCCGGCGTTGTTGACCAGGATGTCGACGCTACCGAAGCGCTCCCGGGCGGCCTCGGCGATGGGTGCGATTTCGTCCTCTTGGGCCAGGTCGGCGGCGACGGCCAGAGCGGAGCCGCCGATTTCCGTTATTTCCCGCACCAAGTCATCGAGGGCATCGGTGCTGCGGGCCGACACCGTAACGTTGGCGCCTTCCTTGGCGAAGGCCAGGGCGACGGCGCGGCCGATGCCGCGGCTGGCACCCGTGACCAGAGCGGATCTTTCGGTCAGCCGTGTCACTTGCTTGTCTTACCCTTTCTGGCCTTGCGTTCGATTGGTTTGAAGTTGCCCGAAATGGTCATGATGACCTTGCCGGCGACGCTGACCTCGCCGGCCACAAAGACCATGGTGCGGCCCAGGCGCACCACGCGCGAACGGCCTTCGACCCAATCACCGGGCCGAGCCGCGGCGATGAAATCGCTGACCAGGCGCACCGTGACCAGCGGCCTTTGGGCGGCCTGCCAGGCGGCCTGACCCAGCAGAACGTCGGCGAAAGTGGACAGCATGCCGCCATGGACCACGCCGCCGGCGTTGGTGTGCTTCTCCTCGGCCAAGAAAGCACGGTGCACTTCATCCGCGTCGCGGCGCTCAAAGATCGGCCCAATGGCGCCACAAAAGCTGGAATGATCGATCGGCGTGAAGCCCGGCGGTGGGCTGAAGGCCGATTGCGTCGCGTCGTTCATGTCATTTGGCGCCAAACAGTGCGTGCAGCACGCGATCGCCCACCCGTATGCCAAGCCGGGCGGCGCTGCCGCCGTTGAGCTCGAGCACGGCACGAGCCGGCTTGGGGCCCACGATGGTGGTCAGCGAATGGGGCACGGTGCGCTCGGCGATGTGGCTGATGGTGCCGTCCGAGGAGATGAAGAGCATGTCCAGCGGGATGTACGTGTTCTTCATCCACATGGCGATGCGCACGGGGGCGCCGTAGTCGAACAGCATGCCGGCATCGGGGGCCAGGGTGCGCCGGTACATCAGGCCTTGGGCGCGGTCCTGCCGGTTGGCGGCGAGCTCGACGGTGAAGGTATGGCGGTGCTTTGCCGTGGCGATGACCAATTCCGTGGTCGGCAGTCCGGCGGCGACGGCCTGCGGCAGGGCAAGAAACAGAAAAACGAACACGGCAAGGAATCTGGACATGGCCACACGTTAACCCGGATTGCCCGCTCTTGTAATCCCGCGGCCCCGGCCTATGATCTCTGGCGACACTGGGGGGAGCCGTAGTTACTGACTCGGCTGAGAGGATTCCCAAGCGGAACGACCCCTTGCACCTGATCCGGTTAATGCCGGCGTAGGGACGAGTGGTTGATGACGATCCAGACCGAACCGATATCACCTACTCCCGGCACAAGACTGGGCATTCGGCTTGACGGCATCGCGCTGGCGCTAGGCGGCACGGTGCTATTCGAGGATCTGGAATTGCATCTCCTGGGCGGCTTGACGACCTGCCTGCTGGGTCCGTCCGGCGTCGGCAAATCGAGCTTGCTGCGCCTCCTGGCCGGGCTAGGGCCAACTCCAACAGCAGGCAGCATGAGCTGCGACGACGGCCGCCCACTGGCCGGCCGCACCGCCTACATGGATCAGCGCGACCTTTTGCTACCCTGGCTTTCGGGCCGCGACAACGTGACGCTCGGCGCCCGTCTCAGGGGGGAGACGCCGGACCGGAAGCGGGCTGACGAGTTGCTGGCCCGGGTCGGTCTGGGTGATCGGCGCGACGATCGGCCGGCCACGCTCTCGGGCGGTATGCGCCAGCGCCTGGCCCTGGCCCGGACGCTGATGGAGGACCGGCCCATCGTGCTGATGGACGAGCCGTTTTCGTCGCTCGACGTCCTGACACGATTGCTATTGCAGGACCTGGCGGCCGAGCTGCTGGCCGAGCGCACCGTGCTGCTGGTTACCCACGATCCTATGGAAGCATTGCGTCTGGGCCATCGCATCTTCGTCATGAGCGGCAGCCCGGCCCTGCTGGGGGCGCCGCTCGAGCCGGCCGGCGCTCCGCCCCGCGACGCCGCCCAAGTCAGCCGCAGTGATGCCTACCGCGACCTGCTGGCCAGACTTGGCGTCGGAGGCTCGCCATGAGCGGCGCTTCGTTCCTGCGCGGCCTGGTGACGCTGGCCGGCCTGCTGGCGCTGTGGCAGCTCGTAGTCTGGCTCGGCGAGCTGCCGCCCTACCTGCTGCCGGGGCCGGCCCAGGTGGCCGAGACCTGGCTGGCCCGGATCGGCTATCTGCTACCCCACGCCCTGACGACGGCCCTGGAGATCCTCGCCGGGCTGGCCCTGGGTACGGTGCTGGGCGTGCTCAGCGCGCTGCTGATCGGTCAGTTCCGGCCGGCTCGGCGCTGGCTGCTGCCGCTGCTGGTGGTCTCGCAGGCCATCCCGGTGTTCGCCCTGGCGCCGCTCTTGGTGCTGTGGTTCGGCTACGGCCTGGCCTCGAAGATCGTCATGGCGACGCTGATCATCTATTTTCCCGTAGCCGCCAACTTCCTCGACGGCCTCAGGCGCACCGAGCCGGGTTGGCTCGATCTCGCCCGCACCATGACGGCGGGCAGCCCGGGCCAGAGCCTGGCCATCCTGCGCCACGTGCGTCTGCCGGCGGCGCTGCCGGCGCTGGCGTCGGGCCTGCGCGTGGCCACCGCCGTGGCCCCCATCGGCGCCGTGGTCGGCGAATGGGTGGGGGCAAGCCGGGGCCTGGGCTACGTCATGCTGCATGCCAACGGGCGCATGCAGATCGATCTCATGTTCGCCGCGCTGTTGACGCTTTGCCTCTTTGCCGTGGCGCTGTACCTCAGCGTCGATGCGCTGCTGCGCCGGGCGCTGCCTTGGCAAGCCGATTCGGCGCCCACTGACCACGATGACACCACCAAAGGACCATTGCCATGACCGCGATTCTGCGTCTCACATTTCTGCTACTGCTTTGTACACTTTCCCCGAGCGCCCAGGCCGCCGACAAACTCGTCGTCATGCTCGACTGGTTCGTCAACCCCGACCACGGCACGCTGATCGTGGCTCAGGAAAAGGGCTACTTCCGTGCCGCCGGACTCGACGTTGAACTGATTGCGCCCGCCGATCCCAACGACCCGCCCAAGCTGGTGGCAGCCGGCAAGGCCGATCTGGCGGTCTCCTATCAGCCGCAGCTGATGTTGCAGGTGGCCCAGGGCCTGCCGCTCAGGCGCATCGGCACGCTGGTGGCGACACCACTGAATTCGCTGGTGGTGCTGGCCGACGGCCCGGTCAAAACGATCGCCGACCTCAAGGGCGGCAAGGTCGGCTACTCGGTCGGCGGCTTCGAAGACGTGCTGCTCAAAGTCATGCTGGAGCGCCACGGCCTGAAGCTTTCGGACGTCGAGCTGATCAACGTCAACTTCTCGCTGTCGCCGGCCCTGATTACCGGTCAGGTCGACGCCGTGATCGGCGCCTTCCGCAACTTCGAACTCAATCAGATGGACATCGTCAAGCGGCCGGGCCGCGCCTTCTACATCGAGGAGGAAGGGGTGCCGGTCTACGACGAACTGATCCTGGTGGCCCAGGCCGGGCGCTTGGGCGACCCCCGCCTGCGCCGCTTTCTCGATGCCCTGGAGCGCGGCACCCAGTTCCTGGTCAACCACCCGAAGGAGAGTTGGAAACTGTTCGTCAAAGGCCGGCCGGAGATCAACGACGAACTCAACCGCCGTGCCTGGCGCGACACTTTGGCCCGCTTTGCGCTACGCCCGGCGGCGCTGGACCACACCCGCTACGCCCGCTTCGCCAAATTTCTCGAGCACCACGGTATGATTCCAAAGGCCCAGCCCGTGGAAGCCTACGCCGTCGAACTGCGTTGAGAGATGAATCCTTGGGGAGAAACGCATAGCGGAGGAACGAAAAAAACCCTCAGGGCCGGGCCCTGCCGCCGCATCCCTCCCTGACAACCGGTTCGCTAAAACGAACTCGTATCGATCTCAGCCACCTGGGGACCCTTCGGCCCCTGCCCTGTTCTCACCATAAGCGTCTGGCCCGGCCGCAGGTCGTCGAGCCCAACGCGCCGCAGCAACTTGATATGCAGGAAAATGTCCTGCGTACCCTCTCCCTGGGTGACGAAGCCGTAGCCTTTTTCCGCATTGAACCACTTGACGGCGACCTCGAAGAAGTCGCCTTCGGGTTCCATCGACGGATAGCGACCGCCATCCTCGGCGCCGGAGTCTGAACGCTGCGTCTCGGCCAGGGCCACGACGGTGCTGGTATCAACCTCGATAACCTGCACAGCCTGCCAGCCCTTGGGGCCGCGCACGGCCTCACAGACCACTGTTGCGCCCTGCTCGATGCCTTCGTAACCGGCCTGTCTCAACGCAGAAAGATGAATGAACACATCACCCTGCCCATCGCCGGGCGTGATGAATCCAAAGCCCTTAACCGCATTGAACCACTTGATCCTGCCAGTGAACTGAACGGGGTCTTGCCGATCATCTTCGGTGACTTGATCCCCTACCCCCATCTTCCAATCCAACCACCGTTACTGGTCGCTCGACTCTAGCACGACACTACAAGATTAACAATTGATCGCAATTACCCGCGCACCATTGCTTTTCAGTGGTCATGTCCCCAGGGCCATACTATTGTCGGCGCGACGCCTTGGGGCCTTTGTCCCGCCCCAGGCAGGTACTCTGGGGGACGCGACAAAGGCCGAGGGGGCGGGTTTTGATTCACGTAATCAGTCTGTTGGCCGCGCTTTTTGCCACGTGGCTATTGCTTTCCGGCCACTATTCTCCGCTGATCATGGGTTTCGGCGCCGCCTCTTGCATCATCGTTGTAGCCATCTGCCAGCGCATGGACGTGGTCGACCACGAAGGCCATCCCATCCAGCTTGGTCTGGGCGCGTTGTGGTACTGGATCTGGCTGGGCTACCAGATCACCAAATGCAACTTCGAGGTGGCCTGGCTGATCGTCTCGCCGCGCCGCGGCGTCGATCCCCGCATGGTGCGCGTCAAGGCCAGTCAGCATTCGCCGGTGGCCCAGGTGATGTACGCCAACTCGATCACCCTGACGCCGGGCACCGTGACCGTGGAATTGCAGCAGCGCGAGTTGCTGGTCCACGCCCTGACGCCCGAAGCCGCCGAGGACCTGGAGGCCGGTGCCATGGACCGGCGGGTGACGGCGGTGGAGCTCTGAGCCGCCATGCTGTCGGCAGCCACCATTGCGATTCTCGTCGCCATGGCCTTGGCGCTCTTCCGCGCCCTGGCCGGGCCCACCGTGTTCGACCGTATCCTGGCCGTCAATTCGATTGCCACCTTCACCATGCTGCTGATCGCCGCAGTCGGCTTTCTCACCGAGCGGCCGGATTTCCTCGACATCGCCCTGGTTTACGCCCTGATCAACTTCATCGGCACCATCGCCGTGCAAAAGTATTTCGAACACGGCGCGCTGCACCATCCGGGGCTGGAACACGAGGACGACTTGCCCGATGCGGGAGGGCCGCCATGAGCGCCTTCTGGATCGAGCTCTTGAGCGACGCGCTGCTGCTGTTGGGCAGCCTGCTGGCGGTGATCAGCGGCCTGGGCATCGTACGCTTGCCCGACTTCTACAGCCGCCTGCACGCCGCCGGTATCGGCGACACCCTGGCGGCCTGGTTGATTCTCGGCGGCCTGATGCTCAAGAGCGGGCTGACGCTGGTCACGGTGAAGCTTTTGTTCATCGTCTTCTTCCTCATCTTCACCAGTCCCACCTCGACCCACGCCCTGGTCAAGGCGGCCCACCGCTTCGGCCTCAAACCCTGGATGCGCCGGCCGGCAGAGGACGAAGGAGGAAATCAGCCATCGTAGTCCTGGTCGACATCGTCCTGCTGGTCTTTCTGTTGATCATCGCCGTGGCCATCATCCGGCAGCGCAATCTGTTAGCCGCCGCCATGCTGGCCGGCATCTACAGCCTGCTGATGGCCTCGGTTTTCGTCATTCTCGACGCTGTCGACGTGGCTTTCACCGAGGCTGCGGTGGGTGCCGGCATCACCACGGTACTGATGCTGGGCACCCTGGCGCTGACCGACAACCACGAGAAGATCCCCTTGCGCCAGCCGCTACTGCCGCTGCTGGTGGCCCTGGCGGTGGGCGGCTTGTTGGTCTACGGCACCATCGATATGCCGCGGCTGGGCGACGCCGGGGCGCCGATCCACCAGCACGTGGCCGATCGCTACATCGCTCTGGGACCGGTCGAGACGGGCATGCCCAACATGGTGACCTCGGTGCTAGCCAGCTATCGCGGCTTCGACACACTGGGCGAATTGACGGTCATCTTCACGGCCGGTATCGGCGTGCTGCTGCTGCTAGGCCGGCGGCGTAAGGAAACGAAAGATCAAACCGAGGTCGCCGAGAGCGGCAATGAGCACCAGGAGCCACCGGCATGAGGCATCACCTGGTCCTCAGGGCAATCGCCAAGATGCTCATCCCCTTTATCCTGCTGTTTGCGCTTTACGTGCAGTTTCACGGCGATTTCGGACCCGGTGGTGGCTTCCAGGCCGGCGTCATCTTCGGCTCGGGGTTCATTCTCTATGCCCTCATCTTCGGTCTCGAAGCGGCCCAGCGGGTGGCACCGCCCAGCGTCGTCTCGACCTTCATCGCGCTAGGGCTTTTGCTTTTTGCCGGGGTCGGCGTGGCCACCCTGTTTGCCGGGGGTGCCTACCTCGACTATGGCGTGTTGGGTGCGAATTTCGTGGCCGGACAGCACCTCGGCATCCTGCTCGTCGAGCTTGGCGTCGGCATCACCGTGGCAGCCGTCATGATGGCCATCTTTTTCGCCTTCGTGGGACGGGATCAGTAACGTGGAAGCGCTGGGGCACGTCAACTACTGGACCTTCGTGGTCTTGCTCATGGCAGGGCTCTATACGGTCATGGTGCGGGGCAACCTGATCAAGAAGATCATCGGCCTCAACATCTTCCAGGCCTCGGTGTTCCTCTTTTACATCACCATGGGCAAGATCTTCGGTGCCACCGCGCCGATCGCCGTCGCGGAGGAGGTCGCGGGCAGCGAAGGCGCGCTCTACTCCAATCCACTGCCGCACGTGCTGATCCTTACCGCCATCGTCGTCGGTGTCGCCACCTCGGCACTGGGACTGGCGCTGGTGGTGCGAATCCGCGAAGCCTACGGCAGCATCGAGGAGGACGAGATCGAGAGCCAGGAGCTGGCGCCATGATCGCCGCCCACCTGCCGGCGCTGCAAGTCGTGGGTCCGCTACTGGCGGCACCGCTTTGCCTGCTTGTCAGGCGTGGCAGCCTGGCTTGGGCGCTGACACTGGTTACCAGTTGGGCCACTTTCGCGGTGGCCGTGGCACTGCTGCTGCGGGTCACGGCCGGCGGGCCGATCTCTTATGCCCTGGGCGGCTGGCCGGCGCCCTTGGGCATCGAATACCGGCTCGACGTGGTCAGCGGCTACGTCCTGGTGATCGTCTCGGCCATCGCCGCCCTGGTGATGCTGTTTGCCCGCCAGAGCGTGGCCCGCGAGATCGCGGCAGACCGCCAGCACCTCTTCTATGCCGCTTTCGTGCTGGTGCTCACCGGCCTCCTGGGCATGACCATCACCGGCGATGCCTTCAACGTCTTCGTCTTTCTCGAGATCTCGTCGCTGGCCTCGTACACCGTGATCAGCCTGGGCCGGGACCGCCGCGCCCTGGTGGCGGCCTACCGCTACCTGGTGATGGGCACCATCGGCGCCACCTTCTTCCTCATCGGCGTCGGCCTGATCTACATGGTCACCGGCACCCTCAACATCGCCGACATGGCCGAGCGCATCCGGCCTTTGCACGACAGCCGCCCGGTGTTGGCTGCCTTCGCCTTCATCACCGTGGGCCTGGGCATGAAACTGGCACTGTTTCCGCTCCATCTCTGGCTGCCCAATGCCTACGCCTATGCCCCTTCCGTAGTCACCGCACTGCTTGCCGGTACGGCCACCAAGGTGGGGGTTTATCTCCTGCTGCGCTTCGTGTTTACGTTGTTCGGCCCGACCTTTGCTTTCGCCGGCGAGCCGTTGGCGATGATGCTGATGGGGCTGGCCCTGGTCGCCATCCTCGCCACCTCGACGAGTGCCATCTTCCAGGACGACGCCAAACGTCTGCTGGCCTATTCCTCGGCCGCTCAAGTCGGTTACATCGTGCTCGGTATCTCGCTCTTGTCACTGGCCGGCATGACCGCCGGCACGGTGCATCTCTTCAACCACGCCATCACCAAGACGGCGCTGTTCTTGGCGCTCGGCGCCGTCTTCTACCGCCTGGGTTCGACCCGCCTCGAGGACATGGCCGGCATCGGGCGGCAGATGCCGCTGACCATGTTCGCTTTCGTCATCGCCGGTTTCAGCCTCATCGGCGTGCCCCTGACGGTGGGTTTCGTGAGCAAGTGGACGCTGATCAGCGCGCTCTTTGCCAAGGGCTTGTGGCCCTTGGCCGTGCTGGTGCTGCTGGGTTCGCTGCTGGCGGTGATCTACATCTGGCGGGTCGTCGAGGCCGCCTACTTCCGACCCCGCCCGGCAGGCGCCGAGGCGGTTAGCGAGGCGCCGCTCGGCATGCTGCTGCCGCTCTGGCTGCTGGTCGCGGCCAGCGTCTACTTCGGCCTCGACACCTCGCTTACGCTGGGCACCGCCGAGCGGGCGGCGGCGCTGCTGCTGGGGGCGCTGGGATGAGCGGCTCGCTGGCCACGGGCCTGGCCGTGCTGGTGCCACTGATCGGGGTGCTCTTCATCGCCGCCGCGCATCGCCATCCCAACCATCGCGAGGCGGCAACGTTGGCGACCGCGGCAGCGCTCTTCATCCTCGTGGTGTCGCTGCTACTGCCGGTGATGGGCGGCGCCCGGCCCCACCTCGAGCTGATCGAGATCTTCCCCGGCCTGGCGCTGGCCTTCCGGGTCGAGCCGCTGGGCCTTTTGTTCGCCCTGGTCGCCAGCTTTCTCTGGATCGTCACCTCGATCTATTCCATCGGCTACATGCGCGGCCACGACGAGCAGAACCAGACGCGCTTCTACATCTGCTTCGCCATCGCCTTGAGCGCTGCCATCGGTGTCGCCTTTGCCGCCAACATGCTGACGCTTTTCGTCTGCTACGAGATGCTGACGCTGTCGACCTATCCCCTGGTCACCCACTCGGGTGATGAAAAGGCGCGGCGCTCGGGGCGGGCCTATCTCGGCATCCTGCTGGGCACCTCGATCGGCTTCCAGTTGCTGGCCATCCTGTGGACCTGGGCGCTGGCCGGCACGCTCGGCTTCACACCCGGCGGCATCCTGGCCGGCAAGGCCTCGCCGGAGCTAACCTCGGTGCTGCTGCTGCTCTACATCTTCGGCATCGGCAAGGCGGCGTTGATGCCCTTCCACCGCTGGCTGCCGGCTGCCATGGTGGCGCCGACGCCGGTCAGTGCGCTGCTGCACGCCGTTGCCGTGGTCAAGGCCGGCGTCTTCACCGTGCTCAAGGTCTCGGTCTATATTTTCGGCCTCGATCTCCTGGCCCAGGTCGAGGCCAGCCGCTGGCTCATGTACGTGGCCGCCGGAACCATCCTGATCGCCTCGGTGACCGCCATGCGCCAGGACAATCTGAAGCTCCGGCTGGCCTATTCGACCATTTCGCAACTCTCCTACATCGTGCTCGGCGCCATGCTGGCCAACGGCCTGGGCGTGATCGGCGGCGGCATGCACATCGCCATGCACGCCTTCGGCAAGATCACGCTGTTTTTCTGTGCCGGCGCCATTATGGTGGCCGCCCACAAGACCGAGATCAGCGAGATGCACGGCATCGGCCGGGTCATGCCGGTAACCATGGCGGCCTTCCTGATCGGCAGCCTGAGCATCATCGGCGCCCCCCCGATGGGGGGCCTGTGGAGCAAATGGCACCTGATCCTGGGGACGTTGGAGACCGACAGCTATGTCATGCTCGGCGTTTTCCTGACCAGTTCGCTATTGAGCGTCGGCTACCTCATGCCGCTGGCCATGCGCGCCTTTTTCGTGGCGCCGGGCGAAGGCGTGGCCGGCAATCCGGGGACGCGCCGCGTCAAGGAGGCGCCGCTGCCCTGCCTGATCGCCATCTCAATCAGCGCACTTGGCTGTATCGTGCTCTTCCTCTTTCCCGAACCGGTGCATCACCTGATGACCTTGGTGGTGACGCAATGAACGAAACACCCGGGAAACATTGGCTGGTGCGGCCGGTAACCATTCGCTGGCTCTGGATCGTCGGGCTCATCGTCTTGGCGCTGCTGGTCGTCGCCGATCTCAAGGTTCACGGCCATCCCGCCTTCGGCATCGACGGGACCTTCGGCTTCTTCGCCTGGTACGGCCTCGCCACCTGCGCCGCCATGGTGATCGGGGCCAAGGCCATCGGCGTCTTCCTGAAGCGCAAGAACACCTACTATGACGATTGACGCCGTCCCTCCGGCGCTGGTCCTTGCCCTGGGCGCCTTTCTCCTGCCGCTGGTCGGCAGGGGCTTGCGTCCCGTCGTCATCCTCGGTTTGCCGCTGCTGGTGCTGGTGCTGGTCTGGCGCACGCCTGAAGGCTCGCACGCGGTGCTGCGCCTGTTCGACTACGAGCTGGTTTTCTTGCGGGTCGATGCGCTGAGCCGTTTGTTTGCCATCATCTTCGCCCTGATGGCCTTCGCCGGCGGTCTTTTCGCCCTCAAGCAGGAAAGCGATTTCGAGCTGGTGGCCGCCTACGTCAGTGCCGGCAGCGCCATCGGCATAACTTTCGCCGGCGACCTGATCACGCTGTTCATCTTTTGGGAAACCCTGGCCCTGTCGGCGACAGTGGTCGTGCTCTCGGTCGGCGGCCAGCGCGTCCGCCAGGCCTCGATGCGCTATCTGATCGTGCATTTCTTTGGCGGCTCGCTGCTGATGGCGGGCATTTTCATCCACGTGGCGGCGACGGCATCGACGGCCTTCGGGGCCATGCGGCCCGACAGCCTGGGAACGGCACTGATTCTGGCCGCGGTCCTCGTCAACGCTGCCGCCGTGCCTCTCTCGGCCTGGCTTCCCGACGCCTATCCCGAAGCCTCCTATACCGGCACCGTGTTCCTTTCCGCCTTCACCACCAAGACGGCTGTCTACGTGCTGCTGCGCGGCTTTCCCGGGACCGAGATCCTGATCGTCGTGGGCGTCTGCATGATGTTCTACGGCATCATCTACGCGCTCCTGGAAAACGACATGCGGCGCATTCTCGCCTACAGCATCGTCAACCAGGTGGGCTTCATGGTCACCGGCATCGGCATCGGCAGTGAAATGGCGCTCAACGGCGCCGCCGCCCATGCCTTCACCCACATCATCTATAAGGCGCTCCTGCTGATGTCGGCAGGTTCGGTTCTCTACATGACCGGCAAGCGCAAATGCACCGATCTCGGCGGGCTCTTCCAAAGCATGCCGCTGACCACGCTGTGCGCCATCGTCGGCGCGCTCTCGATCTCGTCCTTTCCGCTGACCTCGGGCTTCATCAGCAAATCCATGATCTCCCAGGCCGCCGCCGACGAACACCTGGCGATCGCCTGGTTCATGCTGACGGCAGCCTCGGCCGGCGTCTTCCTGCATGCCGGCATCAAGTTTCCCTGGTTCGTCTTCTTCCAAAAGGATTCGGGAATGCGGCCCTCCGATCCGCCCTGGAACATGCGGCTGGCCATGATCCTTTTTGCCGGGCTTTGCATCGGATTGGGAATCTGGCCGGAATACCTCTATGCCCTGTTGCCTTTCGGCGTGGACTACGCGCCCTACACGGTGCCCCACGTGGTCAACATGCTGCAGGTGCTGCTGTTCTCGGGGCTGGCATTCTTCCTGTTGCTGCCCCTGATGAAACGGACGCTGACCATCACACTCGATGTCGACTGGCTCTACCGCCGGCTGGCCCCCGATCTGACGACCCGCCTGGTGCGCATCGGCGGCATCGTCGACCGCGGCGTACGCGACTTTGCGCTGTGGCTGATCGGCCGCCTGCTGGCCCAGGCCGCCGGCTTCCACGGCGCCCAGGGCCATTTCGCGCGCGCCGCCGCCAGCAGCCGCGCGGCCGCCGTGCTGGTGATGGCGCTGGGAGTGATGCTTGTGATCTACTATTTCTGAACCCCAGGTACGGGAGGGCACGCCATGAGCGAGGGTTATGCCGGTCGCACCGGCATCGTAACGGGTGCCGCAAAAGGCATCGGCGCCGCCACCGCCCGGGCCCTGGTGGCCGCCGGTGCAAACGCGGCGCTGTTTGACGTCGACGACGCCACCGGCCAGGCAACGGCGGATGATTTGGGCGCCGCCGCCGCCTACTGGTCGGTCGACGTGGCCGACTGGGAATCCGCCGACACCGCCATCGAAGAAGTGGCGGAACGCTTCGGCAGCGTCGATTTCCTGGTCAACAACGCCGGTATCGCGCCACCGCGCACGCTGGCCAACATCCCCGACGGCGATTGGGAGAGGGTGCTAGGCGTCAACCTGACCGGCGCCTTCAACTGCACCCGAGCGTCGGTGCCCTACATGAAAGAGGCCGGTGGCGGTGCCATCGTCAACATCTCCTCGGTGGCCGGCAAGAACATCTCGATGATGGCCGGCATGCACTACACCACTTCGAAGTGGGGCCTCATCGGCTTTTCCCGCCACATGGCCTACGAGCTCGCCCAGTTCGGCATCCGCGTCAATATCGTCTGCCCCGGACCGACGCTGACGACGCTGGTGGAACAGGCCATGGATGCCGAAAAGCGAGCCGCCAACGCCGAGAACTTCCCCCTGGGCCGCTGGGTCATGCCGGACGACATCGCCAATGCCGTGATGTTCTTCCTGGGCCCGGGCGGTGCCATGTGCGCCGGAGCCGAGTTAATCGTCGACGGCGGTATCTTGATCGGTAGCGGCGGCGCCTATCCGGACTATATGAGCATCCGAGGCGACAAGCCGGCCGAGCGCAAGATCGTGCGGCCGGAGGAATAGCCACAAAAGGCTCCCGCGCCATGATCGTCGACGCGCCGCTGAAGTTTCCCGAGGAAATATCCTTCGTCATTCTTGGCGAAAGCGAGATCTCCGGCTTGCTGGTCAAGATCCTTGGTTTGCTGCGTCCCGAGGCAAGCTTCATAGGCTTCGTCGACGACCCGGCCCAGGCTGGCGACAACTGTCTGGTGGTGTGCGAGCTAGAGCGCCAGGTAGCCAAGGATCTCTTTCTCTCCCGGCGTGACGATTTGGACATCATCTTCATGCCGCTACCGGTCGACGAGATGTGGTCCTACTGGGAGTTCGCCCGCCAATTTCTGGGGTGGCTGACGTACGATGGCGAGGTCAAGACCACACGCGAGAACTTTGTCGAGCTGCTGCTGGCCCGCGGCCGCGCCAAGAAAGACCAGGAGAGCGGCGAGCTCAGCCTGACCCCGCACTGCTACCTCAGCCTGAATTCCGATACGGTGATGGAACACGAGGACAAGATCGTCGAGGTGTTGCAGGGCTTGTCCGATGACCACAGCCGCCAGGTCTACAAGATGCTGATCACCGGCGAGCCCGAGCAGCATTGGAGCTACTACACCGCCCGCGCCTTCCGCTCAGTGCAGTATTTCGACTACATCCGCCACCAGCACTGCCAGGTGGTGTTGAACGGTGGCGTACTGGGCGGCTACGAGCTGCCCTTTCTCCTCTCTCACCTGCCCATGGGCGCCGAGATCCACAACATCGACCCCTTGGGTCACGACCCCTTGACCGACTACGTGCGGTCCTGGCTGGCAGCAAACAGCCATCGCGTGATCGAGCACAAGGTGGCGCTGGAGGACTATGCCGGCGAGGTCGAGCTGCCCTTCGACGACGAAGGCGAAGTATCGCTATACACCAAGCTCGCGATGCCGGACCTGCCCATGGTGGCCTTCCCCTGCCTGACCATGGACCAGTTGGTCGAAGAGCAGGGATTCGAGCGCCTTGACCTGATCAAGCTCGATCTGGAAGGTGCCGAAAGCAAAATGCTGACCAAATCGATGGACACCATCCGGCGCTTCCGGCCGCAACTGGCCATCAGCATCTACCACTTCACTTTCGATTTCTGGAATATCCCACTTTTTTTTATGCGGCTTTGCGAGGACTACACCTTCCACGTCGAGGTCTACAGTTTCGAACGCTGGGAGACGATTTTATATGCGATCCCCAAGGAACTTGGTAACTAAGTGACGGCAATGGACATCGGGCCAACGAATGCAGGATCGGGTGGCCGCTTCGATTCGGCACACAACGATTCGGGACCGGCGCGACAATTGGCCTCATTTTCAAGAACACACGTTCTCGCTAGGGTCCGAACAAATTTTCGGAAAAGCATCGCCGGCGCGCGACCATGAATAGCTCAAAGCCGAATCAAGACGGCCCTCCGCGCACTACGGAGAGAGTCAAGACCCGGGCCTCTCGGTATGCCCTTACCCGAGAAAGCGGCAAGCATCCCCGCGCAGCTGTTTCCCCGGCGCCATTTGCCGCCGCCGTGTACGTGGCCCGGAAAGGCGATCGGAATGGCCTCGCCCGTTTCGTCAACACCCTGAAGGAAACAAATGTGCGCGTCGGCGGTTTGCTCCAGGAAAAGATCTTAATGGACGAGAGCGGCAGGAAACGGGTCGAGAGTGTCGATATTGCGACGGGAAAGCGCATTCCGATCAACCAACCAAGCCCAGAGAATTGGCGGAACCACGAATGCTCGCTCGACGTTTCAGCACTTGCCGAAACAACGGCGAGCTTGAGGCAGGCGATCCGGGATAACGTAGATCTTATCGTCGTCGAGAAATTCGGTGACGCCGAGCGGGATGGAGAAGGCCTGACCGACGAGGTCTTGAACGCGATCGCCGAAGGCATTCCCGTCGTCATCGGGGTTCCGGATACGAACCTCGATATCTGGAACGCCTACAGCGGGGGCATGGGCGACGTTCTGGACTGCAATGAGAAGGAACTGCTGGGCTGGTGGGCTTCGGTTCAACCTGGAAACCAAGGTTCGCCTGTCGGTTCCTAATTCAGCGGACTGTCTGGGGGCGGGGCCTGATCGACACGATTGACCCAGAAGCAGCAAATATTTGAATAGCCAAAGTGGTTGGCGGGAAGATCGGCAGCATGCAAGTTAAGCTGCGAGTGGAACGCGCCGACGCAATTTTGGTATGATCGCATGGATTGGAAAGTTATTCGGGAAATGACGGCATAATCGTGGAACTCCCATCGAAGGATAACCTTCATGAAAGCAGCTGTATTCAAGGCTGCAGGATCGCCCCTGGTACTGGAAGACGTGCCGGACCCGACACCGGAAGCCTCTGATCTGATCCTCAAGGTTGGGGCCTGCGGTATCTGCGGTACCGATCTGCATATGTCCGAGAATACCGATCCAGGTGTGGGTTGGCGGGTTTTGCAGCCTGGCTGCGTGATGGGTCACGAGTTTGCCGGCGACGTGATTGAGGTGGGGCGCGAGGCCCAGAACCGCTGGAGCAGGGGCGACCGCGTCACCGCTCTGCCCTGGATCGGGTGTGGCGAATGTTCCGATTGCCGGGCCGGCCGCGGCTTTCGCTGCGCCCAGGGGAAAATGCGTGCCTCTCTGGATCTGCCCGGTGCCTACGCCGAATTCTGCCGGGTTGGGGCCGGCGAAGCCGTTCGACTGCCGGATTCAGTCAGTTTCCAGGAAGGTGCTTTGGTGGAACCCCTGGCGGTTGGCTTGAACGCAGTGCGCCGCGCACAGTTACGGCCAGGTGACCGTGTCTTGATCGTTGGTGCCGGCCCTGTTGGTCTGTCGGTTGCCTTGTGGTGCCGGTTTTTTGGTGCCCAGCATATCGTGGTCAGCGACCTGGTCCCGGCGCGGGTGGAACGGTCGCTGACATTGGGTGCCACGGCGGCAGTGGATGCCAGCGAGAGCAACGTCAGGGAACAAGTCGCCGACGCCGCCGGTGGCCAGCCCCGCGTGGTGTTCGACTGTGTCGGCATGCCCGGCAGCCTGCAGCTGGCCATCGACTATGCCCCCCACGATGCCCGTATCGTTGTCGTGGGCCTGTGCATGGCCGGCGACCACCTGTTTCCCACCAAGGCGTTGGTTAAGGAGCTGGAGATCAGTTTTGCCTTTATCTATCGCCAGGAGGACTTCGAAACTGTTGTGCAGCTACTCGGCCAGGGCCGCATCAATGCCACGTCCATGATCAGCGACCACGTCGATTTGAGCGCTTTTTCGGACGCGTTCGAGGCATTGAAACAGCCAAACATGCAGATCAAGGTAATGTTGGAGCCGAACTGAGACTGGGTCTTCCAATTGCTCGATGATTTTTTGCAAATTCTTGATCAATGAGGTTGATGATGTCTGCTACCAAACGCCTTTTTATCTGTGGAATTGCCACTGAATCACACGGCTTTAACAAAAAACCGACGATCCTTGAAGACTTCACTGAACGTGGGCTCTTCTTTACCTGCGAACACGATGATCTCAGCCGCTTTCGCGAAGGGGATAACCATATCGGTGGTTATCTGGACGTGGCGGAGGCGGAAGGTTGGGAGCTGGTGGCCGGTGTCTCCGGCTTCGCCTTCCCGGCCGGCCCGGTCAGCGAAGAGACCTTCGAAACTCTGTGGGGGCGGATTGAGAAACAGCTGCGAGCTGAGAGCCCCTTTGATGGTATTCTGATGCCAATGCACGGCGGTATGGCCTGTGAACATCTGGATGACCCGGAAGGGGAACTGGTGGCTCGCATCCGGGAGATTGTCGGACGCGAGGTATTGATTGGCGTCACTCTCGACCTGCACAGCAACTTGTCTCCGCAGTTTATTCGCGATTGCGATATTGTTTGCGGCTTCCATACCGCGCCCCATATCGATTCTCGCAAGACCTCGTTCCGGGTGGCCTCCATTATGGCCCGCGCCTTCCGGGGTGAGGTGAATCCGCGGTGCCACTCGATACACCCGCCCATGCTGACCGGAATCGACCACGGTCGTACCACCGTTCCCCACGCCCCGCTTTTTGCCCTGCTGGACCGGATCAAGGAATTGCAGGCCGAAGATCCCCAGCTCCTGGATGCCAGCTTCATGGCCAGCTTTCCCTTTGCAGACCAACCCTGGACCGGCCCCTCGGCGGTGCTGGTGATGGACGGCGAATCCGACAGGATAAAGGATTACCTGGACGAGTTCGGTGCCGAGATCTGGCGCACCCGTGAGGTTTTGACCATCGATATCGTTCCCATCGACGAGGCGCTGGATGCGGTGGAGCGCACGGCAAATGCGCCCAACCCGTTCCTGCTGGGGGACTTCAGCGATTGCCCCTATGCGGGCGCATACGGCGATACCACCGCCTTGTTGGCGGCAATGATCGATCGCCAAATTCCCGATGCGGTGTTTGCCCCGGTGTTTGATCCGGATACGGTCGACCAGGCCCATCAGGCCGGTGAGGGAGCGGAAATCGAGGTTGCCCTGGGGGGCAAATCGGACCCCGATTTCGGCGGTGGGCCACTTGAGAGCCGAGCCAGGGTGCTGGCCATTTCCGATGGTAACTTCTTCCACAAAGGGCCCTTCCAGCAGGGCCGGCCCGGTACCTTGGGTAAAAGCACCATGCTCGATATCGGTGGCATCAATGTCATTGTCTGCTCGGTACCCACCCAGATCCATGACCGCGAACAGCTGCGGCTATTTGGGCTGGAGCCCGAGACCATGAACCTGATCGTCAGCAAGGCGTTCAACCATATGCGGGCGGATTTGGAGCCGATTTGCCGTGGTTTGCTCTACCCGGATGCCGGCGGGATCTTCAGTTTTGATTTCGAGCAGTTCCCCTGGCAGAAAATCCGCCGACCGATATGGCCGCTCGACGATTTCGAAATCGCCCCTGCTGATATGGATAGAAGTTGAGCATGGCGGTGCATCGCCTGGGCGTAGCCGACGTCGACGAAGAACGGGCATCCACGCTTTTCGACGTCTGCTTTCGCGCTGGCCCGTCAGGTGTTCACAGGAAAGCGGTCGTGATCGGGGCGGGGCAGAAACAACGTTCGTGCCGAGTAGGCCCAGGGAATTTCACCCCGAACCCCTCACAGAACCGGACGTGATATTCTCGCATCATCCGACTCATGCCATCGCACGAAGGCTGCCGCCTCCCGCCGAACGATAGGGCTCCTCCCGGCACACCGGTTGGCCCAAGTTCAACGGCGATGACCTGCCCCCTTCGCTCCAGCCTCTTTACAGAGCCTTCATCACCACTACGAGGCAGTCCGCCCCTCTCCGGCACATCGGTACTTTCGGTCTTGCGGTGGTAGCCGCTTGCGCCATTTCTCTTGGCATCGCCGGCCAGGTTCTCACGTTCCGTACAAAAGCCTGGTTGAGCTTCGCACCGCCTATACACCGGATGCCACTCGGGCAGCATTCAGGTCAACCCCCGAACTGATCCTGGAGGAAGGGTCACCTCCCGGGTTTGACATCGTCTGCTCCCCTTTCGACGCTTCATCAGCGGTTCGCTTGCGCTCGCCTTTCTCAACCGTGCTTGCCGGGATCATCGTCCCGACTTTTCCGCACCGCTCCGGGGACACCATATCTAATTGAATGAGCCAGCGCCCTCGCACAAGCTTTCGCCATGGTGAGATTTGCGCGCCCGCCCTGCGACAAGGGTTTCGTGGAAAGCCTAGAAAGCGCCCAGGGACGGTACCTCAAGAAACGAAAGCCCGGACCGGAAAGGGGCCACGAAGAGATTAGCAATTAGGTATGCTGTCCCCAGATCCTGCTGGCTTATCCCTAAAGACCCTCATCAAAGTTGATAATGTCTTATGCCGCTTCCCCAGAACAATCTTGCCGTCCTCTATATGCTGGCGGCGACCGGGCTGATCGCCATCGTTGACACCACCTGCAAGTTTTATACGGATGAACTGCATGCGGTGATGCTCGTGTGGGGTTGCCCCGGCAAGCAGACCTCCCAACCCCGATGTCGGCTATCGTTGCCTGGGCGTCCGGTGGTGAAGGTAGAGCGAGCATGCCGGTCGCTGGCCAGAATCGACGTGATTGACCCAGTACGGACCTCGGCTGACGATCACGGTAACCGAAACATAGTGATCAATTTTACTAGCGGTTCTTCGCGCCACGTTGGAGCATCACGGCGACGGTGGGGCTGAAGAGTAGATCGACTTGTGACGGCGGCAGGATGGTCGGCGCCGACGGTGCCCCCACGAAGCTCCATACGGAGGTGGCCTGGCCGGCTTGGTTGAGGATCTGGCTGCCGCCCTGATTGGTGACCACGATCTCGCCCGCGATCCCGCCCCCTTCCTCGAGCAAGGTAATGACGTTTTCCTCACCCTCGGCACCGGCCTTGATCGCCACCTTGGTGCCGTGAACACCGATTGTGGCCACCGGCGTGCGCACCTGCATGGCCTCGGGACCAGATTTCGAGATCAATCCGGACAGGAAACTGACCACGCCATCAACGACTGATAGCGACAATCTACCTTCGTGAGTTTTGGCGTCGTAAGTCAGCTCATCCAGCACCATGCGGCCATCTTCACCAAACGAGAGCTTGGTATCGTCGATAAGGGTGAGGCCGATCCTGGCGTTGCCGGTGGTACTTAACACATCGCCCCAATATACCAGATCGCCCGCGTTCAGGGTCACCTCGGCGCCATCGCTGTGGATGGCGCTGGCCATACCCGTCACTGTCTCGACAGTGCCGATTGGCTTGGGCCCGGGTTCTTGGCGCTATCGGTTTCGCTTGACGCTTCCGAGATCCCGCCGGCGCCGGCAGCCAGCGCCACGACGACAATGATCGCGGCAGCACATTTCCGGCGCGTGGTGATACGCAGACTTTTGCGGATCTGATTGTAGATATCGATCATTGGTCGTCCTCCTCCCCAACGCCACGGAAGCGATATTACGCCATCAGTGACTGCGGTGTTAATCCGTACAGAGATGCCTCGCCGGCAAGGAGACTGACAGAGGCTGCTGAAGTCGGCCCATGGCTATCCGCGACTGTTCAAGTTTGCCCCAAAAGAGTCGGCGATCGGGGCCAAAGCCGACACTGCAACACCCGACGTCTACTCGTCAGCCATACCCCATGACCGTGGCGTGACAGATGTAGGCCGCCATTGCCGCCAGCCCGCTGAACCCCTACTTTTGCCGGCATGGGCCCCTATCTCACCCTACACACTGGCGCCACCTTACTTACCGCGCTCTTGCTGGGCGGCATGGTGTGTTATGCCTTTTTCCTGACGCCGTTGGTCTTTCGCTTTCTCGATGGACCGATTCGGGCCGATTTCCTGCGCCGCACCTTTCCCGTCTATTACCGCTCGGGTGCGGTGCTGGCGATCTTGGCGGCACTGCCCATTTGGTATCTCGGCGAGGCCCTGGGTTTGGCTGCCGTGGGTGTGGCCTTCGTGCTCGTACTGGCTTTGTTGTTGCCGCCGATCAATCGCGCCCGGGACGGCCGCGACGCTGGCGACGAAAATGCGGCGGCGCGCTTCCGGCGCTTGCACCGCCTCAGCGTGATGATCAATCTGGGGCAAATGGTTGTCGTCGTCGTGGTGTTTTTCCGATTGGTCGCTTGATGTATCTCCGCAGCGCTTTTCTGGGCCTTGTCCTGCTGCTTTCCGGCTGTTCCGGCCACTGGCTGAGCTTCTTCGGCCAGGACAACTCGCTGGTTGGACGCATTTGGGACGTAAAGGGCGAGAAATTCATCAGTGAACACGAGCTGATCGGCCGCCTTGGCCCGGCCGATTACGTGATGCTCGGCGAGAAACACGACAATCTCGATCATCACCGCCTGCAGGCCCAGGTGCTGCGCCAGCTTTACGATTTCGGCCGGCGCCCGGCAGTGGCTTTCGAAATGATCGATTTCGATCAGGGCGCGGCCCTGCAAGACCATCTGGCAGCGGCGCCAAATGACGCCCCCAAGGCCGCCAAAGGCATCGGCAAGGCGGTCAAATGGGAGCGTACCGGCTGGCCCGATTGGGAGCACTATCAGCCCCTGGCCCAGGCCGCCTTGGCGGCCGGCGCGCCGGTGGTCGCCGCCAACCTGCCGCGCCGCCTCAGTCGGGCCGTGGGCAAGGAAGGTTACGCCGCCCTCGATGCCGAATTTATCTCGAGCACCGGCCTCGACCAACCCCAGCCCGAGGACATCCGCCTGGCCGTCGAAAAGGAGATCGGAGTCTCCCATTGCGGCTACCTGCCCAAGCAGGCGGTTCCGGCCGTCGCCCGGGTGCAACGCGCCAAGGACGCCGCCATGGCCCATAGCCTGCGGCGCGCCGGTGCCAGCGCGGTGCTGATCGCTGGCGCTGGCCATGCCCGGACCGATCACGGCGTGCCGCTGGTACTGCGCCGCATGGCACCCGATGCCCGGGTGCTATCGCTGAGTTTCCAGGAGGTCCACACAGGGGGCAACGACTCCGACACGGACCCCGCCCTCTATGCCGAAAGCTACCTCGCCGAACGCCTGCCGTTCGACTACGTCTGGTTCACACCGCGCCGGGATACCGTGGACCCATGCAAGAGATTTAAGAAGCAATTACAAAAGTTTAAAAAGAAAAGCTAAGATTTTTTCTTAAGTTTGTCGGGGTCCGCTGCGCTGTGCTGCCGGCCCGGCCCCCGCACCTTTTCGACCATCTCCCTGAGGTCCGGCGGCAGGTTTTCAGTATCGAGTTGATCGAGGCTCGCGGGCTTGTCATCAGCCTCCTTGGCAGCCTTCTCCGCGGCCTGGGTCTCAGCCACCACCTCGCGCAACTGCGGCGGCAGGCTGTCAAGATCGATGGCAGCCGCGGGTTTTGGCACATCTTCCGGCTCAGGTTTCGGGGTGGACTTATTTTCCCGGGGTGCGGATTTTGGCGCCTGTTTACCGCCGCCGGGCACCCACTTCTCCGCCTTCACGCCACTCGTGGTCCAGAATTCGCGGTCGTCCGGCGGTGGTTCGACCAGCGGCGGGCTGAGGTGATAGGCCCCCCATTTCCCAGATGAACTCGTTAATCGATGCCCTGAGATGGAGATTATGCTATAAGAATCAATATGTTGAGGAGTTGATGGAGTG
>PVBE011947063.1_pt1 | contig 24376 bp, 18 predicted proteins | sample 1631181 | NCBI WGS metagenome assembly PVBE01 (sample SAMN08397723, study PRJNA350692) | Marine metagenome, whole genome shotgun sequencing project. | isolation source: water | place: Pacific Ocean | collected 2012-04 | reverse complement strand
AGCTCGTTAGGCTACCGACCACCGGCCCCGGAAGCGCTGTTGTTGAATCCGGCTGCGCTGCGCTTCGCCGGCCTCAACAACCCCTTGTCAGCACCGAGTTACTGAGATAAGACGTGGTACTAACCGTGGGGTCAGGTCAGCGGTGCTGTTGGCCGTCGCGCTGGTGGGTGCGGTGATGCCGCAGGAGATTCCCGACATTAGTCCGTCGGCCAGTAGATTCGTCGCAGTGGGACCATGACTTGGACCTCAGGTTCTAGCTGATCGTAGTACTGGACGAGCAGCTCCCGCAGACGAGGTAGCGACACCAGCTTGATCGGGACATTCGCACGGTCCGCCTCATAGTGAGCGTCTTTCGTGAACCCACCAGTGCTGACGTAGAGGCACTTATCGCCCGCCTGTCTGCCACCGAGAAAGGCGCGAACTTCTGGGCCGCCCATGGTTGAACCGGGACGGTGCTTCACTTCTACGAAGATTCTCGGTTCTTCCAGTCCTAGACCATCCGGCGACGCGAAGATATCGACACCCCGGTCAGGTCCACGGGCTGCTACGTCAGTTTGGTAGCCCATCGCACGCAGTACGCCGGCCACCAGTTCCTGTAGCTGTTCCCAGGTGAGTCAGGGTGCCGCCAGAGCGCGGCTTTACAAAACGGGGTCGCCGCCGCAGAATAAGTCCAGCGTTCACGTAGTGTTGATATCAGTTCAAGCCTGCCCCCGCCGATAACGCGATCGAGCGCCGGTTTGGGCATGGGTCTTGCGGTCTCTGGACACCGGCGTTGGACGCCTATTCCTTCCGCATCGGCCTCTTTCGGGGTCGAGGCGATGCGGACGTTCCCAAGACCCTGAGGTGGCACGTGCCAAGGAGAGCAAATGCGTAACTTTAGGCGCTCGCTTATCGCGAGCCTCTCACTTGCCCTGCTCGTAGCGGCCCCAGTGTGGGCCCAGGACACAGGGGCCATCGCGGGTGTCATTACCGACCCGGATGGAGCACCGCTGCCCGGTGTCACGGTGACGATGGACAGCACGATGGTACCGTCGTCGACCGTGTACACGCAGGCCAACGGTGTGTATCGGTACCCCGTACTGCCTCCAGGTAGTGGATACACCTTGACCTTCGCGCTCGCAGGCTTCAAGACCATTATCCAGGAGGCCGTCCCCGTTCGCGTTGGTGGCAACAGCCAGGTCAACGTCTCGATGGAGCTGTCGACGGTCGAGGAGACCGTCACGGTCACCGGGACGCCACCGCTCGTCGACGTGAAGAAGACCGGCACCGGCCAGAACATGACCGAGGAGTACATGCAGTCGATCCCGTCTGCGCGTGATCCTTGGGTCATGATGCAGCAGGTGGCCGGCATGCAGGTCGACCGCGAGAACATCGGCGGTTCGGAGTCGGGCCAGCAGTCCAGCTTCGGCGCCAACGGTTCAAACAGTGGCGACGCGATGTGGACGTACGACGGTGCCGAGGTCACCGACATGTCGGCGCTCGGTGCGTCGCCCATGTACTACGACTTCGACGCGTTCGAAGAGATCTCGATCACGACCGGCGGCAACGATGCGTCGATCCAGACCGGCGGCGTGCGGATCAACTTCGTCACCAAGCGTGGCGGCACCAGCTGGCGCGGTTCGACCCGGTTCTACATCACCGACGGTAACTGGCAGTTGCGCAACGTCGGCGATCCTGATACCGGCGACCTGACCGGCAACTTCTCGGACGACGAGCTGTACCCGGGATACATCGGCAACTCGATCCAGAACATCAAGGATTGGGGCGGCGAGGTCGGTGGGCCTATCGTGAGCAACAGGGCCTTTGTCTGGGCTTCCTACGGGAAGCAGGACATCAAGCAGTCGGTTGGCATCTCGCCCGACAACACGCAGCTGAAGCATTGGCACGCCAAGGCGAACTTCCACATCGGCGACAAGGCCGTGTTGAACTACACCTTCGTGCACGCCGACAAGACCAAGCAGGGTCGTGGCGCCTCGGCGAGTCGCCCGCCGGAGACCACCTTTATCCAGGGTGGCCCGACACCGATCCACACGGTCAAGCTGCAGTACACGATCAACGACAACAACTACGTTGAGGCGTCGTACAACGACACCGGATTGGGCTTCTTCCTGAACGCCCAGGGTGGCAGAGAGCCACAGGTCCAGTACGATTATGCTACCGGCCTCTGGGCGCAGTCGTACTGGTCGTACAGCACCGTCCGCCCGCTCAAGAACGGTCGCCTCGACGGCAACAGCTATGTCGCCGGCTCGTCGGTCGATCACGAGTTCAAGTACGGCTACAGCTTCCGCACGGCCAAGACCTCGTCGGTCTGGGGTCCGGGCGGTGGCGCGGTCGCCGTGTTCGACGGTGGTGTGCCTGTCGAGGCCTGGCTGATGGCCGACGAGATCTTCAACTACCAGGGCTCGCGTCAGAGCATCTATCTGGCCGACACGCTCAGCGCTGGTCGGTTGACGATGAACCTTGGCCTGCGCTACGACAAGCAGGACTCGCAGGCCAACGCCAGCCAGTCGCCGGACCATCCTCTGGCTCCGGCGATGTTTCCGGCCCTCACGTTCGACGGCTTCAAGCCGGACTTCGGCTGGAGCAACATCTCACCGCGTCTCGGTCTGACCTATGACCTGTCCGGTGAAGGCACCACGATCCTCCGGTTCAGCGTGGCGCGTTACTACTCGCAGCAGTTCAACGGCGAGTTCAACGCTCCGATCACTACATTCGGCCCGGAGGTCGACCTAGCGTGGAACGACCTCAACGGCAACAGCCAGATCGATGCCGGTGAGACCTATGGCGATCCGCTGTGGGTCTCCGGTGGTTTCGACCTCGATAACCCGAGTGCCCCGAAGAGCGTGATCTTGGAAGCGACCAACGCTCCGTGGAGCAACGAGCTGATCATCGGCTTGGAGCGCGAGCTCAGCCGCTCGTTGGGGATTGGTGCCGACTTCGTCTACAAGAAGAACGGCAACTTCAACTGGGAGCATCGCCTCGGTGAGGACGATCCGGCCTTCTGGGATCAGGTGACGCAGAGCGTCTCCGGCTACGGGGATCTGCAAGTCTACCAGCCCGGCAGCACGCGCTCGGGGACGACCACCTACCGCCAGCGTCCGGCCTACACCACCTCGTACACCGGCATCACGGCCTACTTGACCAAGCGGTTTGCCAACAACTGGATGGGCAACGCGTCGTTCACCTGGGCCAACCCGAAGCAGAGGTTCGGCGTCGGTGGCTACACGGACCCGACGAACATCTCGAGTCTGAACGCGGGCGTCTTCTCGAACGGCGACACGCCTCGCGGCGGGACGGCGGCCGGGGCATCTCGCTGGTTCATGAAGTTCAGTGGCATGTATCAGCTGCCGGCGGGCATCAGCGTGGCAGGCTTCATGCAGATGCGCGAGGGCCACATCATCGATAGATACGTGCAGTCCAACAACCGTGCCTACGGTGGTGGACGCGTGAACGCGAACCTGGCCCCCTTCGGTAGCGAGCGCTTGCCGACCTTCTGGAACATGGACCTAAGGGCGGAGAAGACCTTCGACCTCCAGGACAGTGGTCGGGTCCACCTCATCCTGGATGCGTTCAACATCACCAACAACTCTCACGTCTTGGCGCGGCATAGGCAGTTCAACTCGTCTGCCTTCTCCAAGATCCGGGACGTTGTTCAGGGTCGCACGATCCGCTTCGGCGCACGCTTGGTACTGAGCTAAGGGGATAGGAGCACGGATGACGCGCTGGCCATAGAGCCGGGCGTCTGAAGCGAAGAGACGGGCCTCCGGGGCGTAAGCCCCGGGGGCCCTCCTCGTATTACCCTGTATGGAAGAGGAGCACTAGAGTGCTCCCAACGCCCTTGACTGCTGCGCGTTCTTGCCCCAACGCGATCTGAGAAAACCCCATCATGCCCGACAAGCTCCGTGCTCCGGCAGGATTCGTTGCCCACTCCCGTACGGTGCTTTGCGCTTCACTCGTAGTGGCGGTTGCGATGTCGCTGGCGGCCGCCGGCGTCGCGCTGGCGCAGACGCCGGTCGGAAACGGTCGCCTGGGCGGTGTGGTCAAGGACCCGGCGGGCAATCCCGTAGCCGGCGCCACGGTGACGCTGACGCAGGTGTCGACGCAGGCGGTGGTTACGGTGACCACCGATGACAACGGTCAGTTTCGCAAGGGGGGACTGGGCTACGGGCGCTGGAATATCGACGTCACGGCGCCGGGTTTCGTGCCCAAAGCGCTGTCGGCGGCGGTGGGCGATCGCAGCAATCAGAGCTTCGATGTCACGCTCGAGCCTGGAGAATCGGGCGGCGGAGGCACTGGAGGCACTGCCTCGCTGTTCGGGGGCGAGCTCGGTAGCAAGATCAGCGCCGCCAACGAGCTCTACAACGCCGACGACTACTCCGGCACGCTGGCGGCCCTGGACGTCGTGATCGCCGAGGAGATGGCCAAGTCCAACCCCAATCCCAACCTACATCTGGTGCACATCAACTCGGGCAACGCCGCCTTCGAGCTCAACAACTACGACCTGGCCGGCGAGCACTATCAGGCCACCCTCGCGGTCGATCCGGCCAACAACGAGGCGCGCATGGGGATGGCCAAGATCTTCATGATGCAGCGTGACATCGAGGCGGCGCTGGGCGAGCTCGAGCAGATCGACCTCGAGCGTGTTGTCGATCCGATCGTCTTCTACAACATTGGCAATCTGCTATTCGGACAGGGGCAGTCGGCCGAAGCGCAGCGCTATTTCGAGATGGCGCTGGCGCGGGATCCCGACGATGTCGATTCCCACATACAGGTGGCGCTGTGCCTGATCCAGCAGGGAATGATGGAGGATTCGAGAGTCCATCTGGAGAGGGTAATCGAGCTCGACCCGGAGTCTCAGAACGCCGCCGACGCGCAGAGCTTCCTGGAGATGATCGGCTAGCAGGCCGCGGTGAGAGTGTGGTGCCCGGATTCATCACACTTTCACCTCGGCCTGCCAGGCCGACGCCGGTGCGCGGGGGGGTCGTTAGCGCGTAACGATGAGCGAGACACGCAGGGTGCAGGCGGCGCACAGGCGCCGCACGGCCGCAGCACTAGTGATGTGCATGGCAGCGTCGCTGCTGCTGACGACCGCGGCGACCGTAGCTCGGGCGCAAGAAAGGCCCGACGTCTTGCTGATCACGATCGACACCCTTCGGGGCGACGCGCTGGGGATCTACGGCGGTCGGGCAGCGACGCCAGCGCTGGATCGCTTGGTGCGTCGCGGGGTGCGATTCGACAACGCCGTGGCGCACGCCGTCTTGACGCTGCCCTCGCACACGTCGATTCTCTCCGGGCTTGATCCGAGCCGCCACGACGTGCACGACAACGTCGGCTTCCGAGCGTCGTCTGACCTCGATACCTGGGCCGAGAGGCTCAAGCGCGCCGGATACGCCACCGCGGCGTTCGTCGGGGGTTTCCCGCTGGATTCGCAGTTTGGGCTGGCCCAGGGGTTCGACCTGTACGATGACTTCTACGGTCACAGCGCGTCCGACGGGTTCTACTTTGTCGAGCGCCGTGCGGAGGACGTCGTAGTGCGGGCCCGACGCTGGATCGAGACGCAGCGAGGCCCGTGGTTCGCGTGGGTACACGTTTACGATCCGCACGCACCGTACGAGGCACCGGCTCCGTTCGGCGTGGAATATGCCAACGATGCGTATGCCGGCGAGATCGCCTATACCGACGCAGCGCTGGCGTCGTTGTTGAGCGACGCCGAGCGAACGGGCGCGCTCGTGGTGGTGACATCCGACCACGGCGAGGCGCTCGGTGATCATGGCGAGCGAACACACGGGATCTTCGCGTATGGCGCCACGCTGCGCGTGCCGCTGATTGTCGCCGGGATGCCCCGACTGCGTGCCGGCACCGCCGTCGTCCAGCGCGTCGGCCACGCTGACATCCTGCCGACGGTGCTCGAGCTGCTCGGGATATCGCAGGAGGGAACCGAGGGCGCCTCGCTGGTTGCCGCGATGACGGGTGTCACTGGCTCGGACATCGGCACGCGACCGGTGTATTTCGAGTCGCTGGGCCCCAACCTGACGCGCAATTGGGCCCCTCTGCGTGGGATCTTCCGCGGCAACCGGAAGTTCATCGACCTACCTCTTCCCGAGCTCTACGATCTCGAGCACGACCGAGCCGAGCTCGACAATCTGTCGAGTCGGCGCGCCACCTGGCTACACGAGCTAAAAACTGCACTCGATGCCCACCTGGAGGGTGCGGCGACGGGAGCCGGGCCGATCACCGAGGACGCCGCCACGTTGGCGCGTCTGCGGGCGCTCGGCTACGTGGGCGGCGCCGGCCCGGCCAACCCCGGTGAGTATGGCGTCGAGGATGATCCGAAGCGCCTGATCGGGCTGGAGAACGACGTGCAGCGCGCAGTAGCTGCCGCGGACGCCGGCGATACCGCCGCCGCCACCCGCCTCTTGACCGGCGTTCTGCAGCAGCGCCCGGACTTTGTCGTTGCCCTGACCCTGCTGGCGTCGATCGAGCACGAGCAAGGGAACACCGAAGCCGCAATCGACCGGCTTAGCGATGCGGCAGCGTTCGACTGGAGAACCGCCGACCTGTTGGTCAGGCTCGGTGCCTACCTCAGGCTCGCCGATCGGCGGCAGGAGGCGGTCGCGGTGCTCGAGCAGGCACGCGCCGAGGAGCCGGAAAACCTCGACGTGCTCAACTTGCTGGCGGCCGTACATGTCGAGGTCGGCGCTACTGGAGCAGCAGACGAGATCCTAAGCCTGGCCCTGGAGCTCGATCCGACCCATCCCGGCGTGCATGCGAATCGCGGCATGATGCTGCTTCCTACACGCCCCGCCGCTGCCGCCGAGGCGTTCCGGACGGCCCTGCGGTACGATCCCGAGCTTGCCGACGCTCACAACGGACTCGGTGGGCTTGCCTTCGAACGGGGCAGTATCGAGGAGGCGATCGAGCACTGGCGGCGCGCGATCGCCGCCGACGAGCGTCACTTCCGGGCGATGAGCAACCTCGGCATTCGCCTCGTGGAGCTGAACCGGTTCGAGGAAGCCGTGGGCGTTCTCGATCGTCTCATAGCCGGTGTGCCCGCGACGCTACGCGACGAGTATCAAATCGCTGCGATCAGCGACATGGTGAGGCGTATCAAGCACGATTACGGAATTCAGTAGCCGCGCTTCCGACGCCGCAAGGCGCGTGTCGCAACGGGTCACTACCGTCTGGCGCGGCGAGCGGCTGAGTCTTCGGTGTGTGTCCTTGCACCACCAGCACGAGTTGGCCCGCCGCCGCTTCGATGGTCTGAGACTCACCGTCGGGCCAGAGGATCTCGATGCGGGCGGTGCTGCTGGTCGCGAGTCCGAAGTACAGGTCGGTGGCGCCCTGGGAGAGATAGGAGGAGCCGCTGCGGACAATTCTCACCTGGCCGAACCCGGCCGCCCCGTCTTCGTTCGCGTCGCCCCCGAGGGGAGTTACCGTCACACGCGCGTCGAGCGCGTCGCGATTGGCGTTGCGACCGCGCAGGCGGACGACAAGCCGTTGTCCGGGGGCGGTCGCACGGTTGGCGAGCAGGCGGGCCGGCCCGCCCGAGTTGGTCACGACGAGGTCGGCCAGGCCGTCGCCGTCGAGATCGCCGGTCGCGAGGCCGCGACTCACGTCGATGGCGGCGAACCCCGGCCCCGCGGTCGCGGAAACCTCGGTGAACAGGTTGGTCTCGGGTCGCCAACCGGCTGCTGTCGTCGCCGCACCTCCGGAGGCCAGCCGCGCGCCTCGTATTGATGTCAGGTGGTTCTCGAACAGGTGGTTACGTTGCGGGTAGGTAGTGTTGTCCTGGACCGCCGTCACGTTGTCGAGGATATGGCCGTTGGCAACAGCGATCTCGATATCACCGTCGGCGTCGGCGTCGAGTGTCGTGATTCCGAATGCCAGCGCAGCGAATCCGGGAGCGCCCAGGCCGAGGGAGGAGCTGTCATCCAGATAGGCGCCCGGGGCCACCTCGCGATACAGATGGTTGTTCTCGAAGGCGAAGTTCGTCACCAGAATCTCGCCACGACCGTCACCGTCTAGGTCGACCATGTCGGTGCCCATGCCGGCCAGGCCGGTGCCGGACTCGCTGTATCCGGTGCCCGAAAAGAGTCCCCGCTCCTCGAAGCTCCAGTCGCCGAGGTTCACATAGAGGAAGTTCTGCTGGGTATCGTTGGCGACGTAGATATCGGGATAACCGTCGTCGGTGAGGTCGCCGATCGCCACCCCGAGCCCCTTACCCTCTGTAGCGTTCGCCACGCCGGCAGACTCGGAGCGATCCTCGAACGCGCCATCCCCACTGTTGCGATACACGGTGTCGGCGTCAGCCACGAAAAGGTCGATGTGGCAATAGGAGCGCTGTTGACGCTGCTGCTCGCCGCAGCCCAGGGCGCTGGCGAAGTCGTACACCACGTACTTCAACACGTAGAGGTCGACCAGCCCGTCGCGATCCAGGTCGCTCCAAGCAGCGCTTGTTGACCAGCGCGGGTCCTCGAGACCGGTGGACAGTTGCTCGGAGTAGGTTCCGTCGCCGTTGTTGCGTAACAGGACATCCGGGCCGAGATTGCTGACGAACAGATCCGTAAAGCCGTCGCCGTCCCAGTCGGCGGCGGCCACGCCCATGCCGTAACCGGTGTGCTCGGCACCAGTGAGTACGCGGACCAGGAGTCCCTCATCGTTGCGGAACATCGCGTTGCCGACCGTCGGTTCGTCGGCGCCAGGCAAAGGGCCGCTCTGGACGAAGTACAGGTCGTAGTCGCCGTCGCCGTCGTAGTCCACCCAGGCGACACCCGCACCCATCGTTTCGGGCAGGTGTTTGGCACCGCGCGCGCCGCGCGCATGGACGAAGTCCAGACCGATCGCGGTGGTCACTTCGTCAAACCGGATCGCACTCTGGTCCTGCGCTGGCGCCAACGTTGGCAGGGACAGGCCGAGCACTACGATGGCAGTTCGCAAGCCCCTTGCGCTCGGCGCGAGACCCATCTGACTGCCATCAGGGCCTGGTGGCACGCGATATCGACGGAATGGGCGGCACGGCATGATCTATACTCGCGGCGGGGCCCTGATAGAAGGCCTTTTTTGCGATTCTATCGTCCTTCGAACAACGGAATCGCCGCTCGTGTGCTTGGTGCGGGCTTCGCTGATCCTCCTCCCCTCAATACCGACCGAGAAGACCCAGAAGTCCCAGGGATCCGATGCGGGCGTCGCAGGCGGCGACTGAAGTTCGGAGTCGCCTTGCTCAGGCACCCTCAAGCTCAGGTCTGCTACGCGGCCATTGCCGTCTGCGCCACATAGCGCGCCAGCCCCACGGCCGTTCACGAGGGTCCGCCGGCATCCCGCAAGGCCTTGGCTCGCTGGCGCGCCTCCGCCGCTGCTTGTGAATCCCCGCGTCCGTCGTGTAGCTCGGCGAGCGCTTGCCAGACTTCGGGGTTGTCGGGCGCTAGCTCGGCGGCCGACTGGAGTTGCTCGAGCGCCAGCTTGAAGCGGCCTTCGTGTGCATACACGCGCCCGCGCAGCACGTAGATCTGCGCCCGACCCATGATGCCTACGCGCAGCAGCTCGACTTCTCGACCGCGTTCCGCGTTGAACAGGCGCTGGTACTCCGACAGCATCGCGCGGCCCTCGTCGATACGGCCGAGCTTGAGCAGCGCTTGGCCGCTGAGGTAGCGTGCCTCGATGAGCTCGGAGGCGTCGTCCAGGACCGGGGCGAGCACCTCGACAACCTCCTCGTTGCGGTCTTGCCGAAGCCGCAGCCTGCCGATCGCGACGGCGATCTCGGGGCGCCTGCGCGTCGCCGTCGATGCGATGTCACTCAGCAGTCGCTCCGACGACTCCAGGGCGCCCCTCACCATGTACACCTGGACGGCCGCCAGTACCGGGTCGGGATCACCTGGTGACATCCGGATAGCGTGCTCGAAGTCCGCCAGTGCCTCCTCGGCTCGATTGAGCTCGAAGAGCGCCTCGCCGCGCGCGTAGTAGGCGGGCGCGAAGTTGGCATCCGTCGCTATGGCGTGCGCGTACTGTTCCAGCGCTGAGGCGAACTGACTCTGACGCGACAGTATCCGGCCGAGCTCGTAGCGTACTTGCGGGGTGTCGAGACCGAGCTCGATGGCACGTCGGTAGGCCTCCTCGGCTTGAGCCCTCAGCGCCAGCTGATCGTACGCGGCGCCGAGCCCTAACCAGAGGTCGCCGCGCCCCGGGTCCAGACCGATGGCTCGACGATAGGCCGCGGGGGCGCGCACCAGGTCATCCACGAGCTCGCTGGCGTTGAGGGTGCGCGCCAACAATCTGGCCGCCAGGGGACTCTCCGGGGCGCGGTCGGTCGCCTGCTCCGCTGTGGCAATTGCTCCAGGGTGATCGCCGGCCTCCATTTGCGTCATGGCGATGTCGATGGCGAGCTGGACGCTGTCCGGGTCGAGCTCCCAGGCGCGTCGAAAGGTGGCAACGGCCTCTCGTGGGCGGCCGGTGGCGCGCAGCACACTGGCCAATAGCGCGTGCGCCAGGGGGTCGTCCGGAGCGAGATCGGCGGCGCGCGTGAGCGGTGCCAGCGCCAGCGAGGGCTGGCTGCGCGCCACGTACAGGCTCCCCAGGTTGCGGTAAGGCGTCGACCAGTCGGGGTCGGCCTTCGAGGCCCCCCGGTACGCCTGCTCCGCCTCGCTCCCGCGGTCCATTTGCTCGTAAAGCTGACCGATGAGGTTGAGCCCGTCGGCGTTGTTGTCGTCGAGGCTCAGAGCCTCGACCGCAGCCTCCAGCGCCTCGTCCAGTCGCCCCTGCTCGGCTAATCTCAGGGCGTCAATGAAGCGCTCCCGGGCCGCCTGTTCCGCGGCCGAGATGTCTTGCAGAACGTGAGCGCTCACGACGCTACCTGTTGCTGACGGCGGGGACAGGTGCGCATGGTGCGAGTGGCCGAACCAGACCGCCATGATGAGGATGCCGGTGGCGCTGGTCATCGGCCCAGCACGCGCGTCGCCACCACGCCTCGGCCCTGTTGCACCAGCGCCAGCTGGCCCGCGTCGACGCTGCCGAGCGGCTCGTGGGTGCCGCCGGCCCAGATGATCTCGAGCTCGGCGCTGCTGGCGGCGCCCAGCCCGATGTGGATGTCGGTGCTGCTCTGCGAGATGTAGGAGGAGGCGCTGGTAACCTCGAAATGCTGTCTGAACGGCCGGTCGTGGATCGGGTAACTGGTGACAATGATCCGACTACCCAGCGCATCGCGATTGGCGTCGCGGCCCCGCAGCCTCAGAACCAATCGCCGGTGCTGCCGCGTTGCCTCGTTGCGTAGCAGCTCGATCGGGCCATCGATGTTCGACACGACGAGCTCCGGCCAGCCGTCCCCGTCGGCGTCGCCATGGGCAAGCGCACGCGACACACGGGCACGCCCGAACGCCTCGCCCGCCTCATGGGTGATCTCGTGCAGCAGGCTCTCCGTGCTGGTAGCGCCGGCCAGCCAGCGCTCGGCCAGGCGGTTGGCGAAGACTTGATTGGGTTGCTCGAAGTTGTCGACGTGGTCGAGCACGTGCCCGTTGGCGATTACGATGTCACGGTCGCCGTCGCCGTCGAGGTCGACGAACACGAGCCCGAAGCCGAGCGTGTTCCAGGTCCGCTCCCCGATGCCGAAGCGGAAGGTCTCATCCAGGAACAATCCCGGCGCCGTCGAGCGGTACATGTTGATCGCCTGGGTCTCGAAGTTCGTCACACCGATCTCCGGCAGGCCGTCGCCGTCCATATCGCCGACAGCCACACCCATGCCCGATTGCGGCACGCCGTTTACGCTCAGCCCGGAGCCGGAGAACAGACCTTGATCCTCGAAGCGCAGCGCCCCGCGGTTGGCGTGGAGGAAGTTGCGAGTACCGTCATTGGCCACATAGATGTCCGGTAGCTGGTCGCCGTCGGTGTCGACGATCGCCACGCCCAGCCCCTTGCCGTCGGTGGCGTTCGCGACGCCTGCCGCCGCGCTGACGTCCTCGAACGTCAGTCCGCCCACGTTCCGGTACAGGATGTCGGCCACGCCGTCGTACAGCTCCGGCTGACAGTAGGCGCGAATCCCGCGCGCAACGTCACCGCAAGTCCTTGCGTTGGCGATATTGTAGTCGAGGTAGTTGGCGACGAACAGCTCGGGGAACCCGTCGAGATCAAGATCTCCCCAGGCGGCGCCGCTTGCCCAGCGTGTATCGCCGAGTCCGAGCCTGGCGGTTACGTTGTCATACGTCCCGTCGCCGTTGTTGCGATACAGGGCGTTGGCGCCGAAGTTGGCCACGAACAGATCGACAAACCCGTCACCGTCGTAGTCGCCGGCGGTGGCGCCCATTCCGAAGCCCCGGTCCGTTGCCCTCGCCTCATCGGAGCGGTCGAAGCGACCCCCCGGTCGGGCACGGTACAACGCATTGGTGCCGGCGTCTGGAGGAGGCTCGCGTGACGGGGCGACGCCGGGCAGGGGACCACTGTCGACCAGGTACAGGTCCCAGCGGCCGTCGCCATCGTAGTCGAGCCAGGCGACGCCGCCGCCCATGATCTCCGGCATGTGCTTCTCGGCGCTCATGCCGGCGAAGTGGATGAACTGAAGCCCGACCGCCTGGCTGACGTCGGACATACGAATCGCCGGCTGTCGAGCGTCGTCGGCGTGATGCCCGGCGTTCTGGACGGTCTCCGAGGCCCCGGCCGTCGACGCGAGAAGCGCCGCCAGGGCGGCGCAAGCGAGCCCCCGGGTCGTCCGGCGAGGTCGGGATCGACGGCCCCTGCTATCGTATAATTGCACCTGTAAATCTCCGCTGTTTCGGGATCGATTATCCCATTTCGAACCGTCGGGCTGTGGCGATGCGACACCTGCCCAACAATTCGATGTGTACCCGTGTGCTCGGCGTCGCGGCCGGACTGTTCCTGCTGTCGGCCCCGGCGTCATCGGTCGATGCCCAGAGTCCGGTACAGACTCGTGCCGCCACCCTCGACGAGTTTCCGGTAGTCGACGAGAACTCGCTGTCGACGGCACATCGGAAGTGGATCACCGAGATCGTTGGACACATCATCACCAGCGAGGAGTACAGGATCTGGGAGCGTCTGGAGACCGACGAGAAGCGAGATCGCTTCATGGAGCGGTTCTGGGTGGTGCGCGACCCGACGCCGGGCACTCCGAGAAACGAATACTTCGAGATGCACTTCGAGCGTCTCGCCTACGTCGAGAAGTTCCTCGGACGGGGCACGGCGACGGCCGCCTGGGCCACCGATCGTGGACGCACGTACATCACGCTCGGCAAACCGCAGATGATCAACCGGGTTCCGAGCGACATGCTCACCTACCCGCTCGAAATCTGGTTCTACAGCGCCGATCCGGATCTCGGCCTGCCGCCCTACTTCTACGTGATGTTCTACCAACGGTACGGTTCCGGGAACTACAGGCTCTACAGTCCGCTGTCGGACGGCCCGCAGAGATTGCTCAACGGCGCCGGCGAGATGGAAGTGCAGCGGATCAAATCGATGCCCCAGTATCAGCTCAGCCAGTATTCTCCCACCGGCTTTGAGGATGCGGCCGCCATCCGGCAGCTTCTGCTGGAGATCGACTACGACCTCGCCAGCGCCGCGTTCAGCCTCTATCCGGCCGAGGCTGGTATGGAGTTCGGAATAACTCCGCTGCGCTCGGAGATGCTTCTGGCGCAGATCGACAACGTTCACGAGGTCGTCATGCCGGACTCCACCTGGGCATACAACGTGCTCACCGGCGTTACCGATTCGGACGTGCGCTTCGAGACGCTCGAGATGAGCCTGACGGCGACGCCGTTGATCGATATCGACGGCGAGCCCTTTCTCCACTTTGCCAGCAGCGCTACGGGTGAAGAGCTGAACATCAGCGATTTCGAGGGCAACTACTATTTCTCGTTCGATGCCGTGGGCAGTGTCGCCACCGAGGACAATCGGGTCCTGCAGAGCTTCGAAGCCAACATGACCGGAGACCTCGAGGAAGAACAGGCGGTCCGCTTCACGTCGCAGCCGTTCATCTACATGGACATGGTGCCGACGCTGCCGGGAACGCTGACGTTCACTCTGATGCTCGAGAACAAGGCCGCGCATACGTTCGGTCGCGCGGAGCTGGTCGTCGAGGTACCGCGGTCGCGTCCGGCCGAGGTCACGCTGCTCGGACCCGTGTTGGTCGAGGGCGTTCGGGCGTTGACTAACTACGATGAGTTCGCCGGCCGCTATCCGTTCCAGTACCGCGATCTGGCGATGGTGCCAAGCGTCGACGGGACGTTCACGATCGGAGCCGCGCTCGTGGCCTTTCAGCAGACCCTCTTGCCGCCGGGCTACACCGCGTCGCTCACCGGTCGCATCGAGGTCCGCGATGCCAGTGGCGCGCTGGTACATGAGGACAGCCAGGTATTCGAGCCCGAGAGCGCCGACGACCACGGCGTGCTGCCCTACTTGTGGAGCATCGACACGTCGGCGATGAACGCCGGTGAGTTGCAGCTTCGTTTCTCGATCGACGAGATTCCCGACGCCAGCGCGCTCCGCACGGTACGGCTCGAGCCTCCCGTCGCCGACGCAGGCTCACCATTCGTGAACGCACAGCTGTCGCCGCCGGCTTCCGACGTCAACGTAGCGCTCGAGCGCGCGCGTCAGTACCGGGTCCTCGGCGATCTCGACAGCGCCGTTCGCTGGTTACGAGACGCGCTGGCTCGGGACCCCGACAACATCGAGCTGCGCAGCCGGCACGTCGATCTGCTCGGGGCCTCCGGCCTGTACGAGGAAGTGATCGATTTGTTGGCGCCGGTGGTCGCGCGCAACCCACGCGATGTGGAAACGATGCTCGAGCTGGCGCACGCTCACGCCGAACGGAGTGAGCACTACGATGCGATTCGCTACTACGAGCGCGCCCGCATGGCCGCGAAGCAGGACACGCCGGCGGTCCTCAACGCGCTCGCGTCCGAGTACCATGCCGAGGGCCGCGCCGACAAAGCCCGCGAGCTGCTGGAGTTGTCGTTGCAGCTGAACGCAGAGCAACCGCAAGTTCGGAGAATGCTCGAACAGGTCTCGGAGACCGTCACCGAGCCGCCAACGTAGCTGAGGCACTCGACCGCGAGCGTGGTTGAGAGGCACTATGCCCACATGGCAGATAAGTGGTGTGCGGATGGAACGAAGAGGTTCGCTCCGTCCATCGGCCTAGAGCCGGCGAGTAACGTTCGGAGGCTGCGGTGGCGTTGAGCGTTGGACTTCTGCTCGCTCTGGAAGCGGCCGGCTACCTATGTGCCTTCGAGCGCGAAATCGTGGACCTCGAATATGCCTGCAAGGCCGAGCTTGGCAAGGCCGAAGGCGGACCGCTGCTCGTAGAGAACCCACCCGAGGCCGGGACCGTGCCGGAGCATGAATCCCCCACGGGAGACGGCGCATGAGGCGTTGGGATCTCATCAACGCGTTCATTAATGCCTGCGGGTACGAGAGCTACCTCGAGATCGGCCTGAGCAAAGGAAAGAACTTCAACCGGATCGACTGCTCGCTGAAGGATTCGGTCGATCCGGCAGAAGGCAAGTACGCCGGCTCGAATCCGAAATACAAGATGATCTCCGATGACTTCTTCGAGAAGGTCGCCCCGGGTCTCGGCTACAATTATGACCTCGTCTTCATTGACGGCCTGCATATCTCAGAACAGGTCGACAAAGATATCCACAACTCGATTCGCTACCTCAACGCGAATGGCAGCATCGTCCTGCACGACTGCAACCCCATCGACGAGAATCGCCAGAAGGTGCCGCCCATTCAGGCCGCTTGGAACGGCGATGTCTGGAAAAGCGTCGTCAGGCTCAGAAGCTCCGATAGCCCCTCGCCGTACTTTAGGACTTGGGCCTCAACACCAGTCAGTGTGTAGCCTGCCGGCTTTGCTTCGAGCGCCCCTACGGGTCGGCTGTCCAAGAACAACAAGTAGTCGGCGAACCCGTGGCCCTTTGCCATCGGGAACTCTCTGACCGCGACTCCTCGGGCAGCCGCGAGGTTCATGTCGTCCCGGTCTTGGACATCCCATCCGGCGAGACGCAGAGTCTCGTCGATGACCTGGCGCGCCTGTTCCTCGGGTTTGAGCGGCATCTGTTGGTCCTCGGGGTCAACCCCACTGGGTACATCGCGAGGAGTTGTTCTCTCGTTCCCAGCTCACGAAGGCGAACCGCGACAATACCGCGAAATGCACGGAGTAAATCGCGCCGTCGGTGAAACTAATCCGGTCGTTGCGCCATTGGCTCCGAGTGCTCACTTGGTCGGGCCTGGCGGCGCTTGCGCTGAGCCTCTTTGTGATCGGGGCTACAAAGGTGCTGGTGGCCGACCCGCTGATCGGCTGGCCCGTGCTCGTAGGCTTGGCGTTTGCGACTGCGGTAGCCGTGTGCTCGGCGGCGATGCTTGGGCGGGCGATCTTTCAGCAGCCGGACTCGACGTGCTTCGCGGCGACGAGTCAGCTTCGGCGTCAGAAGTAGAAGCTGCCGATACCGTGGGGAGCGAGGAGGCCGATGGCGAGCACGCTGAGGCTGACTGAATACCAGCGTTCTGCGGCAGTTCGCCTCGAGCCGGAGTTACGCGACGCCCTGATCGGCGCCATTCCGGGTATCACGGTGGCGCCCGCCTCCGGCGAGCGGGACACTTATGAACTGACTCCGTCCTCCTGGGTTGGCGTGGCCGCGCTTCCGGGACTGCTGGTCGAGGTCAAGCCGAAGATCCCTGTGGATCGTCTGTTGTTTCTCCTCTCGTACTCGTTGCACAAGCGCGGCTGGAAAATCCAGGACGCGGCGCTTGACCCGAGCAAGGGGCTCCTCGAGGCGTTCGTGCCGATTTTCTGCGAGGTGGTCCGGCGGGCAGTTCACCGAGATCTTCTTCAGGGCTATCGAACCGAAGAAGACGCTCTGCAGACGGTGCGCGGCCGCATCCGTTTCGATGACCAGATCCGCGACCGGTTCGGTATCTTCCCGCCGATCGAAGTGCGTTACGACGACTTCACGGTGGATACCAACATGAACCGCCTTATCAAAGCTGCAGTGCATCGTCTGGGGCGTCTGACGGTGCGATCCGCGCAAGCGCGGTCTGAGCTCCGGCGGCTCGCTGCGCGTTTCCGGCCGGTGACGCTGGCGCCGTTCGAGGCAAGGAAGTTGCCGGAGTTTTTTTACGATCGGCTCACGGACCGTTACCGGCCCGCTTTGGAATTGGCCTCGTTGGTGCTTCGGGCGACCTCGGTAGAGCTGCGGGCCGGAGCTCTCGCGGCACCGTCGCTGCTTGTAGACATGAACCAAGTGTTCGAGGACTTCGTGGTTACGGCCCTACGCGAGGAGCTTAGCCTTGGCGAGTCACGGTTTCCCCAGAACTGTCGTGGCCAACGTATGAGACTCGACACCGGGGGACGCGTGAAGCTCGAGCCGGATCTGTCGTGGTGGGAGGCCGGTCGGTGTGTCTTCGTCGGAGATGCCAAGTACAAACGCCTCGAGACAAAAGGCTTCAAGAATGGTGATTTGTACCAGATGCTCGCCTATTGCACGGCGGCCGATCTGCCCGGCGGTCTGCTTGTCTACGCCGCCGGCGAAGGCGATGTCGGGAACTACGAGATCGTCCATGCAGACAAGACTATCGAGGTCGTGCATCTGAACTTGGATGGCACACCTGAGACCGTGCTCAGAGAGATCGGTGCGCTCGCGGAGCGGGTGCGACGGTGGCGACAAAGTTCGATTCGACCGGCCGCCTAGGCCGGTAACAACAAGGGAAGACCCGGGGATGACCGAGGAGGGCGGTGTCAGGTTCGTTCGTGCCGGCTCGGGCAGCCGCACTCCATCAATGACCTGGTGTTTCCCCCGTCTGAATGGTGGCCGACGGGGGCCGGTAGGAATCCGGCCACAGTTGCCGAACTCCACCGTGTTCTCCGGTGCTCAGTTCGCGGAGGCACTCTGACTGACGGGTCGTTCGCCTGCCAGGCGGTCGCACCACCGGGCTCCACGCCCAGATTCCGCACGGGCTATTGGACCTCGGTGTGACCTGCCAGGCCAACAATGAAAACAGCGAGAACGAGCGGAAGCAGGCACAGGAAGGCAAGACGTTCAAGGATCTGGCCAAGCTGTACCTCCTCGAGCACGCGCTAGGCTCCGGTGTAAAACGCGGCAGGGAGTTTGACGTATGGACCGTGAAGACGATCCAAGGTGAGCCGGGGAAGCGTTCTTGGGCCGAGGACCGGCGCAAGCTGGCCCGCTTACCCGCCGCGTATCCCAGCCGGCGTAAACGCACACGAGAGCGTCTCCGCTCACGTGCCATAGCTGCCGACCGGGTCAGCACCGTGTACCGAACAATCGTGTCCTGGGCGGAGTCGGCGACGCGAATGCGTTAGAGCGCAACTTGTGCTGCGCGTGTGTTGCCATTCCACCGCCCCCCTTCTTAGCGTGATCGAGCCGCTGCATCGACCGTGAGCAGATGCAGGTTAACGAGGTCGCTCTCGCTCATCCGCCCGCCCGTGTAGCCACCGGCAAGGACGAACACTACGGGGATCTCCCGCGACGCGCACCATTCGAAGACCATGTGCTCGCGCTGCCGCAGGATCTCCTCGTCGATCCGTGGCGCGCCCCCGATGTCACAGTCTTCGTGCGGGTCCATGCCCGCGTTGTAGAGGCACAGGTCGACACTGCTGTCTCCGACCGCATCGAGCGCCTGTCGGCACGCGATCAGGTAGCGGTCACCACATGGCCGCTCATCCACGACCTGTAGCCAGGTCGTCCCGACGATCGGCTCATAGACGTCCACCCGGCAAACCGACACGTCTACTTGTGTCATGCCGTCCGAGAGCATCGACGCGGTGCCTCCACCGCAGTGGGCGTCGAAGTCGACAATCAGCACCCGGCGAGCGCCCGCATCGAGCGCTGCTCGTGTCCCGAGCACGAGTCCGTTGAACGTACAGAACGACGCGCCGCGGTCGTGGCGTGCGTGGTGCAGGCCGCTGGACAAAGAACCGGAGACACCGTCCTGCAGGGCCGCGTGAACTGCAGCCACCACGCCCCCGTTCGAGGCGCAGACCCTCGACCATGTGTTCATGTCCCAGGGGAACCCGCTCGAGGAAGCGAGGCTGTCCGGCTCGCCCGAGTGCACTGCATCGACGTACTCGCGAGAATGCACCTGCAGGATCTGCTCCCGAGTGAGTGAGGCCGGCTCGACCAGCTCCACCCCGGGAATCGGCGACTCCACGAGCGCCTCCGCGATCCAGCGCGCTTTTCGCGTGGTGTCGAATTCGTGGTCCGACGCGACGTAGTCGTCGCTGTAGAAGAGTTCCATTGTCACCTCCTTGTCCGGCTGTGTTGTGCTCCTCTGCCTCGACGAGCAACGCGGAAGACACTCGCGGCGCAGCCGCGAAGGGCCCGAGTTTGCCTGACCGTCTCACTGGCGGTCCTTGTCCGAGTCATCCCAGAAGTCCTTCTTCGCGGTACGTCCCTCACGCCGATCCGCCATGTAGCTGCTCGTTGCGTCGGACACCTTCTTCCCCATGTGCTTGGTGCCCGCGGCGCTCGGTTGCCAGGCCGCCGCGTTGCTCGCATCGACGCCCAGGTTGCGCGACAGGTCGGTGATATCGACATTGGCGCACATGAAGCTGAAGGTCCACTGATCGGTGGCCTCGAGCTTCTGGATGCGCTCCACGAGGTCGGCCTGCGACACCTGGGTGCTGGCGTTCTCTTGCCCGTCGGAGATGACGATCACGAGAGCGCCGTCGGCGGAGCCCAGAGGACCGGGCTTGACGAGCAGGTCGATGGCGTGATCGACGGCGTCGAACAGCGCCGTGCAACCACCGGGGCGGTAGTCGTGCCGCCGCAGCTTGCGCACCCGGTCAGCGGGCTTGTTGACAAGCAGGTCGCGGAGCTCCTCGTTGAAGGTGATGAGGCTCAGGGTGACGTCGCCGCTGCCCTTGGCGGCCTCGCTGCGCACCCGGTCGACGGCCTCGTTGAAAGCCTCGCGGGCCGGCTCCTGGATGTTCGCCATGGAGCCGCTGCGGTCGAGCACGAGTGCGATGCGGGTGGCACCGGTTCGGGCGTTTCCTGTGGTGTGTTTACCGTTGTTGTTCATGATTCCCTCCTCAGGAGGATGGCGCTCGGGGCGCCGTGGAGTGGGAATCGTCGCGCATCTTTGTAGGGCCGCACGTGCGTGCTAGCCTCGAAGACGAGACGACGGTTTCCCGTGTTCGTCATGGGTTCCGGCCCGCGGCCTACGGTTACCAGCCAGTGTCGCGAGCGGTTCTCCGGACGGGGCCCCTCGGGGTCCCGTTTCTGCGTGTTGCGGTTCGTTCTGTTTCTGGTCTGCGGTTTCTTTGTCTGCGGCAGCGTTCGCGAACGCCCGATCTCAGTGCTCGTCAGCGAGCTCGTCGGCGAACAGCTCCGCGACCAGCTCTTCGAGCTGCTGGATCTTCCGCCGCGTGCTCCGGTCGCTCTTGGCGCGGTAGGCAATCTCGACATCGTTGCCCACGCGGATGCGCTCCCAGCGATCGGGCCGGGGGAGACTGGCCCGCGGTGACGACGATGCTGCGGATGCGGGCGGTGCCGACGAGTAACCGAGGTGCATCGACTGCTGCACGGGGCGGGGTCGCGTGGACTTCTTCTGCAAGAACTGGGCTTCCTGCCACTCCGCAAGATCGTGGGCGATCGCTTGTGACGGCATGAGTGCTTCCTCGCTAGTCTCCGATGGCAGGTCCGCCCGGTTCAGCCAGCGGCTGAGCTTGTCGAGATCGTCCAGGCTCTTGCCCTCGGCGAGGCTCACGAGATGCTCCATGTCCTTCATGCTCCAGCGCTCGAGAGAGCCCTGAATCAGATCGGTTCCCACGCCTGCCTCCACCAGCAGCGTGATCAGGCGCAGGCGGAGGAAGTGCTCGCGGGTGTAATAGGCCTTGGGGCCGGAGCCCTCGGCCTTCGGGAGCAGGCCGCGGGAGATGTAGTGGTGGATCGTGCGGCGCGGCTGTCCAGTGGTCTCTTCGAGCTCGGCGATGGAGTAGCGCTCAGAATCGCTCATCGCGCCCTTGCTGATCGAATCGACCTTAAAGTCATGAGGGGATAGTATACCGTTATGTCGTCATAACGTCAAGTCGTTAAGGAGAGAGAGTGGCGTTCCCTGGCAGGCCTGGAGCATCGCAACTGGCTGGAAGCCAACAAGATGGCGATCAAGCTGGTGCTGGAGGGGCCGGGGGGCCGGCTGATCAACACGCGCAAGCGCGTCGGGTTCACGCTGGTGGTGGGTGAGCAGTGGGGAGTCGAGTCGTAGGCATGCGGTCTCCCATTCGAGCCTCCGCGGCGATCTCTTCCACCCCCTCACCACGCACCTCGTTCAGGAATGCACGCTAGAATGGGCCAAGGAACTGCGTATAGTCTTGCTCACGCTGCGCTCGTGAGTGGTAGCTGGTGCCATGACGGTGGCCCCCGCGCGAAGGATGGGCATGATACGGATCAGACCGGGCGCCCCGAGGCTGGCTGGGCTTGCACTTGCCTGCGTTGCGCTCTCGTGTGGCAGGGGCGAGGCGCCGCCTGCGAGGAGCGACGAGTTCGTACCGGCGCGCGACCTGAGCCTTGCCGAGCTCGCGGCCCAGCGCACGGCCGAGCCTCGCTTCGTGCGCTCGGCTACTCTTGCCGAGCCACCGAGCGCCTACGAGGCGATCATCGAGCGCTCGAGTACGGGTGAGATAGACCCCATCGACGCCGACCGCATGCTGCTGTCACTGTTCTTCGGCTCCGGCGAGGACGTGCCGGCGGAACTGCTGGCCGAGGGCGCCTCGCACGAGGTTCCCGACGGCGCCATCTACCGCATCGGCCAGCGCATGCAAGAGTACCCGGAGGCGGTGCAGGTCGAGCTGCAGACGTACTTCGAGCGCTGGTACGAGCCACGCGCACTGGCCGCCGCCCCGTCGCCCTCGCCGCTGATGGCGCTCGCCGCTCCGCCAACGTTGCGGCCGGCCCCCGCGCTGGCGCCGCCGTCGGATTACCAGGAACTGAGCTACGAGAACATCACCGTCCGCTACTCCGACGACTCGTACCACGCGTTGGCCGAGGCGTTCGCGCAGGAGGCTCACGGCTACTACCAGGACATCGTCAACACCTTCTTCCTCTGGGGGCAGAATCCCTGGGGCAACGTCACGATCTACGCCGACCCGCTCCCCCTAGGGGAGACCCCCGGATATCTGAGCAGCTGCTTTGCCATCCATCTCAATGTCGGAACGGGCGGTGGGGGGGAGGCATGCATGTTGCGAAGCGCGCTCATCCACGAGCTGTTCCACTGCGCCCACTTCCGCGCCACCGGCAACACTACTTCGAGTCTGGCCAGCCCCTACATTCAGGACTGGACGCTCGAGGGCGCCGCTTCCTGGTCGGTGGAGTACTTCGAACCAGCGATCAACGGCGAGTGGCACAGCTACGCGGCCTACCCGGCCCAGCCGTACCGTGGCCTACGCTGGGTCAAGTACGCAGCTGGGCCCTTCTATCACTACGTCAACCAGACCGGCGGCGCCGACAAGGCCCAGGCGCTGATTAAGAAGTTCAGCCAGGGCCAGTCGATGGGGATGGTTGGCCTCGGCGTCGGCATCGATCTACCCGACGGCTGGCACGACTACGTCGAGTCGATGGCCGGCTACGAGCCGCTGTTCGACGACGGAACCACCCGTCTGTCGGACACGCCGGTGTTCCCGTACGAAGAGACCCCCGGCTGCATGACGGGCTGGCCGACGGCTCTGGGGCAGGAGCCCTACGCCAACCGCTACCCGGTCGGCCCCGACGAGTTCTTCTTCCATAAGCTCGAGGTCGAGCCGGTTGCCGGCGACCACTTCATCGTCGAGACAGACATCGACGACAGCGTCGACTACATCCTGGTGGGGTTTTCGCCGGTACTCGACGAGGCGGTCTCCCTGGCCGGCAACGACGTTCGCATCAAGGCGGTGATCTACCACGAGGCCGGCGAGATGGTGCAGGACTGGACCGAACTGTGGGCCTTTCACGGCGACGACACTCCCGACCTGCTGTACGACGACGCCCCGAACGCTACTACCGACGGCAGCTTCCGCATCTGCGTGGCGCCAGTCGGTCCCTGCGCCGGGGAGCCCGAAATCCTGGTCGGCGTGTCGGAGATTCGCGTGGTGGTTTCCAACGCGCAAACCAGCAACAGCGACACGGTGCGCGGCGAGATCGTCATCTTTCCGACCGGACTTCCCGGCTGGGAGGCGGAGGAGTTCCTGTTCCGCAAGCCCGAGGAAGGAGGCGAGGAATGATACGCAGGTTAACGATCGTCGCGGCCATGGTGGCCCTGTTGGCGTTGGCTCCAGCCGTCCCGCCGGCGCAGGGCGACGCCGAGAGCCGGTACATCACCGGCAAGATCAAGCTCATCGCTTACGAGAGCGAGCCCAAGATCCGCATGCGCGCACACTGGGCCTGGTTTCCGCTCGAGGAGTACCCATTCGACGAGATCGGCGACCAGGACCCCGAGCGGCCGCAGATCAACCCCGACCTGCTGGCCGCGTACGTGAACTTCGGTTGTCACTTCGAGGGCTTCGTCGACTGGGAGTACGAGGAGCTCGAGTCGGAGCTGCTCGATAACGACCGCGTGCGCAAGCGCCTGAAGCTGACTCGCGGCGACCAGGGCGGCTTCTACAACAACGAGCTCAAGTTCAAGTGCGAGCTGGCCACCAAGAGCCGCCAGCTCAACCGGCGCCTCGGCGTGCTGCTGACCACCGGTCAGGCGCCGTCCACCGGCATGCACATGGGACTGGTCCAGGTGGTATGGATGCGGATGATCAAGGCCATCAACACCGCGCCGCGCAATGAGGGCTCGTGGGGTCATTACCTATACGAGACGTTCAAGTCGATCATGACGTTCGACCTCATGGACGACAACGAGGGAGAGGCCGACCTGTACTTCTCGCCCGATGGCGAACGCCTCGAGTACGAGATCTCCCGCCAGCGCACGGTGGTGCTGGAGTTCTAGCCCGCATTTCTCAACGGGGTGCTACTGCGGGTGTGGAAAGCGGCATGTCTACGGCGTTGCACTCGGTCGTCGGGCTCCTCTCCGGCTCAGCGCCAGCAAGTGAGTACACGGAGATCGCGTAGTGGCCATCATGGTCAAACGCTCGTTGTGCAGCGGATAACCCGCGCTCGCCCCGGAGTCTGCAACATGCTGTAGCCGCTCCCAGCGCCGGGGAAAACCCTGCCAACGCTAACGGGGTGCGGTTCAGTCACACAAGCCGACCTCGAAATTCGAGTGTACAGACGGCGCGCAGCCACCGGTATCTCTCGAAGCGGCTGTGACCTGCCCCCAATAATCGGGCCAGTTTGAGAGTTAGGATTTGAGGCTCTCAGGAAGGCTCGGGAAGGGGGAGAAATGGCCCGGAAACGATACACAGTAGAGCAGATCATCGCCAAGCTCAGGGAGGCGGAGATCGAGT
>PVBE012889059.1_pt1 | contig 24380 bp, 18 predicted proteins | sample 1631181 | NCBI WGS metagenome assembly PVBE01 (sample SAMN08397723, study PRJNA350692) | Marine metagenome, whole genome shotgun sequencing project. | isolation source: water | place: Pacific Ocean | collected 2012-04 | reverse complement strand
GAGTCGTCGATATTCTGCGTCGAATGCAGTCGTCCATAGGCCCCTGGCTTTGCCGTCGACGGGCTACTTGATCCCGTAGCGGTGGTAAGGCCCCCCAATCATGATCGGGAAATGCGCCATCCCATCGACCCCGTTGACCTTGATCGTCGACGGCTGCTCCCGGTGCCCTGGGTAGATCTCGTTCCCCTCGAGGTCACGAACTATTTCGGGATCGGAGACATCATAGGTATCCGTCTCTGAGACAAATTCCCCGCGGAACGCGCCGAGGCCCTTACGATCGATCCAACCACCGTCATATCCGGTCCCGCTGTAAGCCCAGCCAGCCGCGAAGGTCGGCTTTGACTCGACCTTCCACTTCTGGCCGTCAGACGTCGTGAGCGTCATCTCGCACTGCTTCCAGGCCCGTGTCCCAGGATGGAACTCAATGTCGTGTTCGACGTCGACCACCTCGACCTCTTCTTGGTCGCTGCCGTCGACCCCCGTGATATACCCGTCGAGGAACTGTCGTTCGCCATCTGGGTTCTCGTGGAGCTGGAACTGACCGGCGATGTCGCCAGCTTTGAAGAGCAGCCAGACGAAGAACCGGCCGCCACCACCAACGCCCGTGGTCGGCTCAAACCCTCCGACCCCGGGACGCACGCCCCAGGAGTGGTCCCGGGCGCCCCACCAATCGCTGACGTCGACCCGCTCGCCGTCGATTTCGAGGAATCCGTTGACGCTCCCGATCTGGTCGAGACGGTACATATCCGTTGTCACTCGATCGTTCGCGTAGTTGAGGGAGTGGCCCTCCATGTACGTAGGGATTGCGCCTGTCCAGGTGACGTCGCAGGCAATCGGGTACTTCCCCTTCTCCATTTGCAGGCGGAATTTCTGCAGTCCCTGTTTCACCTCGACGTTGAGCCCGCCCACAGATGTGTCATGAAGTGCCGGGCGAAGGGCACGGGAGACTCGGACGTTGTGTTGGCGGCCGCCCTCCTGGATGGTGAGGAAGCCGTCGAGGACGTTCATGTTCGCGTAGCGACCCATGCCGAGGATGAAGCCGCGGGGCCCGTCCGTAGTGAACCCCTGGAACCAGTAACGGTCGTAGAAACGGTGATCGCTGCTCGCCACGTAGGCGAAGGGCAGCGGGGCTTGGTGAAACAGGGTGTCATCAAGTTCGGTGAGCAGGGTTGTTGATCCCATCTTGTCGTCCTTTCAAAGGCTCCGGCCAGGGACGAAGTCTGGATGGGTCGGAACTTGGCGATGGGGTCGCCCTCTCCTCTGCCGGAACTGCGCCCGGCCTGCCCAGCTCGCTCTCCCCGCCTGGAGATGGTTCGCACATACTGCGGCAACGTAAACGAGAAAGCCATACTTCAGACGCGGTGTGCCCCGCCTCGTCCTTGGGATGCAGTCTTTCCGAGTCCCCTTCCTGCAGGGGAGGTAGTGCGGGGTCCACTGCTTTTCGGAAACGTAACCCTGGAGCTGTGCGAGCATCATTCCTCTGAGGTGTGGCTCACAGGTGACACACACCGTCGCGCTGCGCCTGTTCAATCACCGCGGCGGCGATGTGAGCGCTCTTGTGGCTCATCTCCGGAATGGACGAGTCTACCCGTCCTGGGGGTCTCCTGTGTGTAGCGCGCAGGCGCCTGCGCGAACCACGCTATCTGTGACCTCTCTGACACCTTGGAGAGAACGGCGCTGAAGCCGGGGAATATGAAGGTGTTGTTGCCCCGGCCAATATTGTGTACGGCGCCACTGATTCGGCAGGCCCTGGTCATCCAACCATCGGCCCTGGGCGCCCGGCTATCACGAATCAGGTCTTCCTGCTGCGGGAGAGCACGCCGGGCGTGCTGACCTCCTGGCCGTACTGGGAGTCTCTCGGATCTTCGTTAGGGTTCGCCGCCTCCCAGTCAATGAAGGCATCAGCCATGTCCGAGAAGGTTGCCCACTGCACATCTCCCGACTCGACGAGGGGATCGATGACCTTTGCTAGGAATCGTTCGATGACCTCGAACGGCATCTCGCGATCGCCGGCAAACTCAGCTGGATGAACCGTGATGCTGAAGACGTTTACTTTTCCCGGCTGGGCGGCCTCGATCGAAGCCATGAGGCTGTCCTCCAGAAACTCAAAGTAGGCATCATCGCCGCCGGTCGAGTCGGACCTATTGGACGCTGCGGAGTCATCCGTTGAGTATATTCCAGTGGGCAGGAATACAACGGGCGCGTCTCCATCATGGGCGGCGAAGTTGCTCACGTCCGACCCGTCGGTGCCTCCTGAAGGCCGCCAGGGATTCACTCCCATGAGTTCGACCGCCGTTGTCTGCGTTTGGGGGTTCTTCCAGTCGCTCGTGATGTCCAGCCCGGCGCAGTCCGCTGCTTTGAAAAGGTCGATGTAAAGATTCCCTCCGCTCCAAGAGCGAACGTACTCGACTCCGCTTGCCGTCTGGACGTATCCGATCTCCTCGATCATCACCGAGCACCACTCCTCCGCTGCCAATGACTCAGCCTCGCGGCCTAGGTGGGCACGTTCGTGGAAGTGAAGCGCGATCTCGTGCCCAGCAGCTGCGAGATCGGCGAGTATCGGATCCTCCAGTTTGATCGCCGTCGTTGTGAACGGAGACTGCGCCTGGACCGTCATGGCTCCGCCGTGTGATTCGACGATGGCCGCCACAGCCAGAATGTCTTCGACTTGGCGCTCGAAGAACACACGATTGCCGTAGTCACCGACGGAGCTCCGGTAACCCTGGGCTGTCGTCCCGAGGGGCTCGATGTGCATCCCCAGCCCGAAGAGGAGAGGCGTGCTTTCCCCCGCCTGACTGTCCGCCTGGTCACCCGACCCGCAAGCTCCCGTGACAATGACAAATGCCATCGACAGTGTGACGAGTTTGAGCATCGCTTCCCCCTGGCCCCGGCCTCGGGTAAGTCGACTCCGGGCGTTCGGCCCCATCCGTCTGATGGTGTGGTCGGCGGGAAAGGTGCCGTCCGCCCATTATTACATCGCAGCTTGCCATGATGTCGCCAGAGGCGGCTAAACTGGCCCAGCCAGCGGACAATTCACCCAGGGGTTCCGTCCATGCCCGACATGAAAGAGATCAACAGGCAGATCATTGCGGAGTTTCGTGCGAACGCAGGGAAGCTCTCGGGGCGGTTCGGTAAGATGCCAATGCTCTTGCTGACCACTATTGGAGCGAAAAGTGGAGAGGCCCGGACGATGCCTCTTGCCTACAGCACGGACGGTGACCGAGTCGTGATAATCGCTTCGCAGGGTGGCGCCCCGACCAACCCGGCCTGGTATCACAACATCCTCCTGAACCCCGAGGTGACAGTCGAAGTCGGTCCGGATAAGTACCAGGCGCGAGCGAGCGTGGTGGAGAGCCCCGAGCGCGAAAGGCTGTTCGATCAGCAGGCGGAGTTGATTCCTGTGTTTCAGGAGTACAAGAAGATCACGGCCAGGATCGTTCCCGTCGTCGTCCTCGACCGAATCGACTAGCCCGAGTTCGAAGCGCGGCAGGCTTTAGGTTGTCTCCGTGTACGATGGCCGCACCGTATGGCCGTAACTGCCGGTCCCGAATCCAGGGATGAGAGTTCCCCGGCGCCCACTCAGGAGACTCGCGGCGGCCTGTCGCTGCAGACCTTCGTAGCCTTCAAGTCCAGGCCGTTTCGGCTTCTCTGGTTTAACCAGCTCTCGTTTGTTCTTTCGCAGTCGATTCGCCAATTCGCTTTTGTCTGGCTTGTCCTCGAGATGGATGGCGGTGGACAGACCCTCGGACTGGTCGCCTTTGCGCTCGGTTTCCCGATACTCATCTTTGGTCTCCCGGCAGGAGCCTTAGCAGACAGGCTCGATCGGCGCCTGCTGCTCTTCGGCAGCCAGATCGCGGCGCTGGTGATTACGGCTCTGGCGGCGCTCCTCGTGTGGATGGACGCAATGCCGCTCGCTGCGACCTTTGTCCTCGCATTTCTCCTTGGGACGAGCATGGCGTTCGGAGCTCCGGTGAGGCAGGCAATCGTGCCGTCGCTCGTCGAACCGGACCGTCTGCTGAATGCCGTCACCTTGATCGGAATGGGCCAGAACGTGTCCCAGATCATCGGTCCTGCGCTCGGTGGCCTCATGATCGCCCTCTTCGGAATCGGTGCGGCATTCGCCTTTCAGGCCACCCTTCTGGCGCTTGGGCTTATCGCTCTGGTGCCTCTGCGCGTGCCTCCCCCGACCGGTGCCAAGCGAAATATGCGACTCGAACTCCAGGAGGGACTCTCCTTCGTGGTCCATCACCCTGGGATCAGGGCGCTGTTCATCTCATTGATCGCCGTGGCCGTCGTCATGGCCGGCGCCTTCACAACCCTGTTGCCCAAGCTGGCAAAGGACGAGCTGGGGGCGGATGCCTTCGGGGCTTCCGTCCTGTTCGGCGCGATGGGTGTCGGGATGCTCGTCAGTTCACTCATCCTCGCATCGATGTCGAAGCTGGAGCGGGCGGGACTCGCATTCAACATGACCCTGCTGGTGGGAACGATCTTCAACGTAGGCACGGGTCTTTCACCCTGGTACGCCTTCACATTCGCGCTGATGTTCTTGACTGGCGCTAATGCCGGCTTCTTCACCAATCTGAACCTGACGCTGGTCCAGGGCCACACCCCTCATGCGGTGATGGGAAGGGTCATGAGCATTTACACGATCTGCATGGCCGGCGGAATGCCTCTTGGCGCGTTGGTCGCCGGCTTCGGCGCCGACCTGTTCGGGACTCGCGAGTGGTACACGGCCTGCGGTCTGGGGCTTGGGATCCTGGCCCTGATGATTCTCATCTGGCAGCCGGCCCTGCGGAACATGCGAGGCACCCTCAAGCAGGAAGAAAAGGCAGCTGCCCGGGCCGGGGATGACGATGATCCACCGTCGCCCCCGGCTCCGACCGCAGAACACGACAGGGTTCCCGTCTAGGGAGGTTGCTGCGCCGCTGTGTCCAGCAGCTTTAGTCGCCCGCGTAGGATGTGCGATCACCTCATGGCGGTCACTACTGAGCCAGACGTAGTCGAACAAAGCTCGCCTCCTCCGGCCAGCGGCGGTTTGTCGCTTCAGACCTTCTCTGCATTTCGGTCAGCGCCGTTCCGGTTGCTCTGGCTGAACACGCTTTCGTTTGTTCTGTCGCAGTCAATTCGACAGTTCGCCTTTGTCTGGCTTGCCCTCGAACTCGGCGGCGGGGGACGAACGCTCGGGTTGATCGCTTTCGCTCTGGGCCTCCCGGTCCTCGTGCTCGGGCTGCCGGCGGGGGCGCTTGCCGATCGTATGGACCGCCGCCTGCTCCTATTCGGCAGCCAGATCTCGGCGATGGCGATGAGCTTCCTCGCGGCCGTCCTGATCTGGTCGGGCGCAATGACGACGCCGGTGACCTTGGTGTTCGCTCTCGCCCTCGGTACGAGCATGGCTCTGGGGGCGCCAGTGCGGCAGGCTATTGTGCCGACCCTCGTTCACCCCGACCGACTACTTAACGCCGTGACATTGGTAGGGATGGGTCAGAACATCTCTCAGATTATTGGACCGGCCTTGGCCGGTTTGATGATCGCGCTCTTCGGCATTGGAGCCTCCTTCGCCTTTCAAGGCGTGCTGCTCGCCGTAGGTCTGCTCGCGCTGATTCCTCTCCGCGTGCCTGCGCCCACGGGAGTGCGAAGAAACATGCGCCTCGAACTCCAGGAAGGCCTTTCGTTCGTAGCCCAACATCCCGGCATCCGCACGCTCTTCATCACGCTAATCGCGACTGCAGTCGTCATGGTTGGCACATTCACGACCCTGGTACCGAAGATTGCCAAGGACGAGCTCGGTACGGACGCGTTTGGTGCCTCGGCCCTGTTCGGCGCCATGGGCATCGGGATGCTGATGAGCTCGCTCTTCCTTGCCTCTCTGAAGCGCTTCGAGCGGGCCGGGCTTGCTTTTAATTTGACGCTCGTAGTGGGGACCTTCTTCAACGTTGGTACCGGACTCTCGCCCTGGTACTCGTTCACTCTGGTAATGATGTTTCTCGCTGGCGCGAACGCGGGGTTCTTCTCGAACTTGAATCTCACACTGGTCCAGGGCCACACCCCTCACGAGGTTATGGGCCGCGTGATGAGCATCTATGTGATTTGCATGGCGGGCGGAATGCCCCTCGGCGCGCTTTTGGCCGGGTTCGGGACCGACCTCTTTGGAGTGAGGGAGTGGTACACAGCGTCCGGCCTCGCACTGGGTTTCCTTGCCCTCGTGATACTTGTGACCCAGCCGGCGCTTCGAAACATGCGGGCTACGCAGGACGAACGGTCGGAGGCGAAGGAAGGCGGAGCACAGCCCGCTTTCGGCCAAGACACCTAGACGGTGGGTGTCACGCTCGGAAGTCTTCGGGCGAGTAGGATTGTCCCACCCAATGGCGAAACCCACCGACTCTGACGTCGCTGAACCAGCCAGTTCCCCTCTCGTTCGTGGTGGCCTTTCGATTCACACTTTCGCAGCTTTCCGCTCGGTGCCCTTCCGTCTCCTCTGGTTCAATACCCTCTCGTTTGTGCTCTCACAGTCTGTGCGCCAGTTTGCTTTCGTCTGGCTGGCGCTGGATCTTGGCGGAAGCGGTCGGTCTATCGGCCTTGTTGCGTTTGGCCTCGGGATTCCGATCCTGTTCTTCGGGCTTCCGGCCGGGGCCCTCACCGACCGGCTCGATCGGCGGGTACTCCTGTTTTCTAGTCAGATAGCGGCCTTGGGCGTGAGCACGCTTGCAGCCGTTTTGATTTGGGCCGATGTGGTCAACGTCGGCATCGCTTTCCTCCTTGCCTTAGCCCTTGGCACCACAATGGCGTTCGGGCAGCCGGTCAGGCAGGCGATTGTCCCGTCGATCGTGGAGCCGGATCGGCTCCTGAATGCGGTGACCCTCATCGGCATGGCACAGAACGCCTCGCAAATAATAGGGCCAGCGTTTGCTGGCTTGATGATCGCGCTTTTCGGGATTGGTTCAGCTTTCGCTTTCCAGGCGGTGCTCCTTGCTGTTGGGCTGGTGGCCCTCGTACCACTGCGGGTTCCACCCCCCACAGGACAAAAAGAGAACATGGCCCGCGAACTCCGTGAGGGATTCTCGTTCGTCATCCACCACCCTGGAATCCGCACTCTGTTCATTGCCCTGCTCGCAACTTCGGCCACGCTGGGGGGAGCGTTCACGACGCTTCTGCCGAAGATCGCCAAGGAGGATCTCGGAGTCGATGCGTTTGGGACTTCGATTCTTCTCGGATTGATGGGGGTCGGGATGCTAATGAGTTCCTTGGTGCTGGCGTCTCTCTACAAGCTCGAAAGGGCCGGCCTCGCATTCAACATGACGCTTATCGCAGGCATGTTCTTGAACGTGGTCGTCGGGCTCTCTCCTTGGTACACCCTCACGGCCCTGATGCTCTTCCTCATCGGCTGGAACGCCGGCTTTTACTCCAATCTGAACCTCACGCTGGTGCAGGGTCACACGGATCACCACGTCATGGGGCGCGTGATGAGCATCTACGTCATGTGCCAGGCGGGAGGCATACCGTTCGGTGCTCTGCTGGCCGGCTTCGGGGCTGACTTTATGGGCGCCCAGGACTACTATGTTGTATCGGCTCTCGCCTTTGGCGTCCTCGGCCTGTATGTCTTCTTCTTCCAGCCCTCGCTTCGGCGGATGCGTGTCTCACGAACCGCCTAGGTCGCAAGCGGAAAGCCGGCGTAGGAGTGCTTCGCAGCCGGGGGGTACTGCGCACTCAGGGGCTAGGCAGCAAAGTTACTGACCCTGTCCGGGTGTTGTAAGAGCAGGGCCGCTGCCTGCGGCGGTAGGCCGGCTTTCAGATCGCCGAAGCGGATTTCCTACGCCGCGCCGCCGGTTGTGCCGTCAAGTTCCGCTGACCAGATCTCGCGGCTAGGCAACTCCCCGTCTTCTTCACGAGCCTGGTGAACTCGATCCAGAGAGAATTCGAGTCAGCACGGTTGAAGATCATCGAATCCTGACCTGTACGAATGAATTCGCCATCGCAGGGCTCCTGGGCCAACTCCAATGACTCGATTGTGGGGCCGATCCGGATGATTCCGCCGTTAGTCTGCGGGTCGGCCAGTCAGAAAAATCCTCCGAAACAGGAAATATCACCACTGCCGTTAGAGTTCTCCTCCAGGAAGTGGTCACCGAACTGGATGGTGGGGATCGCCGCACCAATCTGTGACGTGGTGAGGTCGAACCGCGGCACCGCTTCTCATAACACGGCCTCGCCTGAGAACGTTCTGGCCAGGGCTTCACAGCTGAGCCAGACCTCTCTGTCAGCCAAAGCCATGGGCCGAAGCGGGTTACCGGATGAGTCCGGGAACGGACCCGGGAATCACCGTTGGAAGCAGGTGGCTTGTCAATCTCGAAAACTCCCGGACACGGGCCCCTGTATTGTTAGATGTCCGAGTCCGCTCAGAGACATAGTCAACGAGGGGGGGCAAGTGGCTCAGTCGAATCAACCCAATGACGCTGTAAATCCGACGTTCACCGCCGTGGGAACCAGGCCGATCCGACCAGATGGCGTTGACAAGGTGACCGGCAAGGCCCGCTTTGGAAACGACGTCCGTCTTCCCGGTTCTCTTCACGCTGCGGTTCTTCGTGCCACCCCGGCGCGGGCCCGTATTCTGTCTATCGATACGAGCAAAGCGGCCGCACTACCCGGGGTCCATGCCGTCCTCACCGGGACCGACATGCCGCAGGTCTCTGGCCGGCTCGTTGACCAGCCGGAAGGCGCGTTCCACAACCTCGGATTTCTAAGCCGAAACAGCATGGCCCAGGGCGAGGTGTTCTACCGTGGCCAGGCAGTCGCCGCGGTCGCTGCGGGGACGTTTCAAGTGGCAAAGGACGCAATCGCTCTCATCGATGTCGAATACGAAGTCCTGCCCCACGTGATGGATGGCATGGCAGCGATGGAACCGTCCGCCCCAATTGTGCAGCCGGAATTGAGCAGCGACTCCAACCCGTTCTTCAGAGCTGGAGGCTACCGCTCGGAGGGGGAACCGGAGGCAAACACCAACGTTGCCAATAACTTCGCCTTCGAGATCGGCGACGTTGCCAACGGATTCGAGTCCGCGGACCTGATTCTCGAACGTGATTACCACACGGGCGAGGCTCACCAGGGATACATCGAGCCGCAAAGCGCCACTGCTGACTGGAACAAGGACGGCGTACTGACAATCTACTGTTCCACCCAGGGCCAGTTTGCAATCCGCGATGGTACCGCCGACATTCTTGGATTGCCGGTCGGCAAGGTGAAAGTGATTCCAACCGAAATCGGCGGCGGGTTCGGAGCTAAGACGTTCCCCACGATCGAGCCGGTGGCGGCAAGGCTCTCACAGATGACCGGCAGGCCCGTAAAGCTGACGCTCGATCGGATCGAGGTCTTCGAGGCAATGGGGCCGACGTCGGCCACGTATATCCATCTAAAGATGGGTGTTACCAACGACGGCAAGGTCACGGCCGCCGAGGCCAAACTCGTGTACGAGGCTGGCGCCTTTCCGGGATCCCCGGTTTCACCGGGTGTGCAATGCATGCTGGCCCCCTACGACATCGCGAACCAGCGCCTTGAAGGTTTCGATGTGCTCGTGAACAAGCCGAAGACGTCTGCCTATCGCGCACCCGGGTCTCCGGCGTCGGCATTCGCTGTTGAGAGCATGATCGATGAGTTCTGCCAGAAGCTGAACCTGGACCCAATCGAGTTCCGTCTTCAGAACGCGGCCATGGAAGGTTCGCGCCGAGTTACAGGTGCGGTCTCGCCGCGGCTCGGGTTCGAGGAGACGCTCAAAGCCGCCCGGGACACCGAACATTACGGCGATTCGGTGGACGGCCCCAATCGCGCGCGGGGGGTAGCAGGCGGCTTTTGGTTCAATGGGTCCGGGCCGGCTTCTGCACTCGCTAGCGTCCTTCCTGACGGGAGCATCAGCCTCATCGAAGGTTCTCCAGACATCGGGGGAAGCCGCGCCAGTGCCGCGATTCACGTGGCCGAGGTCCTCGGGATTCCTGTGGAGTCCGTCCGTCCAAGCGTCGCCGATACGGATTCCATCGGTTATACGTCCACGACCGGGGGCAGCAGTGCCACGTTTAAGACTGGGTGGGCCTGCTACGAGGCTGCCCAGGACGTCAAGCGCCAGCTAGTCGACCGGGCAGCCACCATCTGGGGCGTGGATTCAGCGGACGTCGAATACGATTCCGGTGCCCTGTCGACGGCCAAGGAAGGGGGCCAGGAACTGACGTTGGCAGGCATCGCGGCTCGTCTTAACTCAACCGGTGGCCCGATTGTTGGGCGGGCCACCGTGAACCCGCGAGGGGTTGGAGGCGCGTACGCGTTCCACATAGCAGACATAGAGGTGGACCCGGAGACCGGCAAGGTCGACGTGCTTCGCTACACGACGGTCCAGGATGCCGGGCGGGCTATTCACCCTGGTTACGTCGAAGGACAGATGCAGGGCGGCGCAGCCCAGGGGATAGGGTGGGCTCTCCACGAAGAGTACGTCTACGACGAAGATGGCAGGATGAACAACGCAAGCTTTCTCGACTACCGGATGCCGACCACGCTCGATCTGCCGCCGATCGAAACGGTGATCGTGGAGTTTCCGAACCCCGGCCATCCGTTTGGGCTCAGGGGAGTGGGCGAGGTTTCCATCGTTCCACCATTGGCGGCTGTTGCGAATGCCGTCTCGCGAGCGACAGACCGGCGCATACGCCAGGTGCCGATAACGCCGACCAAGCTCCTCGAAGCCCTCGGCGATGACCATGGGAGCTGAGCTCCGTGGAGCGCGTACGGTGTCATCGGCGATGGAAGTCGACTCTACAGCGCCTACCACGATGACGAGTGAGGAGTGCCGGTACACGACGATCGCCATCTCTTTGAGGTTCTGATTCTCGGAGGCGTCCAGGCGGGGCTGAGCTGGGAAACGATACTCAAGCGTCGCGAAGTCGTACCGGGCCGCGTTCGACGGCTTCGACATGGCGACCGTCGCTGCTTACGGGGAGGAGAAACGCACCGAGCTGTTCGCCGCCCCGGGCATTATTCGTAACCGGCCGAAATGGCCTCTGCAATCGGGAATGAGAAGGCAGCGCTCGAGATCCAGACCGATTTCGGGAGTCTCGATGCTTTCCTCTGGTTATTTGTTGACGGGAAGTCGGCCCAAAGTCACTGGGTCTCGACGGAGGAGGTATCGCCGAAAACCGACACCTCCGAGCGGATGAATAAAGAACTGGCCAACCGCGGTTTCAAATTCGTTGGCGCCACCGGCGCAGGCTGTACCGGCCAGCACTTCGGCGGAGGTTTCGTCTAGTCCCAGCGCACGGGAGTGGGGAGAAACTCGATCGAGTCCTTTCCAACAGTGCTGCAAATTTCGTCCCACTCGACGAAATCCCAGGGGCCGACGAGTGTCACTGCCGTTCCCGGGCGTCCGGCCCGTGCCGTTCGGCCGATCCGGTGGATATACTCCTCGGCCGTCTGGGGGATGTCATAGTTGATGACGTGCTCGATATCTGGGATGTCGATACCGCGAGCGGCAACGTTCGTAGCCACGAGGAACTCGAGTCTGCCTGATCTGAAGTCTGCCATGACCCGGTTTCGCTGCGACTGCGACAGGCCCCCGTGAATCGCGAGCGCTGGAACACCGGCCGCCCGCAGCCTGGAAGTGAGTTGGTCGACGCCGATCTTCGTTCGTCGAAAGATCAGGCTACGGCCGAGCCCCACCTCCTCGTAGAGGTGGCGGAGAGTCTGGAGCTTGTGGCGGTCTTCGACCTCGCAGTAGTACTGCGTGACGGATTCAACCGTTCTCTGTTCCGGGTCGATTTCGATTCGCTCGGCATCCCGGAGGTAGCGATGAACGATGCGCGCGATGGCAGTCGGCATCGTGGCGCTGAAGAGCGATGTTTGGCGACTTTTGGGTGTAGAGCGCAGAATTCGGTTGATGTCAGGGGCGAAACCAATATCGAGCATCTGGTCCGCCTCGTCGAGCACGCAGAAGCGTATCGAGTCGAGGCTTAAGGTGCCTCGCTGGAGGTGGTCGATGACTCGCCCCGGTGTGCCTACGATCACGTGGACGCCGCGCTTGAGTGCATCGAAGTCGGCCTGCAACCTCGTGCCGCCGATGAGAGCGTGCGTGCGGTAGCCGTAGTAGTGACCAAGATGAACCACGACCTCGCCGACTTGGCGGGCGAGTTCGCGAGTGGGAACGAGGACGACGGCTTGGACGTCGGCCCGCGAAGTGTCCACGATGCGGGCGAGCGGCAGTCCGAAGGCTACTGTCTTCCCGCTTCCCGTCTGGGCCAGACCGACCATGTCGTTGCCGTCCAGCAAGATCGGGAGTGAGGCTTCTTGTATCGGTGTTGGCGTTTCGAAGCCGAGATCCGCCAGGGCATCAAGCCCTCGTCCGTCTACTCCGAGCTTTCTGAAGGCCTCAGGCTGTTCTCTTGTCGGTGCTTGTTTACTCGCTTGCTGGTCTGAATCTGGGGCTTTTGCGCCTGAGTTGCTGTTGGCGTTGTTGCGCCTGCGGTTGCGGCCGCCGCGGCGGCGGCGCCCAGGGCGTGGAGACGACCCGGGACTGGTCTGTGGATGAGAGTTTGGAGATGAGGTCTCAGTAGAGTCATCGCTGCCCTCAAGCGTCGAGACGGCGCCCCCGGCATCCATATCTGGAGCCGGTGCCGTCCGGCGAGTACGTCGAAATAGCAGGTTGGAAAGTCCTTTCAAAGTGAGTCGCTTATAAGCAGGCCCATTCCCGTTCGGTATCGGGTCAGCAGAATTTGTGGGCCCGCTGCGTGGATTGGTGCCCTTTGGGCAGGGGCGGCCTGCGGCCGCACATAAGCGATTCCTAACACTCCCGGCCAGCCTACCACGACCCCCGACCACCCGCGAATTAGCACGATGCCAAGCCAAGGCGCGGGAACTCGCCAATTCGACAGCGGTCCGGCGGGCTTCGTACGATTCCAGTCAATGACTTCAATCGTGCCCAGAACATCCGATGAAGTCCGGGACGCGTTCCTCGGGTTCTTCGAGGAGCGGAGCCATCTGCTGCTTTCGGGTTCGCCGCTCGTTCCAATCGGCGACCCAACCTCGCTCTTCACGTCGGCCGGCATGCAGCAGTTCAAGCCTTACTTCATGGGAGAGTCCGAACCTCCGTCTCTGCGGGTCACCACGGTCCAGAGATGCTTTCGCACCACGGACATCGAGGAGGTCGGTGACCTCAGCCATTGCACGGCGTTTGAAATGCTGGGGAATTTCAGTTTCGGAGATTATTCCAAGGAAGGGGCGATCGACTTCGCCTGGGAGCTCCTGACCGGAGTGTTTCAGATGCCGCCGGAACGTCTCCACGTGACCGTCTTCGAAACGGACGACGAGGCCTTCGAGCTCTGGCGATCGAAGGGTGTCCCTGAAGAACGCATTCACCGGTACGGGGAGAAGAGCAACTACTGGTTCAGCTTTCCATCTGCCCAGCCCGGGGCCAGCGGACCGTGTGGGCCCGACAGCGAGATCTTCTTTGACCACTTTCCAGAGCGTGGTGGGGGGGTTGGACCCGAGGATGACGAGGAGCGGTTTCTGGAAATCTGGAACATCGTGTTCATGGAGCTATACCAACGGCCAGACGGCGAGCGGGAGCCGCTTCCGTCGAAGAATATCGACACCGGGAGCGGCCTCGAAAGGGTCGTCGCTGTCCAGCAGGGCAAGCAATCCGTGTTTGAGACCGACGCCTTCCTGCCAATCATCGCCGCCGCCGCCGCTGCCGCCGGGATCGACTATTTCGGACCGGACGCCAGCGAATCCGAGCGCTATGCAATTCGGGCGATGTCGGAGCACTGCCGTGCTGCTGCCCTCCTCATCGGCGACGGAGTTGTCCCAAGCAATGAAGGCCGGGGCTACGTGTTGCGCCGAATCATCCGGCGAGCGATCTACTTTGCTCGCCAGGTCGGAGTGACAAATCTGTTCACAACTAGGCTCGCCGATGCCGCCATCGACAAACTGAAGAGCGCTTACCCTCACCTCGAGGAGCAGCGCGAGTTCATTCATCGTGCTTTGTCGGGCGAAGAGGAGAGATTTATTCGAACCCTCAACGCGGGTGGTCACCGGCTAGACCTGCTGATCGACAGGCTCCGCGAGCAGCGAGAGTCAGTGATCCCCGGGAGCGATGTATTTCTTCTCTATGACACCTTCGGTTTCCCTCGTGAACTCGTCCGGGAAATCGCAGAGCGAGAAGGCTTCGCGGTGGATGAATCCGGGTTCGAAGAGGCGATGGAGTCCCAACGACGCCGGGCCCGTGAGCACGGACTTCTTCTGGCTGGGGAAGTCAGTCCCTCCCTTGCATCGCTCGGGGAGGGACACAGCGACTTCGTGGGCTACGCTCGTCTCGACGAAGACTCCGCCATCGCCGGTATTCTCAAAGACGGCGAGCTTGTCGACCTCGCAACCCCCGGCAGCCCGGTTGAAGTCGTGCTGACCTCGACTCCGTTCTACCCGGAGGGTGGAGGCCAGGTCGGAGACCAGGGCATCCTGCATACATCATCCGGGCAGCTTCAAGTCGAGGATACCCAGGCCACGGGCGGCGCCATCGCCCATCGCGGCCGCGTGCTGGAGGGTGAGCTGACAGTCGGTCAGGCGGTGCAGGCCTCTGTCGACGGCACCCTCCGGGTAGGCTCAGCGCGAAACCACACGGGAACCCACCTGCTGCACGCTGCTCTCCGTTCGGTGCTCGGCAGGCACGTCAAGCAGCAGGGTTCGCTAGTCGCCCCAGAGCGTCTTCGCTTCGACTTCACCAGTCTCGAACAGACCCCCAGGGAGGCGCTCGTCGAGGTCCAGCAGCTAGTGAACGAAAAGGTGAGGCGCAACCTCGAAGTTGACTGGCGGCGGACCAGCTTCCGCGAAGCCGAGGCAGCTGGGGCCCTTGCATTCTTCGGAGACAAGTACGGTGACGAAGTTCGCGTCGTGGAGATCGCCGACGGTGGTAGCAATTTCAGCGCCGAGCTTTGTGGCGGTACACATGTTGAAGCGACCGGTGAACTGGGTTTTATTTACGTAATAAGGGAGTCCGCCGTCGCGGCCGGGACGCGCCGCATTGAGGCGCTGACGGGAAGCGGAGCCGAGGCCTTCCTGATGGAGCAGCAGACTTTGCTCGAGCGACTCAGCCAGCGCCTGTCCACAAATGCGTCGGGGTTAGAACAGAGAATCGAAGCTCTCCAGTCGGATCTCGAGCAACTCCGCCGCCAGTCCGAAGATCTGCAGCACGATCAGGCGGCCTCTCTCGCTGATTCGCTCGTGGCCGCGGCAAAGAAGATCGGCAGTTCGTCGTTGGTTGCCGAACGGGTAGATGTTCCAGCACAGGACATCCTCAAAGAAATTGCTGATGGGCTCCGCGCGAACCTGGGGTCGGCTCTTGTGATCCTTGCCGCTGCTGTCAATGGAAGGCCGGCGTTCCTAGTGGCGGTCACCCCGGACCTGGTGTCCCAGGGCCTGAATGCGGGCAATATCGTCCGGGAAGTCGCGAAGGCTGCGGGTGGTGGTGGTGGTGGCCGGCCTGACATCGCCCAGGCCGGCGCGCGTGATGCTTCTCGCATTGACGAGGCCTTGGAGGTAGGAAGGGGACTTGGCGAGCAAGCACTTCTTGCTCTCTAATAGGGTTTGGTGGCGCCGCGAGGCAGGTCATGGAGGACAACGACACAGCTGAACGCGGTTCTCGAATCCTGGCGGACCCCTCAGGTGAAGAGTCCGCAAGCGTAGTTGTTATCGATCGAGACGCAGACCTGGCGACGATTTGCGGTCGCGTCGACTCCGCGCCCACGTTCGCCGTGGTACTCCGCGTTCCGCGGGGCAACCCGGTCCTGGCTTCCGAATACGGGATGCGCCGCGTGCTCAGGCATGCGGAGGAAAGTGGCCACACGATTGCGGTTGCAACCGGTAGCCGTTCTCTTGTCGGGCGTGCTGTTTCGTCCAGGGTCCCTGTTGCGAGGAGGCCGAAGGACGTTCGATGGGATGCCCCGGGCCGCACGATTTTCAAACTCGGTCGCGTCTCGCTCGCTCTACCAACCCTCGGTCCCTGGCCTGGTGTGCTCGCAATCGCGGTCGGCCTCGGTCTTATGTTTGCTGCGGTGCTCTTCATCGTTCCCACTGCCACCGTAATTGTCACACTTCCTGCAGATGAAGTGTCTGAAGAGACTGAGGTCAGGGTCGTGGACGCGATTTCGTCTGCTGATCCCGCCGCTGGAATTCTTGCCGCGCGAACGGTGAACTACCGGGAGGTGATGCTGATTGCGGTCAAGACCACCGGCGAGACCACAGTTGCGACCAGTTCCGCCCGGGCCAGCGTTGTGATCACAGCCCCCGAGTCCGGGGTTGAAATACCAGCCGGCTCGGTGTTGATAGCTGGAGACGTTCGCTTCCGTCTCGACGACGATGTTTCGATCGGGCCGTCCAGTTCCGGGAGCGCAGGTGTCACGGCGATAGCACCCGGGCCCGCGGGAAATGTCGAGGCCGGCGCCATCTCACGCTGGGAATCGCCCGCTTACGACCAGGCCGCGGTGACAAACCCAGCTGGGGCGGCAGGTGGAGAGTCTGAGCTTCGCCCCGCGGTCTCCCTGGTCGATATGATCAGTGCTGTCGAACAGGCGACGGCGCTGGCGGCCGCCGAATCAATCCGTGGGCGACTCGCGGCAGCACGCCCGGGCCATCTCGTTATCGATGATTCTGTGACCGTTACGGTGCTCCCTCGACCTGCGAACGTCGGAATCGGCTCTGCTGCGGACTTCCTGTTACTGGAGGTCGATTTGCTATTCGAGGGCCTCGCGGTGCCCGAGGAATCCCTGCTTCAACTTGCCGAAGCGGTGCTGGCGAAGGACGGTCGAATCGTTCTTGCCGGCACCGTCACTGTGGAGCAGATCGAACGGGTCGTTAAGACGGAGGATTCGGGGATGTTTGCCCTCGTCCGGATTTCCGGGCAGGTCGTACCATCCGTGGATCCTGAAGGGGTTAAGTCGGCTGTCAAAGGCAAGCGACCTTCGTCCGCTGAAGAAACGCTCTTTGAGCGGTATCGTATGGAGGATGTCGACGTTCGCCTCACACCCGGATGGGCCCCGTTCGTCCCCAGGTTCGGCTGGCGGATCGACGTCGACGTCCGGGGAACCTCAGGGGCTGCTATCGAGCCGGTTGCTCGCGCTGGACCCAGGTGATGTTCGCACCGGCGTCGCGGTGAGCGACGAGCTGGGCCTCCTCGCCCACCCACGTCCAGCAATCATCGGCGGTGGAGTTCGCGGTCTCGTGGCTGCGGTCACCAGAATCGTTGAAGAAGACGGAATTGGCGAAGTGATTGTCGGATTGCCGCTGTCGATGAGTGGGGCGTTCACGGACCAGACGATTCGAGCCCGGAAAATCGCCGACACACTTTCCGGTGGGCTGAAGGTTCGTGTTTCGACCTTCGACGAGCGCCTTACTACGGTCCAGGCGCGACGTTCCAAACGCGGCAAGGTGCGGCGCGACGGCACTCTGGATTCAGCCGCCGCGACCATTCTCCTCCAGGCGGTGATCGATAAGCGGAATGGTGGTATCAGCTCTTGAGGCTTGACCGCGATCTTGTGAGCATTGTTTGTGGGGCCCTCGGAGTGACCATTGCCATTCTTGTTGCCGCATGGATGGTGGGAAGAACGCCGGACGGTGCAACTGGAGACCTCGCCGTTTCGGGAGCGCCGACCGTTGCCCTGGGTGACAGCCTCATCTACGAAATCCCGGCAGGACACTCGGCGTCAGAGATAGGAGACGAACTCCAAGAGCTCGGTATCGTCCAGTCAGCCAGGCAATTCCGCTTACTCGTTTCGCTTATGGGCCTTGAGGACCGACTGAGCGCGGGAGACTACCAGCTCCCCACCGGGGCGTCGGTCGTCACGGTGATCAATCTCCTGACCAGCAACCGGACAGTGCCCACCATCCGGGTCACTTTCCCGGAGGGACTACGGATCGAGGAGATGGCGGAACTCGCCGAAGAGGCAGGTTTCGGGCCGTCCGAGGACTTCATTGCGGCCGCTCATGTGGCAGTGCTACCAGCCGAATTCGCCGCGGATGCTCCTGAGGGCCATGACCGTCAGGGTTATCTGTTCCCGGACACCTACATCATGCCCCAGGGGGTGACCGCAGCCGACCTGGTCGAATTTATGATCGAAACCCTCGATAGACGCTTCTCACCGGAGCTCAGGGATGCCGTTCGGGCGCAGGGGCTCACACTCCATGAGGCGCTCACTATCGCGTCGATAATTGAACGGGAAGCCGTCTTGGAGGATGAGCGGCCGCTGATCGCCGGCGTCTTCTTCAACCGGATCGCTGCGGGAGATCGGCTCGGCGCGGATCCCACCGTTCAGTTCGCTGTGGCAATCGACCCCTTCAGCGTTGCCGAACATGGTTGGTGGAAGGCGGAGTTGACTGTCGAGGACTTAGAAATCGATTCTGAATACAACACGCGAAAGTACTCGGGAATTCCTCCAGGACCGATTACTAACCCAGGACTCGCTGCGATCGAAGCCGTGGCTAACCCCAGTGCGACCACCATGTACTACTTCGTGGCTGACTCGGTGGAGGGGGATGGTTCCCATCTGTTCGCCGAAACGTGGGAGCAGCATCTGGCTAATATCGCGAGCGTGGGGCAATGAGCAGCTACGCCGGGATCGTCGGCCATCCGTTGGCCCACTCTTTGAGTCCCGCCTTTCAGGCGGCGGCTTTCCACGAGCTCCAGCTCGACGTCACTTACGAGCTCTGGGACACGCCACCGGAGAGTCTGCCGTGGCGGCTCTCGAGCTTTCGAGAGCCATCCTGCCTCGGCGTGAACATCACGATTCCCCACAAAGAGGCCGTTCGGACGCTGCTCGATGAGATTGACGAAGAGGCCGCTCGTACAGGAGCGGTCAACACGATCGTAAATCGCGACGGAAGGCTGGTTGGCTTCAACACGGACGGCCGTGGCTTCATCTCATCGCTTCGGCGGGAGCGGGAGTTCGAACCGACTGGCCGATCGTTCCTCGTCCTGGGCGCGGGTGGTGCTGCACGGGGCATTTCCTTCGCACTCGCCGCCGCCGATGCCCGCATGGTCGCGGTTACCAATCGCACCGAGGTGCGAGCGAGGCGTCTCGTACAGGATCTCGGACGCGTTGCCGATTCATCCCGGGTCAGAGTCGTCGGGGCCGGACAGGCCCTGGACGAGTTCGACTGCGTCATCAACTGTACTTCCGTGGGAATGCAGGGCGGCGAGGTACCGGCAGGGATCCCGTGTGATGTCGGGGCGATCAGGGACGGCGCTCTGGTTGTCGACATCGTCTACGTTCCGGAAGACACGCCGCTGATCAGATCGGCAAAGGTACGCGGAAACCCCACTCTCGGTGGGCTCCCGATGTTGGTCCACCAGGGGGCGCTATCGTTCGAGCTCTGGACCGGCCAGTCGGCCCCGTTTGCCGTAATGATGGACTGCGCCCGGGCTGCACTATCGACGCGGAGCGCCGACGCACCGGGCTAGCTGAGAGGTCGTGAGCGATGCTTGTATTCGGAACAATCGTCATGCTCGCTCTTTTCCTCTTGGTCGGCTGGGCAGTTTCCACGGAGATGTTCCAACAGCGGGCCTGGAGGCGAAGGGTCGCCGCCGGGGACGTCGCTATCGTCTGTGCGCTGCTCGAGGAATCGATGAACAGCTGGCGCCGGGCAAGGCCGCCGAAGGGCGTTAAGTCAGGGCTGTGGGTAAGCATCCAGGGGGCGCAGCTGATTGCGGTCACAGCGGATACTGCAACAGTTTCAACTTCGGCCGAGGCGGAGTTTCGAATCGAAAACGGGCGCCGCGTGCAGGCTTCCAGCGCCCTCGATGAGGCCATCAACCTGGCGTCGAGGCTTGTCGACATGTTGCTGTACGATGTTGCCAACCTGCGCCTCGAGGGTGTTCGAGTCGATGTCTTTACGACTTTTGCGTCGGACGATCAGGATGCGATTCAGAAGCCAATACTGACCACGACGGCGTGGCGCACCAAGGCGGAGGGTATTGACTGGGAGGCTCTGACCCCTGAGGAGGTTCTCGGGAGGTTCGATACGAGCTATGAGCGCGGTCTCGGGGGTCGAGGTGTTCCGGTCGAGATTCCAGAAGTCGACGGCATTCACCCCGCCGATATCGTTCACAAATCCGCAGAGCAGGAGGACTTGTCCTGATGGCTGGTCTCCGCTTTCTCACCGGTGGGGAAAGCCACGGAAAGGGCCTGACCGCGCTTATCGAAGGCCTGCCCGCAGGGCTCCCCCTGTCTGAAGACGACATCGCGGGTGATCTCGCCCGGCGCCAGGGTGGCTATGGCCGCGGCGGCAGAATGAAGATTGAGAAGGACCGGGCTGAGATCCGCGGTGGGGTGCGCCATGGACTCACGCTCGGCTCACCGGTCGCGCTCTGGATCGAGAATCTCGATTGGGTGAACTGGGCGGAGAAGATGTCCGCGGAGCCGGTGGAGTATCCAGGCGAGCGCGTCACTCGGATGCGTCCCGGCCATGCAGATATGCCGGGTGCCCTCAAGTACGGATTCTCGGATGTGCGGAACGTGCTTGAGCGGGCATCAGCGAGGGAAACCGCGGCCCGGGTGGCTGTCGGTGCGGTCGCCAAGCGCCTCGTTGCTGAATTCGGTGTGCACTTTCGCAGTCATACCCTGTCAATCGGGAACGTGGAGGCGGCCGTCCTCGCCGAGCTCGACTGGGCCGCGGTGGATGCGAGCCCGGTTCGCTGTGCGGACGCCTCGGCGAGCGAGGCAATGGTCGCCGCCATCGACGCCCAGAAACCGAATGGGGATACCCTCGGCGGAGTGGTCGAAGTCCGGGCAATCGGAGCCCCTCTCGGCTTAGGGAGCCACGTCCACTGGGATCGCAAGCTTGATGGACGGATCGCACAGGCTGTCTGCAGCATCAACGCCTTCAAAGGCGTCGATTTTGGAGACGGATTTGCCGGAACCACACGACCTGGGTCTGAGGTGCACGATGTGATTCTCCCGGCCGAGCAATGGCAGGGCCGATCCTGGCGGCACGGCAGCAACAGGCACGGTGGGATCCAAGGAGGCATGTCGACAGGCGAAGACATAGTCGTTCGCGGTGCCGTCAAGCCCATACCGACTCTGGCTCACCCGTTGCCATCGATCGATCTCGACACCGGCGAGAAGGTGCTCGCCCACCATGAGCGTAGTGATGTCTGCGTGGTCCCGGCCGCGGGTGTGGTCGCAGAGGCGATGGTGGCGATCGTTATCGCAGAAGCCTGGATGGAGAAGTTCGGAGGAGACACCCTCGAGAGCTTGCGCCGGGCTTACGATTTGCACATGTCCGGGCTCGTGCCTAGAAACCAGCTGCCGGACGGCTGATGTGGCAGCAAATCGAGTATTCCTCGTGGGTCTCTCGGGCGCCGGGAAGAGCACAGTCGGCCGAATCCTTGCGGACCACCTTGGCTGGGAGTTCATTGACAGTGATGAGCGCGTCGAGCAGAAGGCCGGTCGCAATATCGAGGCGTTATTCGCCTCTCTCGGAGAGCCGGCGTTTCGGGCCCTCGAAGCAGACGTCCTCGAGGAGCTGAGTTCGCGGGATCGGGTAGTCATCGCCACTGGCGGTGGTGCTCCAACTTATGAGAAAAGTAGGCGAGCCATTGCCAAGGGGGTCGCTGTCTGGCTCGATGTGACCCCCGAACAGGCGGCCCGGCGGTTGGCGGCTGATCCCGTCACTGAAGCTCGTCCGCTCCTCGCCGGTGACCCACTATTGCGGCTGGATGAGCTGTTTGCGGAACGGCGCCACTATTACGAGATGGCGCCTCACTCGGTCGCTGTGGACTACTACAACCCCTCGCAAGTGGCCGAGCGTATCGCCGGGATCCTGGCGGCGGGAGCCGGCGGCGACGCGATATCAATGGCAGCCGCCGATCGGGCCGGCTGGGGTGGGGCTGAGGCCGCCCGCGTGGTCACCAATACGTCGAGCTACCCGATCTACGTGCGCGCCGGGTCGGCGGGTTCGACCGGAGATATCTGTAGAAATCTCGGGCTGAAAGGGAGGGCCTTCATCGTCTCCGACGGTGTCTTTCTCGACCTCCACGGCAGGTCGGTTGAGGCGAGCCTGTCGGCCGCTGGCTACCAGACCAGGAGCCACGCCATCGCTCCGGGCGAGCAGAACAAGACGCTCGAAACGGTTGCCGGAATTTATGAGTGGCTGCTCGAGGCGCGTGTGGAGCGTTCTGATTTTGTCGTCTGCCTTGGAGGCGGGGTGGTTACCGACGTTGGCGGTTTTGCCGCGGCAACCGTCCTTCGTGGAGTGGACTTCATACATGTCCCGACCACTATGGCTGGGATGGTGGATGCCGCCATCGGCGGGAAGACAGGGGTTGACCACCCACGTGGGAAGAACATGGTCGGAGCCTTCTCCCAGCCGCGCGCTGTGATCGTTGATCCAGCGGTCCTCGAAACACTGCCTGAGAGACACATCCGAGCGGGCGTTGCCGAGCTAATAAAGCATGGATTCATTCTCGATGGAGAACTTGTGACCCGCCTCGAGGCCACGGGCGGGGATCTTTCCCGACTCGTCGCGGATGATCTGCTTGCCAGGAGTGTCGCGATAAAGGCGCGGATCGTGTCAGGGGATGAACGAGAAGGTGGTGCTCGGACCCTGTTGAACTACGGGCATACGGTTGGGCATGCGATCGAGACGGTTACGGGCTACGGTCGCTATCTCCACGGCGAAGGAGTTGCTGTCGGGATGCGAGCGGCTGGCCTGATCTCGGTTGCCCTCGGGCGGCTGAGTCCTGAGGAATTCGAACGACAGCAGTCCTTGGTGAGGGTGTGCGGCCTTCCGGACGAGGTGTCGGGTGTTACGGCAGACCAGGTGATCGAAGCAACGCTCGGCGACAAGAAGATTCGTGGAGGCCGTGTGAACTGGGTCCTCTTGGAACGTCTCGGTGCGGCGTTCACGAGCCGAGATGTTCCGGGCGATGTCATCCGCGAAGCTGTAGAGCAGGTGGTTGGCGGGGAGTGAGCGGCAAGACCCCGTTCTCTTTTGACCTGGAAACTTCTCCCGGCGGCCCGGTCGCGGCTCGGGCCGGGAAGCTCCTCACCTCCCACGGCGCGTTGCGGACGCCGGCGTTCATGCCGGTTGGAACCCTTGCGGCCGTGAAGGCGCTTTCGGCAGACGACGTGGTTTCAGCTGGAGCGGAGATTCTGCTCGTGAATGCGTATCACCTGTTCTTGCGCCCCGGTCATCAAACGATTGAGAGGCTTGGGGGTGTTCACCGGTTCATGGGATGGGACGGGCCGATCCTGTCGGATAGCGGTGGATACCAGGTGTTCAGCCTAGCCTCGATGCGCCGTGTCGATGAGAACGGTGTTCGCTTTCGTTCTCATTTAGACGGAAGTGAGCACGACTATTCTCCGGAGACTGCGATGGAGGCCCAGCGAGCGCTGGGCGTGGATATCGCGATGCCACTGGACCACGTAGTCGCTGGTGATGCCGACCCCGCGGAGGCCAAGGACGCGGCTGAGCGGACGGTCCGTTGGTATGAGCGCTGCCGGAGAGCGGCAGAGGAGCTGGTGACGTTTGCGATCATCCAGGGAGGAACCGACGGGAAGTTGAGGACCTGGCATGCGCGAACTTTGCGAGGAATGGATCCCCCGGGTTACGCGATTGGTGGGCTCTCGGTTGGCGAGTCGAAGGAAGCCATGTGGGCGATGACGGAGGTGGTCACCGCCGAGCTTCCGGTGGAGCGCCCGCGCTACCTGATGGGAGTGGGTAGCCCCGAGGATCTTGTGCAGGGCGTGATGCGGGGCGTCGACATGTTTGACTGTGTGTTGCCGACGCGCTTGGGGCGGACGGGATCGTTGTTCACCGATGCTGGGAGGGTGAACGTGAAGAGCGCCAGGTTCCGTGAGGACGACCGTCCGCTGGATGATTCGTTCGAGCCGCTGAGGGGCTATTCGTGGGCCTACTTGCATCATCTGTTCAGGAACGATGAGCTTCTCAGCTATCGGTTGGCGACGCTCTATAACCTCCACTATCTAGCGCGCTTGATGGAGGATTTGCGACTGTCGATCCAATCGGGGAGCATTGACCGGTTCGCCTCCGACTTCCTGGAGGGATACCGGTCTACCGACGAGCGAGTGCGAGCGGAGCAGCGTAAGAAGTGGCGCCGTTCCGAGGCTGGTTCTGGGCGGGAAGTTGGGGGCGAGTGAGGGTAGGCTGAGGGACCGTGGCTGCGTTGACAGTGAAGCGTGGTTCCGATAGTCTTCTCGATCGGCCCTTTTGTGGCCGGCGCACTTTAACAACTGGATATCGGACGGAAGAGAACGTCTGGGTTAACCCGTCATGGGAACAAGCGAGTCTCGATTTTATTGAGGCTCGAGTTTTCTTAACGGAGAGTTTGATCCTGGCTCAGGACAAACGCT
>PVBE011157706.1_pt1 | contig 24381 bp, 25 predicted proteins | sample 1631181 | NCBI WGS metagenome assembly PVBE01 (sample SAMN08397723, study PRJNA350692) | Marine metagenome, whole genome shotgun sequencing project. | isolation source: water | place: Pacific Ocean | collected 2012-04 | reverse complement strand
TACTACAACAATCGGCGATATCACAAGGCGTTGAGCAACGTGACTCCTTCGGACGTGTTGAACGGCCGGAGAGAACAGATATTAGAGAAACGCAAGGAGGTTCAGACAAGAACGATACAGCGACGATGATTGTACAATCATCAACTCAGAGAGCTCGCGATATCAGCTCAAAGTCTCTATTAACAATCTGTCCCGTTTCTGCTGACAGCCAACACTCGATCGAAAACGCCTCGGACGAGATCGCGTCCGCGCCCGTGGCGAGCACTTCGTCGACGAACGTGAGCACTTGATTGACCGACAGAGAGGGTAGGTTTCCGGAGATGCTCAAACCCTCGCTGCCAATGCCGGACTCGCCGGAGCGGTTGATGATGTGGGCCAGCGATTCGATGAGCACCGCAACCTTGAGTCCTCGACTGAGGGCTTCATCCATGATGAACGGGAGCAGAGGGCCGACCGAGAAGTAGCGCCCGCGAGCTTCTTCCTCGTCCATCTTGAGTTCGTCATCCTCCGGGGACCCGTCGTATTGACTGTTGTAGTCGAAGCCGTCGTGTTTGAGCGACGTAAGCAACGCGCTGTCGAAGTACACCGTCCCGTCGCCATCGACTCCGTAGACCTCAAACTCGGTGTAGCCTCGCTCAACGAGCCAATCGAGGTTCGCGAGGATCATCTCCTCCAGCGTTTGTGACCCATCGATTCTTACAATCTCCGCTGTCGGCGAATCACTGAATTGCGCCTCGGTCTCGACCTCGAACGCTTCCTGTCCGATGTTGAGGTCGGTGAACAGCAGGTCGACCTGCGTTGTGACCTTTGGCAGGCCGCCGGGCAGCTTCGGTGCGGGCCCCTGCCTCCGGCACCGTGGTGAGCGGCGGCGGCGGAACGGTCGCGGCCGGCGCCGGAGGCAGGGGCGTCGCCGGCGCGGAACCGGTCGGCGGACTGGTCGGCGAAGGCGGTTGAGTCAGCGCGGGCGACTGGGAGCTCGACGCCTGAGTGGGCGAGGCGGCGACTGGCTCGTCTTCGTCGAAATCGTCCTCGTCATCATCCCCGCCGCAGGCGGCGAGAGCTATGAGCGTGATCGAGAGGACTAGAACCAGGGCAAATGTACCGAAACGTCGAGCGATTCGAGGCAAATTCATTGAAGCGATCACTTCCCGTTACAAGCTTTGCATCATGATAAACGCATCCGCATCCGATATGCCATAGGCGTTGATCGAGCGTCCTCGGGATCGGCGAGTGGCACGAAGTTTGACACGATCGGCGCCTACAAATACAGTGGGGCTGTTCTCGAAAAGCGACGGCGCGAGGTAGCTCTGCCGTCGATCGGGAAGCGATGACTCGACAATGCACAAGAGGATGCCGTGAGCCTGAAGGTCGGATTACACACCGGACAGCAAAACATCGAGATGGACGAACTCCGCAAAGTTTGGCGCTACGCCGACGACAACGGCTTCGACTTCATCTCGGTTTGGGACCACTTCTACGAAGCCCCGCCGATCGACGGAAACTCCCCGGCGTTCGAGTCGATCGCCGCGATGGCGACGCTTGCCGCCGACACGAAGAACGCCCGCATCGGATGCCACGTATTCTGCATGACGTACCGGAATCCCGCCCTGCTCGCGAACTCGATCATGACGATTGACCACGTCAGCAACGGCCGGGTGGAACTCGGCATCGGCGCCGGGTGGCACGTCGCGGAGCATACCGGCTATGGGTTCCCGTTCGACTCGCCGAGAGTGCGCTCAGACCGCCTCGAAGACGGCATCCACGCTCTTCGGATGCTGTTCACGGAGGAGGTGTCGAACTACTCTGGAGAGTTCTACGAGCTCAACCACGCCAAGCTCTACCCTCGACCCGTACAGGAGCGTCTTCCCATAGTGGTCGGCGGGCGCGGCGAACGTCGGACCCTGCCCACCGCCGCTCGGTTCGGCGACGGCTGGAACGTCGCCTACATCACTCTCGAGGAGTTCGGACGATTGAACGGCATGCTGGACGCCCTCTGTGAGGAAAACGGACGCGACCCCGCCGATCTCGAACGGAGCGTCAACCTGCACATGCGCATGGGCACGAACGCCGAGCACGCCGTCCGAATCGAACGAGAACGCGGCGCAATCGACGGCTCAGCCTCCGGCACGCCGCAACAGGTAATCGAGACGATCAAGCGGTACCAAGCAGCCGGCGCGGCCCGCGTGAGCGTCGCGATCCGTCCACCGGTTGAATGGGACGCGCTCCAGGCGTTCGTCGAGGAGGTCATGCCCGCGTTACAGTAGCTGCAGGCTGGAAATGGTCCGAGTGCGGCTTCTTCGGTCAGGCGCAACGAGATTGGCTCGATCCACGCGCAAAAAGTCGATGCCTACACGCCCAGACGTGCAAGCGTCTGTCGCGCACGCGAACCCGGCTCCAATCGCAACTTTGACGATCGTACGGCGGCGAACGGGCGACACTAAACCTCACGATCATTCCACGGAATCATCCGGCGGTTGGTCGCGCTTGTTTTGCGGCGCCTGATAGAATAGCCTATCGCCGGACAAATACACCTACAACGCGGAGTCCGTCATGAAGATACACGAGTACCAGGCCAAAGAGATTCTCGTGAACCAGGGCGTCCTTGTGCCCAAGGGCAGGGTCGCATCGACGCCGGAAGAGGCGGCTGCGATTACTCGAGAGCTTGGAGGTCGCTCCGTCGTCAAAGCTCAGGTTCACGCCGGCGGAAGAGGCAAGGCCGGCGGCATCAAAGTCGTTTCGTCAGCCGAAGAGGCTGCCGAGGCGGCGAAGGCACTCATCGGATCCAGCTTTGTAACGCACCAGACCGGGACCGAAGGCGTCCCGATACGCAGCGTGCTTGTCGAGGAGCTCGTCGATGTCGCGAGCGAGCTCTATGTCGCTATGGCTATCGACGGCGCCGCCGAAGGCGTTGTCGTCATCGCGTCTGCCGCGGGCGGTATGGAGATTGAGGAGGTCGCCGAGACCGCTCCTGAAAAGATAATTCGTGAACCCATCGATCCTGTGCTCGGACTCCAGCCGTTTCAAGCCCGGAGAATTGCGTACGGGCTTGACCTCGCGCCCGAACTAGTCAGACCGCTGTCGACGCTGTTGGACAACATCTACAAAGTGTTTCTCGAAAACGATTGCTCCCTCGTCGAGATCAACCCGCTGGGAGTGACATCGGACGGCAAAGTGCTGGCCATGGACGCGAAGCTCAACGTCGACGACGACGCCATGTTTCGCCATCGAGACCTCCAGCAACTGCACGATCCCGAGCAGGAAGACGCGCTGGAGATTGAGGCCCGAGAGTTCGACATCAACTACGTGAAGCTCGAGGGCGACGTCGGCTGCATCGTAAACGGCGCTGGATTGGCGATGGCTACCATGGACGTCACTCACGCCGCCGGAGCCGCGCCCGCCAATTTCCTGGACATCGGCGGAGGCGCCGACGAGGCGAAGGTCGCCAAGGCGCTCAAGATCGTACTCTCAGACGCCGACGTGAAACGGGTGCTGATCAACATCTTCGGCGGAATCCTCCGCTGCGACGTTGCGGCTCGAGGCGTGCTGTTGGCGGCGAAAGAGATGCCGGAAGCGATGCGCCCGATGGTCGTGCGAATGCTCGGCACCAACGCCGAAGAAGGGCGCGACATTCTGAGGAACTCGGACATCGATGTCACGCTAGTCGACAATCTCAACCAGGCGGCCGACGCCATCAAGAACGCCATCTGATTGGCACACGCATTCGATTCCAATAACGCGAGGCGCGATAACGTGTCGCGTGAAAGTAGACCTCGGTCACGGCCTCGGGGGTGGCTCTCCCGACGAAGCGATCGACTAACGATGCAGACCACGCCATTATCAGGAGCGAGACGATGAGCATCCTCGTAGGCAGCGAGACCCGATTGCTGGTCCAAGGAATCACCGGCAAGGAAGGAAGCTTCCACGCCGTGAGATGCCGTGAGTACGGCGCAAACCTCGTCGCCGGTGTAGTGCCCGGACGAGGCGGCGAGATGTTCGACAACGACGTGCCGGTGTTCAACTCCGTCGGCCAAGCCGTCGCCGAGATGGGCGCGAACGCATCGCTGATCTTCGTGCCGCCTCCGTTCGCCACCGACGCCATCGTGGAATCAGTCGACGCCGGCATCGACGTCATCGCCTGCATTACCGAAGGCATCCCCGTGATGGACACCATCAAGGTAGTCCGCTATATGAAGGGCAAGTCAACGACGCTGATCGGACCCAACTGCCCAGGCATCATCTCACCCGGCGAGAACTTCAAGATGGGCATCATGCCCGGCCACATTCACAAGGCGGGCAAGGTCGGTGTCGTGTCTCGAAGCGGCACGTTGACCTACGAGGCTGTTGGCCAGCTCACCGATCTAGGCATCGGACAGTCCACGTGCGTGGGCATCGGCGGCGACCCCGTGAACGGATCATCGTTCGTGGATATCCTTGGCCGTTTCCAAGATGATCCGGACACGGATGCGGTCGTGCTGATCGGCGAGATCGGCGGCACCAAAGAACAAGAGGCCGCGGAGTTCATCGCCAGCGACGCGTTCACCAAGCCCGTGGCCGCGCTGATCGTGGGACGGAGCGCCCCGACCGGCAAGCGCATGGGTCACGCGGGCGCGATCATCACTGGCAGCGCAGCCCGCGCCGACGAGAAGATGAAGGCGCTGGCCGCAGCAGGTGTCACGATTATCCCTGCCCCAGGCGAGATCGGCGTCACTGCGCAGGCGATGCTGGGGTAGCGCTAGCAGCTTCCACATAGCCGTTCACCGGACCCGCAGCGGTCATGGGATCCGCGTCATGACACCAACCCGGACAGGCGACTTTGTTGCACTGCAAGGGATTGCGGGGCTGGTGATGATCGGTCTTTCCTGGTCGGCGTCTTGGCTCCAATTGGGCGTCGTCGGTGAGTTCACGTTTTTCCCTTTGTGGCTCGGGTACATCCTGACGGTCGATGCCTGGGTGTTGCATCGCACCGGAACATCCCTGTCGAGGCGTGGGGCCAAACGGTTCGTGGGATGTTCGTCGCCTCAATGCCGCTGTAGTGGGCCTTCGAGGCGATCAACATGTTCACAGAAAACTGGCGATATCTCGGTGTCGAGCACTACTCGACCGTTCAGTACGCAATCGTCGCCAGTTTGAGTTTTTCGATTGTAGTTCCCGCGGTGTTCGAGACTGCGGAACTGGTCGCAACCTTCCGCTTCATAGACCGATTCCGCAATGGGTCCAGGCTGCCCAGGCTTAGATGCTGCCCATTGTGTTACTGTCCGTCGGCATTGTGTCTTCATGGTCGCTCGTACTCTGGCCACGCTACACCTTTCCACTCACCTGGATCGCGATAGTCCTCACGTTGGACCCGGTGAATCACGAGCGGGGGAAACCCAGCGTCATGGGTTGGCCGCAGAGGGGTGACTGGCGACCGGTTGTGTCGCTGGCGCTCGGAGCTCTGATTTGCGGTTGGTTTTGGGAGATGTGGAACGATGGCGCCAACCCAAAGTGGGAATACAGCGTGGTGCCTTTCGATTTCCTACACGTCTTCGAGATGCCGCTGTTAGGGGTTTGGGATACCTTCCGTTCGGTTTGGAGGTATTCGTGGCGTACCAGTTTCTGATGGGACTGGTGCGTGGAGGTTGGTCCTGGGACCGACCGGGGCCTGCCGATTCGGCGGTAGACCTGTTGCTGCCGACAGCAGATACCGGTGGCGCCATCGAGTCCGACGAATAATCTGGCGCAATACCCGCGCCGTTAAATGATGACCGCTATCCGAGCTCATACGCCATCTCCGCAACTTTCGTGACCGTGCGCCAGTTTCTCGCCGTCGCGCCGACCCCGAGCAGCCTTTCGACGCTGGCCGCCAGCTTGGACCGGCCGATTCCGTCGGGCGCGTGCAGATAGAAAACCCTGTCCGTCAATTCAATCGACTCGCTCGAAGCCTTGATCTTGTTCAGGGACTCGACGTTAGGATTTTGAGGCGGATTCGAGAGGAAGAACAGGTGCAGAGTACTCGGGGCCGACTCTGCGTGCGGGAACGAGTTGGTGGCAATCGCGCTCTCGAGCTCGTCGACGCTTAGCACGACCACTTTCGCGTCGATGCCTGCGCCTGCCCTGATCGCGTTCTCGATTCTGGTTTCGAGCGTCGTCGAGCTGGCCTCCGAGTTCCGGAACACGACGTTGCCGCTTTGCACGGACGTCTTGACGTCGATCAGCCCGATCCCAGCGAGCATCGTCGCGAGCTCGCTCATCCGCAAAGTGTTGCGGCCACCGACGTTGATTCCTCGCAAGAACGCAATCGAAGTGTTCATCCGGTCTCTTTCGTCACGCTCCGCGCCTCGTTAACGTTTCGATGGCGCAGAGCGCACACCCGAAAAGTATAACGGCCCGAACGCTGAGGTTCGGGCCGTTTATGGCTCAACTTAGTCAGATTGGCGCGGCGCCGGGCCGCGTCGATCTTTTCCGATCCGAATTAGACGGTCTCTTTACGCCTGGAAACGTGCACGAGCGCACCGCCGCCCGTCACGAGCATCAATCCCAGAGCCAGACCGACGAGCACTAGTTTTTCGACCAGTGGATCGCCGGTTGCCGGGGTCGCCACCACGGGCATCGGCTCGGGCGATGGTGTGATCGTGAGAATGCCGGGTGTCGGGTCTCCTGCGACCAGGCCGTTGAATCGCAGGAACGCGAAGTTGGCCACGTACAGCGTATCCGAGTCGGCCCCAATGCCGAACTTTACGTCGGACGGATTCTGCAGCGGCTCTCCGAGATGCACCACCGTAATCTCACCGGAAGGAGAAAACCAGCTCACGCCGTCGATGCCGAGCAAAGCTGCATGCAAGTTGTCGTCGGAGTCGAACGTGAGGCCATCAGACATGCCAAGCGTTTCGGCATCTTCCGCGAACACTTCGGCGACACCGGCAGTGCCGTCGGCGTTGACGGGGACTTTGATGACCCTGTGGAAGTCTGTGACTGCCACGTACAGGTTGCTTTCGTCCGCGTCAAAAACGACTCCATTGGGACCGATCGGGATGCCGAAGGGACCGGGCGGGTCCAAGCCCGCCAGCAGCAGATCCGAAACCCAGGTTTCGGCGTTGCCGTCGGTGTCGATCTTCCAAACCGAGCTGCCTAGCGTGTTGGAAGCAAACAAGCTGCCGTCGCTGTGGAACACCAGGACATTGGGGAGACCGGTTACGGGCAGCGATGCGAACACCGCCGCCTCGACGCCATCTGCGCTGATCTTCCAGACACCGTGCGTCGTCGGGTCGAAACTGCCCATCGGGGCGAAAAGCTCGCCGGCGGCGTTGAATGCCAATCCGAGCGTCTCGAAAGCGCCTTCGGGAGCAGCGGGCAGTTTGGCGGACGAGCTGACCTCGCCGCTCGGGGTCATCCGCCGGAGTTCTCCGGTCGGAGCCAGCCCGAAGTAGATGTTGCCGTCGGCATCGACGGCAAAGCCTTCTGGGAACTCGAAGGCGGCCGGGTCGAGATCGACGACCGCGGTGACGTCTTCGGCAAAAACGGGAATCGCGATCATCGCCCCTGCCAACGCGACCACCACCACCAGGATAGACAACAATTTCCTCATCTCGGTTTCCTTTCCGATTGCATTGTGACTCAACCACACCTTGAATCACTTCTATCAAGCGTTGATCAGGATATATCCCACGACTTTGAACTGTCGAGCAATTCGAATGTGGTTTCATCAAGGTCCGAAACCTCGCAAATAAACACACGATGTGCGAAACAATCTCTGCATCGTGAGCGAAGTCTCGCCGAACGAGCGTGAGCATGAATCGATCGACGACGGCGGCGTTTCATCGTCCTTGATCTTTGCGATTACGCGAAAAGAAACCGAACGAACAATCGAACGAGAAAACGGCATGTCAATGAAGGCGCGACGAGCGTCCGTTGTGTCGCGGTTAGCGGCTGGCGTGGCGCATGGTCGTCGTCTTGCCTGCGCCATTCGGTCCGAGCAGCCCGAACATCTCCTGACGACGAATCGAAAACGAGACGCCGTCAACGGCAAGCACGTCGTCGAAGCTCTTTCTGAGATCGGTTGCCACCAGGAAATCGTCGGACAAATGCGCCTCCGCTTTCGTTGTGGCAATTGTATTAACGCATCGACGGCCGGTCAACGACTCCGGCGGCGCATCGCCCAAGGCCAATAGCTGAACGAGACCACCACGGCCAACGCGGCCAGCACGCCCGCAACAGTGTAGAGGTCCCGGAACGCCAACACGAACGTCGGCGGGTCGATGGGGGTGTCAGCGACATTCGGTACGCCAGATCTCGCCGCTTGTCGGGCTGAAAACAACGCCCCCATGATCGCCACGCTCGACACGGTTCCGAGGCTGCGCGACAACGTCATCACCGCGCCGCCCATTCCGAGCCTGTCGCGGGTGAAGTTGCCCATGATCAGATTGGCGTTCGACGCCTGGAACAAGCCCATACCCAACCCAGCCGCGACCATGCGCATGCCGACGTCGGTCAGACTCGATTGAGTGTCCAGTGTGGTGAACCAGAACATCGCGAGCGCGGAGACCGTCATCGCCGCCGTAATCGTGTGCGACGGGTGCGCCCTGTCGGACAGCCATCCTCCGACCGGCGAGGTGAGGGCGGCGGTAACGGCATGCAGCATGAGCAACACCCCCCAAGCTCGGGCGCTTGCTCCGAGTACGTCTGAAACGTAGAAGGGCAGAATGAACCAGTTGATGAACGTGGCGACAGTCACGAGAAACGCCGCGGTCAATGCAGGCGCGAGCACCCTGTGCTTCAACAGCGCCAGGTCTAAGATCGGTCTCTCGGCGCGCCGCTCGATGCGGGTGAACACGAACATCGCCGCCACCGAGAGCGCGACGAGACCCAAGACGTACGGGCGCGACCACCCGTCCCTGCCTGCGAGAGTCACGAACAGGATGAACGACGCCATGCCGATGAACAGCGTAACCGCGCCCCGAAGATCGTAAGACTGCGCCGGTCCCGGGTTCTTCACTTCCCTGACCGCGACGAGGGCGAACGCGATTCCGAGCGCACACAGGGGCAGCCGCCCCAGGAAGATCGCGCGCCATCCGAACGCGTCGACCAGCACGCCGCCGCCCAGTGAGCCGGTAATCATGCCGAGTGTTCCCAAGCCGGCCATCATGCCGAGCGCACGCCCACGCGATCCGGCCGGAAATAGACCCGTGACGATCGCGGGCGCGGCTGCCAGTATCAGACCGTTGCCGACCGCCTGGAGCACACGTAGCCCGAGCACGAATCCGAGACCGGGCGCGACGCCGATCAGGAACACCGCGAGCATGTACGTGAACAGACCAAATACGAAAAACCGCTTCAGCCCGTAGATGTCGGCGGCGCCGCCGAGCCCGAGCTGCATGCCGGTGGTGCCGCCGACGTAGAAGATGATGATCCACTGAACGGTCTCGAGGTCCGTGTTAAGGTCTCCGGTGATGTTCGGCAGCGCGACGTTGACCGTGACATCCAGCGCTGTGAGGAAGATGCCGATGGCGGCCGCGACCAAACCGGCCCACATCCGGCCGGTGATCCGAGTTGAGTTGTCCGAAGCTTCAATCAATGATGCGATTCCAATCCGATCGCCTTTTCGTCGCGGCATAGGCAGCGGCGTCGAATGACCGTGGTAGGGACGCCGCCCATTATATTCGTTCGCGGGTCCGGAATACGCCGCTAGTTGGCAATCGCTGCGTGGCGTGCCATAATCCGCGACAGGCCGCCCCGGGAAAAATCACGGCGCCAAGCGCTCCCGGAACCGACGCGAGCAAACCTGACCGATCCATCGCGATCCGCCAACCATCTAGGAGGCCATCATGTCCAACATCGACGAAAACCTCGCCTTCACGCCAGCCACCGACCTCCGGGAGCTGATCAAAGACAAGCAGGTGTCGTCCGTCGAGATCACCGAGTTGTTCTTGAGTCGAATCGACCGGTTGAATTCACGGCTAAACGCCTACTTGACCGTGACTTCCGAGCTGGCGATGGACACCGCGCGGCAGGCTGACCAAGCGGTGGCGCGCGGCGATGAGCTCGGCCCTCTCCATGGCGTGCCAATATCCATCAAGGATCTGCAAATGACCGCCGGCATTCGCACGACAAGCGGGTCGCTGGCCTACATGGATCGTGTGCCGGAAGCGGACTCGGCGGTTGCCGAGCGAATACGGGCAGCCGGAAGCGTGATCCTCGGCAAGACGAACACGCCGGAGTTCGGGCTGTTCGGAGCGACCGACAACCGGCTCGGGGATTCGTGCCGCAACCCGTGGAACCCAGAGCGCACTTCGGGCGGGTCCAGCGGCGGCGCAGGGGCTTCGGTAGTCGCGGGCCTGTGCACGCTCGCTACGGGAGGCGATGGAGGAGGCTCGATCCGCATCCCAGCGAGCTTCAACGGCACCTACGGCATCAAGCCGACACAGGGTCGAGTGTCCAGCTACTCCGGTGTGCAGGGACCGGCGGCTGTCAACCTCACGAGTCAGCAGGGGCCGATGAGTCGCACCGTGCGCGATTCGGCGCTGCTCCTGGACGTGCTGGCTGGGTACGACGGGCGCGACACGGGCTCGCTTCGAGCGCCGAAGCCGGATTTTCTGGCCGCCGCGGATCGAGGTGTCGCGGGACTGCGCGTCGGCTGGAGCGCGGATTACGGCTATGCGGACGTCGATCCGGAAGTCGAGAGCATCGCCGAGGCGACCATAGGCGCGTTCGCGGAGTTGGGATGCACCGTCGAAGAGGCTGACCTACGCTTGGAGTCGCCGTTTGACACGTGGTTCACCATCTACGGAACCAACGCGTTCCTGACACAGGGCCATCTGCTCGACGATCCGTCGGATCCGCTCACGTGGTACGGGAAGTGGGCGATCGAGGCCGGGTCCAAAATGTCGTCGGTCGATTACGCGAGAGCGTTGGGCGAACGCGACCGAATGATCCGGCAGTTCGACGACGTATTCGAGCGGTTCGACATCCTGCTGTCTCCGTCTATGGCGGTGACCGCGTTCCCGGTGCAACAGTACCCCGAGCGCATCAACGGTCAGACGCCGTATCCTTCGCCGGCGTGGGGTTACCTGCCGTTCACGCACCCGATCAACACGATCGGCAACGCGGCGGCGAGCATTCCTTGCGGGTTCGATTCGGACGGCATGCCGGTCGGACTTCACATCGTCGGTCGCATGGGTGACGAGGAGACGGTCATCGCCGCAAGCGCCGCGTTCGAGTCGGCTCGGCCTTGGGCCGAACACAGGCCTGCCGTGTCGTGATGGCGAGGTACAAAATAAGTAATGCGGAACAATTCGTGTCATTCAGATCCTTCCGAGCAAGGAAAAGAATCTGGTCGTTGAACAGGCACTGTTGCCAGCAGCAATCCCGAGGCTTCGCCTTGAGCGGAACACTTAACGTCGTTGGAAGCGTCAAGCACAAACTATTTAGTTGATGACCGTAACGATACGAGCAGCGACATCGGTCTTCGATTACAGCGATTTCTTGGGCGCCGTCTGGCTAGCTGATCGCGGTGTCGCCTGCTAGGATTCGGCCCGAACCGCGCCGAACGGCTCGCAATACGAAGGGGGGCACAATGGATTTCGAAATGGTCATGCTCAGAACCATCCACATCGTGGTCGGAGCGTTCTGGGCCGGTACGGCAATATTCTTCGCATTCATCATGACCCCTCAGCTTCAAAAGCTGGGACCGCCGATAATGGACCCGGTCATGGGCGCCCTCGCCCCGGTCATGGCCAAGGTGATGTTGACCACAAGAGCGACCTGCCAAGGCCATTCGCTGGGGGCGGCGGCCTGCCCGCCGACGATTTGCGGTTGCGGCGAAGGGCCCCGACCCGGCGCGGGGTCATCAGCCCACGCCGCGTGATCTGAGAAAATGACCAGCGCGACGGCCGATGCGACTATAGCCCAACGCACGGCCATCGTCAGCAACCGCTCGACGATAACACGTCTTTCGGAACCGGCGTGCGCAGCCGATCGGAACATGCCTGTTCGGTCGCACTCCCTCGAACGTCGATCCAAACTGCCCTTTCCGATGGCCCGCCTAGTTGAAGACTTCGGTGGTGCTGTCAGGCCTGGTCAGGGAAATGTGCGAGAACGCTGAATCGTCAGTCGCCCCATGCCAGTGCTTCTCGCCGGCTGGGATGAACGCGGTGTCGCCCGGTTCCATCTCGATCTGCTCGGTCTCGCTCGCAACGTATCCGCGGCCGCCGGTGGCGTACAGGATCTGGTCGCTGGTGTGCGTGTGGAAATGGTTCTTGGCGCCAGCGGCGAAGCTCACCATACCGAAGTTGTAGGATTCGGTCTTGTCTCCGCCGACGATCGGCTGACGCGTGACCTTGCCGCCGTAAAAAATCGGAGCATTCGAGGCGTCTTCTTCTGGGACAGAACCGTTTTTGATCACTTCCATCGGGATCCTCCTGTTGATCGGGGACTGGTGAAATGACAGTAGAGTTGCTCGCAAGTCTGCCGTCGACAGTTGCACTCATACTTCAGGTCGTTCGCAAATACTGGGGTAGAGGACGTTCCGCCGGGTTAGGTGTTTTTGCCGTCGCGCGATCTCAGGTGGGCCGCGCCTCGCAGGTACACGTTGTTGATCTCCTCCGGAGGTTTGTCCGTGTTAACCAACACCATCACTCTGATGCACTTGGGCTGGCCGCCCGCGACTTCCATTTCGTTGCTGCTCATCAGCGCCACGTAATTCCAACCCATGTATTTCCGAGCGGCGGCAGCGGGGAATGAAGCGTCAAGGTCTCGGGTCGTGGAAAACGTCGCGGCTGCAATGTCGTCGATCTGGATGTCGTTGGCCTCCACGAGAGCTTCGAGCATCTCGCGCGTGGCCTCGTGGATCGCTGCCTCGGTGTTTTCGTCGGCGGTCGTCGCGCCTCTAAATCCTCTGACTTTTGCCATACTCAGTCACCAGCTCCGTTGAGTCCTTTCAATCCCCGCACAAAGTTGCGAGCCGTCGCCAACGCGGCGTCTTCGGGCGATTTCGCAACGGCGTCCAGAAGCGCGCTCGCGATGATCACCCCGTCGGCGAACTCGCTGATCTGCTCGACGTGCTCACGCTGCGAGACGCCGAAGCCGACGAGTACGGGAAGGTCGGTGTGCTGGCGAATTCTGCCCACCAGATCGGATACGCCTGACGACAGCGAACTCCTGGCTCCAGTCACTCCTGCGAGGCTCACGCAGTATATAAACCCGGAGGCCCCTTTGCAAGACTCCTCGATCCGTGAGTCCGGCGACGTCGGCGCCAGCAACGGGATCATCGCGATTCCTACTTTGTTGCATGCTTCCCTGAAGTCGCCCGACTCCTCGGTCGGCAGATCGGGAACGACGATGCCATCCATTCCCGCGGAAGATGCGTCGTTCAAAAACCGCTCAACGCCGTATCGTAGAAACGGGTTGTAGTAGCCCATGAAAACCAGTGGTGCATCGACGCCGCCGTCGCGCAATCGCCTTAGGAACTCCAGCGAAGACGCAACATTGACGCCGTGCTGCAATGCCCGATAGCTGGTCATCTGGATAGTTGGGCCGTCGGCCAAGGGGTCGCTGAACGGAATGCCGAGCTCAAGCATGTCGCCGCCCGCATCCAGCAATTCCCAAGCCAGCGCCTCGGACGTGGGCACGTCCGGAAAACCAACAGTGACGAACGGCGCGAGGGCGGTTTCGCCGGCGGCCCTGAGACGCTCAAATGTTGAGTCGATTCGATTGGGCATCCGGATGCCTCCAGTTTTCGTTAGTCGTATCGCCCGTGCTGTGATCCATAAACCACGTGGCGCCGGTCATTTTGGAGCGATGCCCGCGGTGTGCGTCGTTGCCGCCTCACGCCGCGAACGCTCGATGATTTAGAAGGACCTCACGATGTGGTGGTGACCAATCCGGCGATCACCGCCAGTAGGTTCTGCGCCGAGTGGGCGGCCATCGGGATCCACAGCGACCGGCTCTTCGCGTACACCAAGCCGAGAATGAGCCCGATCAAGAATATCGGAATGAAGGTCGCGATGGTCATATGTGCGACCGAGAACAAGAGCGCACTGAAAACCACTCCGCGCGCCACCCCGTATCGAGACGCAATTCCTTGCAGCAGGAAGCCTCGGAAGAAGATCTCCTCCGCGAACGGCACCCACGTGGACAGCACGACCGCGATCAACGTCTGCTGAATGGCGCCGCCGCCGAGCAGCTCCTCCGGTATCGGCTGAGGCAAGAGCCAGTCGAGTTCCAGCGCGACGGTTACGGCAGCGTAGACACCGGTCGCCACCATGCCTGCCGCCAGCGCCGCCGGAGCGAGCCACGCAAATCGCAACGACGTCAGTCTGCGAAACCCGAGGATCGCCCAGCCCGTGGCGTGCTTCCCGACCCCGTAGTTCCAGACAACGTAGAGCAGAATCGCCTCGGATGCGAAGGCGAACCACGGGGCGATCGAAATCCGTTGGCTTTCGCTCAGAGCCAGCGACGCGAAGCCCAATATGCCAATGAATGCCACGAACGCGGCGAAGACCATGAACGTCGCCGTCGCCGTTTCGCGGATCGACCATGGCACAAAGATGGTGCTTGGGGTTGGGGACGCTATCGCGTCCCAGTCGCCGTCGTCTCGCATCGGAGCTCGTCCCTCGACTGTTCCCCTGGCTGCGTCCCTGAAGGAGAAACGGGGAAAGTTGGTTGCTGAGGGACACCCTCAGACATGCGGCAGAGGAGCGACGCCCCACTGCGCGAATCGGAAATCCGTAGTTCGCTAGGACTTCAGCCACTCCACGTCGCCGGACAGGTCGGCGGGATGGTCCTTGGACGCGAAGACCTCGTACTTTTCTTTCTCGGTCTTGAGGTTTCCATCGTCGCCGTGACCAGCGTAGATGTTAACGTTGTCGCCAAGCACGAACAGGCTCTGGTTGATGCTCCCGATTAGCCGTTTCAGGTTCTCCGGCGATCCGGTCCTGCCCGGTCCGTTCGGGAACAGCGTGTCACCCGAGAACAGGTGGTCGCCCGTAGTGAAGCAGGTCGAACCTGGGGTGTGTCCGGGGGTTGCCAGCGCGTTCAAGGTAACCGCACCGGCGGAGATCGTGTCGCCGTCCTTGAGCAGCGTGTCAGCCGTCTTGGACAGCTCATTTAGCGCTCCGGCATCCGGCCCGCCAATCGACACCGGCGCGCCGATTGCCGCCGTCACCTCGTCGAATCCAGCCAAGTGGTCGAAATGGTTGTGCGTGATCAGGATGTGCTTGACGTCGGTCTGCTTGGCGGCCTCGATCAGCGCCCCTGGGTCCTGCGGCGTGTCGATCAGGATGCTCTCGTTGGTCTCGGGACAGACGACCAGATACGCGTTGTTGTCATATGGTCCGCACTTGATCTTGTGAATGACAATGGAGCTGTCTTGGAACTGGGGTGGCATATCATCTCCTGGATTTCCGAGTCGGCATTTGACGCCGTTGGCGTCATCTCCGGGTTTGTGTGATTATAGCAACGGGGCAACCGGCGTCAAGCGCATCGAACTGCCCGGCGAGTTCGACGCTCATCGAATCCCGATCACCGAAACAAACGAGGAACGATCACATGACCACGGGTGGAATTACAGTCAAACAAGATTCGGGCGGAAAACGGGTCGAGTTACAGTGCGAACATCAGAACGGCCTGCTGTACGTCGTCCCGACGGAGAGGAGTTGGGTGTGCTCGGAGGAACTAATGCACGCGCACTCGCTCGCCGGATTCCTGTCGGATCTGGTGGACCTCGACGACGGGCGTGTGCATGAAATCATGCAGCGGTGGGGGCTGTATTACCGCAGAAGGCCGAGGGACAGCGTCGCCGACGAAGACTCAGAATAACCCATGGCGGTCGCCACACCCGAATCAAAGCAAGAGAACTAGGCTTGGCCCTGCAGGTCGTCAACACAATAAGTGGCACTGTCCAAAATGTGTCATTCCGATCCTTCCGGGCGCGGGAGGACGAAGAATCTGGTCACTGAACACGCCATTTTGCCTAAGTGAACCCAAATGCTTCCTTTTCTCCGAGCGCGTACCCTGGCAAGAACGCGGAGCATAACGTGTTGGGTCAATGACCGTAACGGCTCATGCGACTCTTGCGCGTGGGCGGCCCTTCGACAGGCTCAGGGCGAAAGGATGGGTGCGTGGCTCACCATGGACGGATGCCGAGCATCGCGAGAAACGTTGGGCACAACTTATTTGGTTGATGACCATCAGGGCAGAGCACCCACCGGATGGTGGGCTCGGCCTTAAGGCGATAAACGAAATAAGTGACGCCCAACGAATTGTGTCATTCAGAGGCCGCAGCCGAAGAATCTGGTCGCTGAACAGGCATTTTTGCCAGCAGCACTCCAGAGGCTTCTCATTTCGCGGATCCTCAGTGTCACGGGATGCGTTGAACACAATCTATTATGTTTATGAACATCAGGCCGACCCCCGCGCAGCCATTTTCCTATGAACAGTCAGCCGAGGCGCAGAGTCTCAAACGGAAACTTCGCGAGGCAGAACACAGATCAACGGCTGGCGGACCCTCGCCCGCTCTTCGCAACCGGAGAACCACGCGAGCCAATCGCGGCGCGCGCTAGCTGTCTCGTTTAGAATTCGTCGTCGAAGTTGGCCTCGGAGGGGTTTATGATTCGGTGCAGCACAGGCGTGAACGCCTCGTCGTCACCGGGCTCGGTGTCGTCGTCCGACCAGTCTTTGACGGCCACGGCGTCCCCATCGGACGCATCGACGGCGCCTTCGCGACCCAACACGGTGCCGGGCAGGTACACACGCAAGCCGCCGTTTCCGCGCGCCGGGAACGACACGACTCCAGACTGCGACGGGTGCATGAACGTTTCGCGGATGATTATCGCCAATTCCCGCTCCTCAGCGCTGGTCACGAACGCCTCGTACTTGTTGCCGCCCTTCATCAGCTTTACGAGCCTGCTGGCCATCTTGGGCTCGACTCTACCGATGCGTTCGCCCGAGGCGTCGGAAACTTTTAGGCCGCTGCCACTCACTTCGAGTTGAACTGAGTCGCCTGCGGTGAGTTTGACGCGAACCTCGGCTGGACCGAGATGCGACAGCGAAGTGACGCCGGTCTTGCCGCTCTCCTCGATGAACGCATGGGATCCCTTGCTCGCGCGGGCCGCGGTCCTCGGCGTCTCTTCGTCGGCGAGCCGTTCTAGTCGCGCCAAATTCTTCTTGGTAATGGCGTTGTTTGGAGAGATATCGAGCGCGCTGTTGAACGCCTCTTTAGCCTCTTTGTTGTGGCCCAATTCGGTGAGAGCCTTGCCGAGTCGGTTGAAGGCTTCAAGGTCTTTCGGGAACGCGCGGAGCATCGCACGGTTGAAGTTGACGGCTTCTTCCCATCGGCTGTTCATTGCCAACGCGACAGCCGTCTTCGCCTTCTCCTTACGGACCATCTCTTTTTCAGCGAATCCGCTTAGGTTCATGACTGCTACCTCTGTAGAGTTTGGGCATTCTAACCGATGTTCCTAATCGCTTACAAGTAAGCCGCGGGCAGGCACTAATTTCGTCTCAATCGGAGCAGCGACAACCGCCACAACGCCTCCAATACGATGCCCGTCGACATCTTCGAATCCCCTCGTTGCCGTTCTCTGAACATGAACGGAAGTTCTTCGATACGATGGCCTTGGCGTTGGCAGGCGTGGGCCACCTCGGCCTGAAAACCGAATCCGGCGCATCGAAACGAGCTCAACTCCAGCTCCCTCAGCGCGGACGCCTTGAAAGCCTTGAACCCGGATGTCACGTCTTTCACGGCGATTCCCGTGACCATCCTAATGGCGCTGTTCGCGTACGAGCTCAACGCACGCCGCCTCACGTCCCACTCCGAATCCGCGGAGCCGCCCTCGGCGTACCGAGATCCAACCACCACGTCGCAATCTCCCAACATACGAAGCATCTCAGGCACGTACTCCGGAGAGTGCGAAAGGTCCGCGTCCATCTGCACAATCAAGCCGGCGCCCCCATCCAAAGCGCGGGAGATCCCTGCGACGTAAGCCGTACCCAAACCTTGCTTGCCTTCACGTTCGATAACGTCAATCCTGTCGCCATACTGGCTCGACAGGCCGCGGGCCACGTCTGCGGTTCTATCAGGCGATCCATCGTCCACGATGCACAGCCACAAATCGTGGATCCCGAGTCCAAATAACTTCTCCGCCAACTCCGGAAGGTTCGACGCCTCGTTGTACGTCGGAACAACTACCCAAACCGGCCCGTTGAGCTCCTTGTCGGTGAATCGCCGTTCGCTACTCATTGAGATGCAGCACGAGCTGATCAAGCTCAGTCCCGGGGCCGTCGGTCGTAGACGCCCCGGACATCGTTCCACCGAACTCGTATCATATCTCTGAGCATGAGCACGGAATCAATGCCTGGCCTGACCTTGCCCTGCGGTTGGTGACGCCAATCGATCGGCATTTCCAGCACCCGGAGTCCCTTTTTCTGTGCCAAGTACAATATCTCGATGTCGAATCCGAACCCAGGCGTGGTCTGAAGTTCGAAAAGCTGCTTGGCGGACTGTTCACTCAGGCATTTGAACCCACATTGGGTGTCTTGAAACCCCCTAAGCGCACACACCCTCGTCGCCCAGTTGAACACGCGACCCATCAGGTGGCGATAGAAGGGCTCATCGAATCGTCTTGCGCCTTCTATCTCGCGGGAGCCGATGACCACGTCGTAGCCCCGTTTCATCTGGGCGAGAAATTGATCCAGGCCACTGATCGGCATAGCGAGATCGGCGTCGCACATGAATCGGTTGGCGCCGGCAGCGGAGAGCATGCCCCGCCTGACCGCCCACCCCTTGCCCCGATGGGGGGCGCGTTCGAGCTTCACCGCCGGGTTGGATTTCGACCATTCGTCGACGATCCGGGCGGTGCCGTCGGTGGAACCGTCGTCCACCACGATGACTTCCCACCGGTAGGGTTTCTCCTGCAAGAACCCAACCACCTCGCGTAGGGTCGGAACGATCCGTGTCGCCTCATTGAATGCCGGGATGATTACTGAGATGTATGGTCTTCCCAAATCACTCAAGTCTGCCCGAGGCGATTCGCCTTATGTTTGAACCGTAGCGTCAACCTGCGCAAGGGGTTTTCGGACCTAGTTTCCGCGGGATTGCCTCGCGAATCCGCCTCGAGGGTTCAACCAGTCGCTCCTGATTCGGGACCGTCGAGATCGAACGCGGAGTGCAACGCTCGCGCCGCGCGGTCAAGCTGGCCTTCCGCGACGATACAGGTGATGCGTATCTCTGACGTGGTAATCATCTCGATGTTGATTTCGTTATCTGCGAGCGTTCGGAACATCTTGCTCGCGTAACCGGTGGCGTCCAGCATCCCGGTGCCGACGATGCTGAGCTTGGCCAAATCCGAGGCGGTGATCACCTCGGCGCCGCCGAACTCGCGGGAGACCTCCTCGACAACGTGTCGTGCGCGATCGAGGTCAGTCCGCTTGACGGTGAACGTCATGTCCGTCGCGCCGTCAACGGAGGCGTTTTGGACGATGACGTCGACGCTGATCCCTTGATCGGCGAGCGGCTCGAACAGGTTGGCGGCTATGCCGGGACGGTCTCGAACGTTTCGGACGGTGATCTTAGCCACGTTGGTGTCCGTGGCGATACCGCCGACTCGGTTCCGTATCTCACCAACATCTCTGTTCATATCGGTCTCTCCGTGAATCAGCGTTCCGGGCCCGTCATCCGTGCTGGACGCGACAAGGATCGGCGTGTCGTACACCATGCCGAGTTCGATCGAACGGGGGTTCATCTTTACGCCGTAACTGGCCAGCTCGAGCATCTCCTCGAACCCAATCTCTTCCAGTTGTTGAGCCTTCGGCACCCGCCTGGGGTCGGCAGTGTAGATGCCTTCGACGTCGGTGTAGACCTCGCACCGGGCAGCCCGAAGCGCGGCCGCCACTGCAACGGCGGTCGTGTCAGACCCGCCGCGACCCAGCGTGGTAACGTTCAGGTCCGGGGTCACGCCTTGAAACCCAGCAACGATCACGATGTGGTCTGCGTCGAGCTCACTCATGATCCGGTCGGGGTTCATTCCGGCTATCTGGGCCTGACCGTACGAGGTCGTGGTTTCGATGCCGGCTTGTGCGCCGCTGAGGCTGATGGCTTTGTATCCGAGCGAGCGTAAAGCCATGGCCATGATCGTGCAGGACACCAACTCTCCCGTGGAGAGCAGCACATCCATCTCGCGCTGGTCCGGTTGATCCGCTACGGATTCGGCTAGATCGATCAAGTCGTCGGTGGTGTCGCCCATCGCCGAAACGACGACGACGACCTGGTTCCCGTCGTCGAAGGTGCGGCCGATGCGCCCTGCAACATTCTTGATGTGCTCGGCGGTAGCCAGTGAACTGCCACCGTATTTTTGGACTACCAGTGCCATCGATTCGATCGCCTTTTCTCGGTTGTTGAACTCAGCTCAAGTCCAGCGGACCGCCGGGTCCGTGCTTCGCGGGGCGTGGGAGGACAATCACTCGCTATGGACCACTTGCGCTCCCTGACTGACGGGTTTCGTGATCTTGACCTGCCCCTCGATGCCGGATTTGGCCGCGGCGTCCGCCATCTCGTAGCCGATCGTGAACTCTTTGTCTCGCGCCAGAGCCAAAACGGTCGACCCGGCGCCCGATAGGAAGACGCCAAGCGCGCCTACGGCCATCGCCGCCCGGAACATGTTCTTCATCGCGGGGAAGATCGCCTGGCGAGCCGGCTGATGCAGCACGTCGCCGGTGGCTATGTCCAGAAGCGACAGATCGCCGGACGTAAACGCTTGTACGAGCAAGGCCGCTCTGCCGATGTTGTGCACCGCGTCGGTGCGCGGAATCTCCGGCGGCAATATGCCTCGCGCTTCTTCAGTCGGCATCGGAACATCAGGGATAAACAAGACGGCCTCGAGACCCTCGGGAATCGGAACCGGCGCCGAGATTATCCTGCCATTGTGATTCACGGCAATCCGAAAGCCGCCGTAGAGCGCAGGGGTAACGTTATCGGGGTGCCCTTCGATCTCCGAGGCGATCTGAAGTATCTCGTCTTCGGTGAACGCTTGGTCGCAGAGTTCGTTGCCTGCCGTAAGCCCGCCGATCAGCGACGCCGAGCTACTGCCCAGGCCGCGAGCCAGCGGGATCTCGTTGTGGCACGACAACCGGAATTCCGGGACGTCCCGACCCAACTCCTCGAACACGCGGGCGACGCTTTTGTGCACAAGATTGGAGGCGTTGTTAGGGAGCGAGTCATGCCCTTCGCCCGAGATGTCGACGCCGCTGCCGCCGACGGTGACCTCGACGGTATTCCAGATGTCGAGCGCCATCCCCAGGCAGTCGAAACCGGGGCCCATGTTCGCTGACGTGGCTGGGACTTGTACCTTTACGCTCTTCTTCATCCTGCAAAACCGAAGGCAGTATAGCACCTGGCAAACAGGCGAGAGAAGTCTTTTGTATTCAGGGGTCGAGCAAGGTTAGTCGGGGCGGACGAGCAAGTCGAGCTAGAGTGTTCGCGCGCCGGAAATCCGAGCCGTTTCGTAGACGGCTGTCACGGCCATCTCTTCGTCGTCTCAATACACCATCGTTTGCCGCAGCATCGCGATGTCGCCCGCCGTGACCGTGCTCCCGCGCCAAGCGGAGCGGTCGACGCCGTTGACGTAATCGAACGCGACATCGGCGAACCGCAGAAGCTTCATGGCCAAGGTTGCCAACACGTCGTCATCTCTCCGGCGCGGCGCGGGGCCGGAAACTCGACCGTCAGCCCCGCACGCATCCCATCCACACTACAAACCCCAAACCAGTCAGTTATTCGTTGAACCTTTCGGCCTCGCGATCTAGTCGTCGAGCCTCGACAGGTATTGGTCGACCACATCGATGCCCACCAGGCCGCTGTACGCGCGCGTCAGGCGATCGGTCATCGGGCCGGGCACGCCGCCGTCGCCGACAGGCGATCCGTTGAACGAGGACACGGGGCAGATGCAGAAGCTGGTCGATGTGACGAAGGCTTCGTCGGCCGTATACGCGTCGAACAGGTCGATGTCGGCTTCCTGCACTGTGATCCCAAGCTCTTGGGCCAGTTCGATAGCCACGCGTCGGCTGATGCCGGAAAGAATCATTTGCTCGCGAGGGGTGATCAGCGTCCCGTCCTTCACGACAAAGATATTGCTCCCAGGCCCTTCGGCGAGGTTGCCGTTCATGTCCAGGAGAATCGGCCACCCCTGCGGGTTCTGAGCCTTGACCTCGAGATCGGCCTGGATCAGGTTGACGTAATTGTGCACCTTTGCCCTGGGGCTGTGCGCCTCGGGCGGCGTTCGGCGCACCGACGGCACGATGACGGGCATGCCGTCGCGGTAGTAGGCGGCCCTCGCCTTGAACGGAAGCGGTGCGCACTCGATGATGACGGTCGGCACATTCACGCCGTCGACATTGACGCCGCGCGTGACTCGCTGCGACACCCAGAAGTCGTCCTTTTCGCCCAACAGCGGCAAGTTGGCGTTGAGCACCTCCATCGTGAGCTCAGCCATCCGCGCCTTGGGAATGCCCGGGTCGATCCGCATGTACTTCAGCGACTGGTAGAACCGGTCAAGGTGCTCGTCGAGTCGGAAGATCTTGCCGCCGAACGTCCGAGTGGTGTCGAACACGGCGTCGCCCTGCAAGAAGCCGCGGTCTCGAATCGAAACCGTCGCCTGACTCTCAGGCACGATTTTTCCGTTGATGTATGCCATGCGTTCGGAAGCCATTAGTCAAACACCTCTTTCAAACTCATACGGTTTCGTTGGGACCGGCGCGACCAATGATCGGTCGTTACTTAGATTTCGCTGAACCTATAGCCGACGTTCCAGATCGTCTCGATGAACGTGCGTTCCGAGACCTCGATTTTACTACGTAGCCGTCGGATGTGGACATCGACGGTGCGGGTGCCGCCAAAGTAATCATACCCCCAAACGAGACTCAGCAGAGCCTCTCGGTTGAAGACCCGTCCCGGGCTTTCTGCCAGCACGCGCAGCAACTCATACTCCTTGAAACGAAGCCCGATCCTAGTGCCGGCGATCGTCACTTCGTACGATGTCGGGTCGATCATGAGATCGCCGATGCGGATCACGCCCTCGGCGTCCTGCTGCTCCGGAATGTCGCTGCGTAAGGCGTGTTGGGCTCTGACGACGAGCTCATCGGGGTCGACAGGCGAAACGATGAAGTCGGCGATTCGCAGGTTCTCGTCGAGATCGGCGACTCTGCGCCTAGGGGTCATCACAATCACTGGCACGCCCTTGTCGGCGCAATCGTCGACGCACTTCGTCAGTTCGGCCGAGGTGAGATACGCGGAGTCGATCAGCGCCAGCGCCCGCGCTGACGAGTCAACGTCCTCGTCCTGCGCCTCGACCTCGCCGGCGCCCGTCACGAACATCGCCCGGACACCCTGCCGCGACAGCAACGAGATCAACTCGTTCTGTTCGGCGTTCGCCTCGGGGTCGTCAGGGTTCGGTGACATTTCACGCCTCGCCGCCGGCTTCCGAGAGCCGTTTCGGACGGCTGATTATTTGACCAGCCTAATGGCAAGCGGGTAACGATACTCGATGCCGTTGCTGGCCCTAACTGTAGCGATCAACGTCGTAACAACGCTGAAAAAGCCGACCGCGATCAGCATGGGGATGCCGATGATGAGCAAAATCAAGATGGCGGATATCACGACGTAGATCGTCACCGATATCTGAAAATTGACGGCTTCCTTGCCGTGATGGTCGATATATGGCGAATCAAGCCGCCTCATCAGCCAGATTACCAGCGGCGCAATTATGTTGCCGAACGGAAAAATGAATCCGGCGAACGTCGACAGATGGCAAAACAACGCGGTCGTCCGCTCATTCTGCGACACAACTGGGTGTTTTGTGGGTGTGTCGGCGGCACAGTCGTACGTCTCGTAGCCGCCAGCCGACTCTGGTTCGCTGGCGTCGCTCGCCAACGACTCGCCGCAATGGGAGCAGAACCGGGCGTCGTCAGTGAGTTGTCCGCCACAGTGGCGACAGAATGGCATCGCCTAATAGCTCCGAGAAAGGGTCGACCGGATCAGTCGCGGGACAGTATATCAGACGCCTACGCTTGACACTCGCGAGAGGCAAAACGCCCTCCCGAGCAAATTCGTGTTGACCGGCAAACGGCGCGAGCGATACAATCGAATGGCAGCGCCATCCTCTGGCGCCACACGGCCCCGTGGTGTAGCGGCTAACACACTGCCCTGTCAAGGCAGAGATCGCCGGTTCGAATCCGGTCGGGGTCGCCAGACAGACTTTTTTCTTGACAGTATTCTGAGACCTGGAAGAAAGGCCTGAGTTCAGCCCTGGGCCTAACTGCAACCACCTTCTCGTCACTGGTCCAGACGACATCGAACATCTGCCTCGCCAACCTGTTCTTCTGCCCGTCTGTACCCTTCTCCCAAGCCGTTGCCACGTT
>PVBE012916078.1_pt1 | contig 24388 bp, 21 predicted proteins | sample 1631181 | NCBI WGS metagenome assembly PVBE01 (sample SAMN08397723, study PRJNA350692) | Marine metagenome, whole genome shotgun sequencing project. | isolation source: water | place: Pacific Ocean | collected 2012-04 | reverse complement strand
GAGATCAAGGCGCGGTGGCAGCCCTAGCCGGCTAGGGCAAGCTTTCGCAACACCGAGATCGTGCGCTCTTCCCCTCATCAGGAGGCGCGTGCCTGGCGACAGCGGGGGTTCTTCAACGGCCTGCTAGCCCGGGTACGCAGATCTTCCGTAGCCTGCTTCCGTAGCCTGGTAGAGGACCCGCTTGGGATCAGGGACCGGACAGCGACCGGACTACGACCTCCGGACCGCTCGGGCCGAGACCTGCGGCCCGCGCAATCCTCGCGAAGAGAACCAGAATGTCCTGGTGCAGATCCTCGCGACGCATGGCCCGCGCGATCTGCTCCGCCCGCAGCTGCGCCCCGAGCACCAGCGAGAGCGATCCGCCGGCGCCGAGGATGCGCTTTGCATGGAGGGATCCAGGGCCGCTCTGCTCATCCTCGACCAGGCGCTCGATCCGCCTGTCCTCCGGATCCAGCCCGACCAGGCGCCGCAGCACGGCGGGCACGAGCAAATAACTCTCGATGTGGCGTCGGCTCCAGATGAAGATCTCGAGGGCCTCTTCGTCGACGACCACTCCGACATCGCCGTGGTCGTCACGATCCAGGACGACCAGACCCGTGAGGCCTGCCGCGGCGCCACCCCGTTTTCGAAAATCTGAAACCGCCCGCGCCGGCCTACGTCCGCCCAGAATCACGGCCTGCCCTTCGATCAGACGGGCCAGCTGGGGATCGACGCGCCGGGCCCAGCATTCGAGGATCTGACGGTCCCGTGCGCCCTCCACATAAAGCACGAAGGAAGCGACCGATTCGGGCGCAGCGGACTTCTTGCTTCCGCGACCTTCGACCCGAGAACGCGCTTCGCCTCGCCCTGCTCCTCGCGGCTGGCGCAGCGCCTTGCGTCCGTCTTGATCGGAGCCTCTGCGTAACACGACGACCGTCTGACTCCCAGCACCCTCGCAACGCCCGAAGACGAACCGAGGACGTTCCGGGAACACTCCGAGACCGAATGGCACGGACCGGACACGCCGGCGGGGCACCTCGCCAACAGGGCAACAGTGGGGAGATTAGTGGCCCGCCCGATGCCTGTCATCCGGCGAGCTGATGCCAGCAGCCCGTCAGGTCCTTTCGAGTCGCACGACGACCTCGACATGAGGAGTCTGCGGGAAGAGATCCAGGGCACGCAGATGTGCCACGCGGTAGCCAGCGACCAATAGCAGCCGAAGGTCCCGAGCCAGGGTCGCCGGATCGCAGGATACATAGACGACGCGCTCGGGCCCTGCGCGCCCGATCACCTCTCGCAACGACGCATCGAGCCCCACCCGCGGCGGATCGACGACCAGCAGATCGGACTCAGCGAAGCGCTCCTTCCAATCGCCGCGACGCTCGACCCGGCCCGCCACGATCTGCACGCGATCGCTCAGTCCAGCGTGATCGAGGTTCGCGGCCAGGTCGCGCAGCGACGAGCGCTCGCTCTCGAAAGCCACACCCACACATCCCGCGCGCGCCAGCGGCAAGGTCAAGAATCCGATCCCCGCATGGAGCTCGACAAGACGCCGAGCTCGTGCCGCCTGCGAGTCTTGCGCGCAAAGGCCCTGCTCGACGACCTCTCTCGCCAGAGCGTCCCAGAGCAGGCTGTTGGCTTGCACAAAGCTCGCGGGACTCGCGCGCAGCGACTCGCCGAGGACTTCGATCTGAACCGCCTTGCCCGGATCGTCCCGAGAACCGACGCGGTACGACTCCGCGCGGCCCACCGAGCCAGCCCGAATCTCCCACTCGGGGTCGGCGCGCCTGCTGTGCCGGGCGCCGTCCCCGATCGGCTGCGGCTCCGCGCGGGTCGCGTCGATCAGCGCTGCGAGCTCTGCCCGGGCCGATGGAACCAGGATCGGGCATTCGCGAATCGCTATGCAATCGCGTGAGCCGCGCTTTCGGTAGCCGACCCCGCCCGCCTTCTCGACGAGTCGCGTGCGAGCGCGATAGCCGTAGGGGTCGGGCGACTCGAGGATCTCGACCTCGTGTTCGATGCGAAGCCGGCCGATCCGCTCGAGTGCATCGCGCACGATCTGACACTTCGCTTCGAGCTGCGCCGCATAACCGATATGCTGCCAACTACAGCCGCCGCAGATCCCAAAATGTGGACAGCGCGGCGGCGTCCGAACTGGACTGGCTTCGAGAACTCGGCCCGCGCGCGCGCGCGCCATGCGCTTGGCAAACGAGACCCCCTCGAGCTCGACGAGATCTCCCGGGACACCGCCTTCGACGAACACGACGCGGCCGTCCTCGAGGCGACCCACGGCATCTCCTCCAGCCGCCAGACTCGTGATGCGCAGCCGTATCGGCTCGGAATCCAAAGCTTCGCGATCTCCCAACCCGACGTCGCAGCCCGACGGCGGACCCGTGTGTCATCGATCCACCCGCCGCCCAGCCTATGGCGTCCGGCCCTGCTGGGCCAGCTGGGCCGGTTTTCGAGCTAGCATCGCAGCATGATCTGGCGACGCACGGTTGGAGCTCTGCCGATTCGCGTTCTCACGCTGACCTGGGGGATCGCGGTGTCGGCTCTGGCCCTCGGCGGCTGCGATGAGACGGCGCGAGGGACTGGCTCGCTCCGCGTAGAGCGAAATCCGTGCCGGGAACGTCCGGTGCGAATGGGCGTCGCCTCGAGCCTGCGCGAGGTTGCGGAGGGTCTGGCCCTCGGACTCGAGTCGCTGGAGAGGCCGGTGCGGGTCGAGACGACCTTCGGCGCCTCGAGCGCGCTGGCCCGACAGCTTCGCATGGGGGCCCCGATCGACCTGTTGGTCTCCGCTGACGAAGAACTCGTAGAGTGGCTCGCCGATCGGCAGCTGGTCGTCCGCAACTCGCTGCGCGAAATCGCCCGCGGTCGCCTCGTACTCGTCACGTGGACGGGCTCGCCCTTCGAGACGCTGGGCGTCGCAGCGCTTCGCTCTCCGGGGCTGAGACGTCTCGGGTTGCCAGCGGCGGCGGTTCCCCTCGGTCGCTACGGCCGCGCCTGGCTCGAGCGCAGCCAGACTCTCGAAGAGCTCGAAGGCAAGATCGTTTCGACCGAGAATGCGCGCGCCAATCTCGCCGCCATCGACCAGGGCCACGTCGACCTCGCGATCCTCTACGAGAGCGACCTGCGACTGGGCCGGGCAATTCATCCGATCCATCGCCCCGAGATCTCCGAATATCCCCCGATCCGGTACGTCGCAGTGCGCGCGACCCGGGCGCCAGACTGTCCCGAAATCGATCGCGTTCTGGAGTTCTGGCAGTCGGCGAGCACGCGCAGCCAGCTGGCGGCTGCGGGATTCGAGCTGCCGCCGGAGCGCCGCCCTGGGCGACGGGCTGCAGCAGGGTCGGAGCGCTCATGAGCATCGACACCCTGCTGTCGATCCTCGGGCTGACCGCCACGGTGGCGCTTTCCTCGACGCTGCTGTGCTTTCCGCCGGCGCTGTTGCTCGGCTACGGGCTCGCCCGGGGCGGACTTCCCTGGCCAAGTCTCGTGCGCGCGCTGATCACGCTTCCGATGGTGATGCCGCCCGTTGCGGTGGGGCTCGCGCTGCTCTGGCTGCTCGGAAGAGCCAGCCCTCTCGCACCCGTCTGGGAAGCGCTCGGACTGGAGCTCGTCTTCACACCCACCGCGGCGGTGCTCGCCGCCGCGGTCGTGGGCTTCCCGCTCCTGGCTCGCAGCGCGGAGCAGAGCTTCGCCGAAATCGATCCGCGCTTCGAAGAGCTCGCGCGTACCCTGGGCAGCACGCCTCTGGCCACCTTCCTCCGCGTCAGTCTTCCGCTCGCCCGCCGGGGCCTGCTCTACGGGGGGCTACTCTGTTTCACACGAGCGCTAGGCGAGTTCGGAGCGACCGCAGTCGTCGCCGGCATCATCCCGGGGCGCACCGAAACCCTGTCCCTGGGCATCTGGAGTCGCATTCAGCTTGGTGAGGATTCCGCTGCAGCCCTGCTCGTAGGCGTTTCCTTCTGTGTGGCGCTCTTCGCCATGGTCGCTGCGGAGCGCTGGCTGGGACCGAATCGATCGTGAGCGCCGAACACGGATCACTGTTCGAGGTCGAATTCGCCCGAACGGATTTTCGGCTCGATTTCCGGCTGGAGTGGGACGCCCCATCGCTGGTTCTGTTCGGCCCCAGTGGATCGGGCAAGACGACACTGCTGCGCGTCGCGCTGGGTCTCGAGCCAAAAGCTCGTGTGCGACTGAAGCTCGCAGGCAGCTGGCTCGAGGATCCCGATCGCGGCCTGCGTGTTCCGGTCCACGAGCGACGACTCGGCTGGGTTCCACAATCCCCGACCCTGTTTCCGGATCGCAGCGTGCTCCAGAACATCCGCTTCGGGGCGCGCCAGCAGCGAGCAGAGGTCGATATCGATCGCGCGATCGACGTGCTCGAGCTGGCGGGCCGCCTGAATGCGCGAGTCTCCGAACTCTCGGGAGGAGAACGACAACGCGTGGCGCTCGCTCGCGCGATTGCGAGTCGGCCGCGCGCGTTGTTGATGGACGAGCCACTCGCCTCCCTCGATCTCGGGCTACGAGGTCGCGTACTGCCCTATCTGCTGCGCGTTCGCGAGGAGCTCGGGCTGCCTCTGATCCACATCACCCACGATCCAGACGAAGCCATGCTGCTGGGGGACGAAATCGCCGTATTGAATCGGGGCCGAGTCGTTGCCCGCGGAGAGCCGCGCGAAACCCTGTGGAGCCAGGCCGTCCTACCCCTCACGACGCAGCTGGGTGTCGAGAATCTGATCGAGGTCGAAGCGATGGATGGCGAAGAACCATCGCCACACGTCCGAACCCGCGGTGGACTCGAGCTGCAGACACCGTGGCCGGTCGATCCCGGAGAGCGGCTGCAACTGGGGGTGCGGGCCGAGGACATCCTGATCGGACTCGACCGCCCCGGACGCCTGTCCGCGCGCAATGTCTTTACGGGTCGAGTGGATAGAATTGCGAAGAGCCCCGATCATCGACTCGTCTACGTCGACGTGGCCGGCCTCTGCCTGGTCGCCAAGCTGACTGAAGGGGCGGTCCGCGAACTCGAACTCGAGGCCGGCAGCCCCGTTTATCTGATCATCAAGTCCCAGGCGCTGCGCCGAATCTGAACGCCGAAGACGCGTCCTTGGCCGCGGGCGATTTGCTGGGAAGGCGCGGGGTGTGGGGCGGGCTGCGGGCTCCGCTTTATTTTCCCTCGAGCGCGCCCCACACCCCGCGCCCCGCTGGCGCCGTGCTGGTCGGCGGAAGTGGACAAGCCTTCAGCTATTTTGGAGTGTTAGTCGTCGCTGGGGTTGGTTCGGGGCCTTTGAGGATTCGGACGCGGGTGATGCGACTTCCGGATATGTCTGTGCACTCCAGGCGATAGCCCTGCACCGAGACCGATTCACCCTTTCTGGGTGCGCGTTCGAGGGTGTTGAAGATCAGGCCACTGATCGTATCGCCCTTCTCCGCCGGCACCTGGGAGCCGGTTTCTCGATTGAAGTCCAGGACCTTGACGCGGCCCAGAACCTCGAAGCTCCCGTCGCGAAGCTTGCGAATCGTGAGCAGCTCCTCGGAGTCGAACTCGTCCCGGATTTCGCCGACGATCTCTTCGAGAATGTCCTCCTGGGTCACGAGTCCCTGGGTCACCCCGAACTCGTCCTTCACCAGGGCGACATGACAGAAGGCGCGCTGCATCTCTGTCAACAGACGCAGGATCGGCTTGCGTTCGGGCACTCGGAGCACTGGCTTGAGAATGCCGACGAGCTCCTTGCCACCGGCTCGGTCCAGCTTCATGAGATCCTTCAGATGAATCACCCCGAGCACGTGGTCGATCGATTCTTCGTAGATCGGGGCGCGCGTATAGCGACCCTCGAGCATCTTCTCGATCAGATCCGAAACAGGTGTGTCCGTGGCGTACGCCTCGATCTCTGTCCGCGGCACCATGATCTCAGAAACGTCCATTTCGGCCGCGTTCGATGTCGCACCGATGATCGCGAGCGGTGAGCCCGCATCCTCCGCGTCATCGAGTGCTGCACGAGCCAGACGCAGGACCTCTTCGGAACCGAGGGAAGACTCGGACTCCGCGCCACCGGTCACACGACGCACCAGCGGCTCGATCACTCGATCGAAGAGGCCGTGAATCGGCCGCAGCAACTTGTGCAGGATATAGAGGGGCAAGCCGACCGCCCGAGAGACACCGCGTGGATGTCGTGCCGCCACCGCCTTGGGTAACACCTCACAGAAGACGAGAACGAGGCAGGTCATCACAATCGTCGCGACGGGAATGCCAACTTCTACACCTAGCAAATAGATGGCCAGGCCCGACGCGACCGAAGCACCGAGGATGTTGACGACGTTGTTGCCCAGCAGAATTGTCACGAGCAGCCGCGATGAAGAAGCCATCAGATCGCGCACCGCCACATCGGCCGGCCCAACGGTCTCCTTGCCCTCAGCATCGAAATCGTGGGAGCGGAGTCGGAACAGTGCGGTCTCGCTGCCGGAGAAGAAGGCCGAAACCGCAAGACACGCGAAAATGATCAGCACAGAGCCGAGAATCGACACCTGCACACCTCCATATCGAGAACGGACGGATTGACCGCGGAAGGAAAGAACCTCTCGCACGATGACGGGGGCCGTTGCACCGAGCGTCCAGGACTTATCGGTGACGGCTGCGCCGAACGTAAATGGGTGGGTCTAGGTGGGCTGGGAGAGTTCATCGGGGTCGGAGAAATCTACCGCGCGCCCGGGGGGCCGGCAATAGCGGGTCCCCGGGGAGGTCAATCGGGTGCGGGGCGGAGCAAATGGCCAACGAGGGCCTCGATGTCTGAGCTCGCCTCGCAGATCTCAGATGCGCAGCTGAACGAAAGCGTCGGGTTCCGCGATCGACCCAACGGGTGCCGAAGGCGATCGGGCGAAGTGCGGAGCTGGTCCAGAATCGAAGACCCCAGCTCGATTGCGAGTCGACGGGGGTTGCGGATCAGGAGCGGGCGAAGCCGAGCTTCGCGAGCTGCGCGCGGAGACTCGACTCCGGATCGTCGAGCAGGGCGCGAAGCAGCGCAACGGCAGGCCGGGCTCGGCGGGACACGGGCACGACCAGATCGTACTGCTCCGCCTGCAGGGGTTGGAAACGAAGTCCGGCCTCCCGGGCAACCGATTCGATCGTCACGCCCCAATCCGCTCGACCCTGGGAGATCGAGGCCGCAACGGCGTAATGCGAGCGGGGCTCGTGCGCATAACCCGGGGGCCTGCGACCCTCGAGTAGGCGATCGATCAGGATGCGCGTTCCGGCACCCCGGTTTCGATTCACCATCCGAATGGAGGGATCGGCCAACAGCGCATCGATGGAACGCAACTCTTCGGGTCTCGTCACGATCCCCTGCATCCGTCGATAGCCCTTGATCAGCTCGAGCTCCGGGCTGAGAAAGGGATCGTTGTAGCGCTCGGTTTCGGGATCGAGCAGATGAATCGGCGCTAGATCGCATTCACCGCGGCGCGCCGCGGCGAGCCCGCCATGACTCCCCACCGCGAGCAGCTTGACCCGCAGACCGCGGCCAGAGAGCTCGCTCGCGATCAAATCGAGCCCCGCACAATGGCTTCCGATCACGACCAGATCCGCGACGGGCACCTCGCGCCCGATCAAGGTGACTTCGACCTCTGAATCCGCCTCGACGATTTCCGTGTTCCGATCGATGCGAATGAATCCGTCAGCGCGACTGAAGCTCGTGACGCTGCCGGATCCCTTGCCCATCGGGTAAGCCGACAGGCGTTGGAGTTCGTCTTCCACGAGACCCACGAGCAGATACTCGAGCCGCCCGCGCTCACTCTGGGTCTTGATCGCGATTCGAGCAGAACGTGTTTCCCCGGCTTCGCGGGGCAGGCCGGCGAGCTCGCGGATCAGCGGCGCCACGAACTCATGGAAGGTGAAGATCGCCGAAGTCGGAAAGCCCGGTAGGATCACGACCGGCTTGCGACCGGCCGCGGCCAGACAGATCGGCTTGCCCGGCTTGAGCGCCACGCCGTGTACGACGATCCCCGGGTCGAGCTCGCCGACGACGAGGGCGTTGAGGTCGCCCTCACCCTTGGAGGTGCCCCCGGACAGCAACACCAGATCGGCGTCGTCGAGCGCCGCCGCCACGGCCGCCCGCAAGGCGGGTAGATCATCGCGGAAGGCTCCATGGAATACGGGATCTCCGCCCAGCTCGCTGACGGCGTCGGCCAGGATTCGTCCATTGCTGTCGTAGACGAGTCCGGGGCGCATCGCAAAGCCTGGCTGCACGATCTCGTCGCCAGTCGAGAGGATCGCGATCTTCGGACGGCGCACGACCTCGACGGCATCGCGACCGATGGCGGCCAACACGCCGGTTTCGCGGGAGCTGAGTCGGGTGCCCGCGAAGAGCACGGTCTCGCCGCGACCCATGTCCGTGCCGGCAAAGGAAACGGCCGCGCCGGGCACCCGCGACGCACGAATGACCACCAGAGCTGGATCGTCGGCATCAGGTTCGGTGATCTCGACCGGCGCCACAGCATCGGCGCCCCGCGGCAGCATGCCGCCGGTCGCGATCAGCGTCGCAGAGCCCTCGGCGACCTCGATGCGGGGCTCGATTCCCGTCGCCAGGATCTCGTCGTTGAGCCGGAGCCGCACCGGCTCCTCCTCCGAGGCGCCAAAGGTGCTGGCGGCGTGCACCGCAAATCCGTCCATGTTCGACCGATCGAAGCCCGGCACGTCGACCTCGGCCCGGACGTCCTCGGCCAGAACACGACCCAGCGCGACCTCGAGCGAAATGCGCTCGGCAGGCAGCGGCGCGCCCCCGACCACCGCGCGCCAGCTGCGCTCGGCTTCGTCCCGATCCATCACCGCGAGAAACTGCTTCTGCTTCACGATGGACCCGCCCCACCAAAGTCGACGAACTCGTCGTCGTAGAGCAGGACCTCGACCGCTTCGCCTTCGGGCATGCCTTCGAGCTCTCGCGCCACGATCACACTACCCGCCGCCCGCACTGTCGAGGACAGAATCGACGCGCCCGAAGTCGCCAGGGGCGTCGCGCGTCCTGCCTCGATCGCAACGCGCACGTAGTCGGTGCGCCCGATTTCTGAGACGATCTTGCGGGCCAGGGGAACCCGAGCGCGCCGATGTGGCCAGGCCCGGCTACGACCGCCCAGGGCACGGATCGTCGGACCCGCGAAGAACTCATAGGCGGCCAGGCAGCTCACCGGATTGCCCGGCAGCAGAAACACCAGGCGATCCTCGATCTGCCCGATGCCAGTCGGGCTCGAGGGACGCATCGAGATGCCGTGGAAGACGAGCTCGCCGAGCTCCGAGAGCAGGCGCGGTGCATGATCTTCCTGACCGACCGAGGTTCCGCCGGACACCAGAACCACGTCTGCGTCCGCGTCGGCCATCGCGCCGCGAATCCGTTCCGGCTGGTCGGGAAGAATCTCAAACGGCAGGGCGATGCCCGCGTCCCGTGCGATCAGCCCCCGCAGCACGACCGAATTGCTGTCGACGATTTGATGACCAGTCGGTCGCGAGCCAGCCGGCAGCAGCTCATCGCCCGTCACCACGAGTCGAACTCGCGGCGCTCGCACACAGTCGACCTCGGCTCGACCAATCGACGAGAGCAGCCCGGCGTCCTGGGGGCGCAGGCGACGACCGCGGGCCAGGACCCGATCACCGCGCCGAATATCCTCACCGATCGCACCGACATTCTTTCGCGGCGCCACGGCCTCCGAGATCGCCACGAATCCATCGGCCTCTTCGCAGACCTCCGCCTTCACCACCGCGTCGGCGCCATCGGGCAGCGCTGCGCCCGTCATGATCCGAACCGCTTGATCGACGCCGACGCATCCCGGGTAGGGATTGCCGGGAAGCGAGACTCCGACGACGCGAAGACGAATCGCATCATAGGCCGACGCGCCAAAGCTCTGTTCGCCGCGAAGCGCATAGCCATCCATCGCGGAGCGGGCAAATCCGGGAACGTCGACCTCCGCGGACACGTCCGCTGCAAGGACACGCCCTACGCATTCGAGCAGCGGAACGGATTCGCTCGCGAGGGTTGCCGCGCGCCGCGCGAGGAAGGCCTCGACGACTTCGACGTCCACCCTCTGGGTGAAGCCGCGCATGCGTACATCGTGTTTCATGCGCAGCTCCCTTCGCCCTCCCGCCTCGCGGAACCCCGCCAGCGACTCCGGACACGCCCCGGAGAAGCCGTTCGGAAAGACGGCTCCGAGCACGCCCCGGAGGCAAAAATCGAGACGGGCAGGGGGTTCCGACCCTCTGCCCGTCTCGTCATGCATTCATTCATTCATTCATTCGAGCATTCTCGAGCACCGCGCGCGACCATCCGCGCCGGACGGCGCTTTTCGATCAGTCCCGATCGGTCCCGGTCAGCCGGCGGACGCCGCCCCGAAGAGTTCGTCCCGAATCGGGAAGCGAACCTTCGACTGGTTGGTGATCTCGAGGGAAACATCGAACTTCATCGAGTGGTCCGGCCCGATGCCCTCTTCCACGAGGCAGTCGGAGAGAACGTTGTCCTCGTCCTTCCAACCCGCGGCCGCATTGAACTTCCACTCGTCCTCGAGAGCCTCCCAACCCTGGTCGGCGATCGCCTGGCGGGAAACCTCGATGCCGTAGAAGACCTCGTAGTAGCCGCGAATATCGTCGAGGTTCGTCTGCAGGAACTGACAGAAGCCCGAGGAGTCCGTCACCATATTCACGATCTGGCATTCCTGGGAAGCCCGAGCGTATTCCTCCGGCGCCAGACCCGGATTGACGACCAGGCCGGCCGTGTGGTCGGCGCCCATCGGACCGGCGGCGTAGGTCACGCCGGTCGCCTTGAGCGGGCGCGGATCCCAGGCCGGAATCGCCTGACCCCGGGCGTGGGGCACGCGCTTGTGACCCAGCTGCTTGCCGGTTTCGACCGCCCCGTCGCCGATCATCTTGCCGCGCTCGGATCCCTCCGCGATATCCTGGAGCAGCTTGATCGCGGACTCCGAGTCGCCCCAGCCCATGCCGCCCGAATCCATCAGAACCGCGATGGCGGCGCCGGTCTCGATCGTATCCAGGCCGAGCTCGTCGCACAGTCGATCGAGCTCCGCGACCTCATCGAAGGTCTCGATCGCGCAGTTGGCGCCGAGCAGCGTCAGCGTCTCGAACTCGAGGGCCGACGTCTTGTAGTTCCCGTCCTTGTCGTGAACGATGTTCGAGCAACTCACGACGCAGCCGGTCATGCAGTTGTGCATGCCGCCGCCGCGCTCCTCGAAGCTTTCGACGATGCGGGCCCCGTCGAGCTTATCGACGTCGGGAGACTGGCCTTCCGTTCGGTTCTTGTACACGAAGGTGTTCAGCATATTCGCCAGCGGCACGGCCGAGGCGGTGCCGAACTCGAACATCTTGACCGGCGCGTCGAGGTAATTCTTCGTGTATTGCTTGTTGAGCTTGTTGAAGCCCTGGGAGTCCGCGGCCTGACGCGCGCGCGCCTTGCCGGGATCGACGAGCACCCACTTGAGACCCTTGGATCCCATCACCGCGCCAAGGCCACCACGAGCCGCGTGACGTGCCGGGCGCCGCTCGGCGTCCTGATCGGTGCAGGCGACCGACGCACCCTTGAGCAGCAGCTCACCGGCGGGACCGATCGTGATCACGCTGGCCGCCTTGGACTCGTTGGCCAGCAGCTTTTCGCAGGTCGCGTAGTTCCACATGCCCTTGTATTCGTCCGCGGAGACGACCGAAACCTCACCCTTGTCGATGCGAACGCCGTAGCGCTTGGACGCATCCGACGGCTGCCCCGTGACGACGATCGCGCGGATGCCGAGCTTCATCAGATGCTGGCCGGGGTTTCCGCCGGCATTCGCCTCCTTGATGCCGCCGGTCAGCGGGCTCTTGCCGCCGATCGAGATGCGTCCCGAAGTCGGCGCGGTCGTCCCCGTGAGCACACCGGGAGCCATCACGAGCACGTTGCCCGGCCCCAGCGGATCGCAGCTCGGATCACAATCCTTCAACAGGATCTTGGCCGACAGGCCGCGTCCACCGAGCAGCTTCCATTCTTCGGGAAAGGGCTCATAGGACGTCGTCTGGTCCGTCATGTTCACGTAGAGAAGGCGATCTCCCTCGGGTCCGGCCATGTTTCTGGTTCCTCAGGTTGCTGGGTGGCTTCTCGGTGGTCGTCGATCTGGTGGTTCGGGATGCACGAGCTACTCCGCACGCGGCGTGTGAATCCAGACTCCCAGCCAAGAAATGGGGCGAAGATGGGAGGTTGAACCAAAGCCGGGGTAGTTGCAATGCTTGCTAGCCGCCGGCGATCGCCGCCATCACCTCGATTTCATCCGCAGCGCAGACCGGCGTGCTGAGCACCTCGGGCTCGCGCCCGAGCAATTCGCCGTTCAGGAAAAGCTTGTTGAACCGGTGCACTGCACCGCCATCGTCCACGACCAGCTCGCGGAAGCCCGGAAACACGACCTCCGCCGCGTCCAGACAGGCGCCGATCGTCTCGCCGTCGACCTCGACACTCGCTTCCCTGCGGGTATGTCCGCGATAGACCGTCGGGATCTGAATCAGGGGCATGCTCTTCTCCTCGAGGGCGCAGAGGGTTGGCCAGCCGAAGCCGGGCCGGAGATGAGACCATCGCCAGCCCCCAGCCGATCGCCGTCCGCTCGGGCGCACGATCCGGCGCCAGCGGGGCCGCCTCGAGCGATCCTCATCCGGTGTAGTAACGGCGCCGAGCCGGGATCCGCCAGAACCGGTCGTCCGGCGCATCGAAGGGGCGAGCCGCTTCGCGTCGCGGCCCCGGCTCCGGAAGCCAGGCCGTCAGGCATCCGTCGCGCCCGCGACCGTGATGGACACAGCCGGTGTCGAGACCGCGCAAGCCCTCTGCTACGTGCAAGCCCTGTCGCGCCCAATGACCGTAGACGATCCCATAGTCGTGTCTGCGGCTCGCCCACTCCCGGTGCCAGGCCCGCTCGGGCGTTGCCGGCTCGCGACTCGACCAGTCTCCCTCGGGCGTCACGCTGCGACAGCGCGTCAGACGCCCGAGATGGTCGCGAGGCGTTCCCGCTTCTGGCTCCTGCGACAGGAAATCGCAGGCCGATTGACGCGAAGCAGAAAGCCGCTCCGCGATGTCGGCCGCCTTTTCGACGAGCTGGTCGAGGGACCAGTCAGGATCTGTCGCCGCATGGAGCATCACGAATCGCTGCCCTCCGATCTCCCCGGGCATGACTAGCGGCCTGCTGCGCAGCCAATCGATCCACTCCGCGGCGTCGGGTGCGCCTAGCATATCGCCCACGGAATCACCGGGCCGAAGATCACGCAGTCCGAGGCCGACGGAAATCGCGAAGATTTCATGGTTGCCGAGCACGTATTGCGCGCGTCCGGCCTCGACGAGCACGCGCACGAGTTCGAGAGCGCGCCGGCTATCGGGGCCGCGATTCACGAGATCTCCCGTGATCCAGAGGGAGAATTCGTCACCGAAAGCGGCATTGGCCTTCGATATCACGGCCTCGAGCTCCTCCGCACAGCCCTGGACATCACCTACGAAAATTCTCTGCAAGACTCTATCCGTGCCTCAGCCGAGACCAACGCAGCGATTCGAAAGCGAACCGACGCCTTCCATCTCGCTACGAATGGTTTCGCCAACCGCCAGATAGCGCCGCGGATTGCGCACGCTTCCGACACCGGCGGGGGTCCCCGTGAAAATCAGGTCTCCAGGCCGCAACCGGCAATAGCGAGAGATCGCTTCGATCAATTCGGGGACCGAAAAGATCAGGTTCGCCGTTGTCGAGTCCTGCATCAACTCGTCATCGACCCAGCATCGAAGCCGCAGTGCATCGGGATCGTCGAACTCGTCGAGGCTCACCAGCGCCGGACCGAGGGGCCCGAAGGCGGTTGCGGATTTGCCCAGACTGAACTGCGCCGGCTTGTCTTTGAACTGCATCCGGCGATCGGAAACGTCCTGCCCGCAGCAGAATCCCGCGACCACCTCGTAGGCCCGAGCGGCTGAGATCCGGTGGGCCTCGCGACCGATCACGACCACCTGCTCGACCTCCCAATCGACCCGGTCCGAGATCAGGGGAATCTCGGCGGTGGGCCCGACGAGGCAGCTCGGAAATTTCGTGAACACCATCGGGGACCCGGGAATCGGCAAGCCGGCCTCCTCTGCATGATCCTTGTAATTGAGGCCGATCGCGAAGACCTGTGTCGGATTCGGCACGGGTGCGCCCAGACGCTGCGCATCCGTCACCGGGTCGACCTCGCGAATCTGCTGCAGCGCAGCCCAGCTGAGCAGATCGGACCAGACGCCGAAGGCCGCCATCGGATCGGCGGGCCATCGCCCCTGGCTTCGACGCTCGACATCGATGATCCGCCCGTCGACCTCGAGCCCCAGACGCCCCGCCCAGTTCACTAGCCGCATACCCACCCTCCAGCCACGCGAGCTCACCCGGCGACCCGAATCCTACCGATTTCGAGCGCGAACCGGAGGACACCGGAGCCAGCCGCCGCCCCCCCCGACCAGGCCGCGCCGGCCCGAAACCGGCGAGTCGATGGCGCCCGGCCATAGTGTACCCTCCGGCCTTCGAAGCATTGAGAACGAGCTCGCCCCCCGAGACCGCGGGCCGCGAGGACTTCGATTCTTGGAGCGCTGTCGGGGGTTGGGTGGGACGCCGAATCATCATATGCGACGGTGCCGAGAGCGCGCGCCTCTGGAGCCGCATCGGCATCGATGCCCAGGAGGAGCTCACCTGGATCCCACGCGAGCACGAGAGCCGGGCCCGCCCACCCGGGTTCAAGATCCTGCAGGGCGGCCTCGACGAAGAAGCCATTGCCAGGCTCGACCCCGACCCCGAGGACGAGTACGCCCTGGTCAGTGATGACGGGCCCTGGACTCGGCTGGCGGTCCGTGAAGTGCGCAAGGTCAGTGCCGAGGCACCGCTGCTCGTGCTGTCCGACAGCCTCACCGAAGACGACCTGCCCGATCATCCTTCGCTTCGCTGCACGGGCTGGAAGACCCTGATCCGCGACGACATCGACGAAGAGTTCGACCACCTGGCGAACCTCCGGCGCGTCGTGATGATTCGCCACCTGCTCTCGGACAGAGAGAAGGTGGGCATTCTCGTCCAGCCCGACCCCGATCCGGACGGCATCGCCAGCGCCTTCGCGCTTCGCTCGCTACTCGGGCGCAAGCGCACGACCGCGCCGCTCGTCTCCTTCGGCGAGGTACAGCGTCCGGAGAATCGGGCGCTGTGCGACGCGATCGGTATCGAAGTGCGCGTCATCCATCCCGAAGAGATCAACGAATTCGACGGCCTCGTACTGGTCGACGTCCAGCCCAACGTATTCGGAGATTCTCCACCGGAACGGCTCAAATCCGTCGATGTGGTCATCGATCATCATCCCGAACGGACCGGCTACGAGGCGACCTTTCGCGACATTCGGAACCACTATGGCGCGACCTCGACGATCTTCACCGAATACCTTCGCGCGACCAACACGGACATCAATCCGAAGCTCGCGACCGCGCTACTCTACGGCATCAAGAGTGATACCCAATACCTGGGCCGCGCGACGAGCCACCGTGACATGCTCTCCTTCGCCTATCTGCACGCCTCGCATAGCCCCGCTCTGCTACGTCGAATCGAGCGGCCCGCACTGCCCCCCAGCGACCTCCAGGCCCTGGGGCGCGCCCTCGCCAAATCCGAGGTTCGGGATGGCATCCACATCCTGGTATTGGGTCGCGTGCGTGAGGATGTGATCCCTCAGGTTGCCGACATGGCGCTTCAGGCCGAAGGGGCGGAATGGGCGATCGCCGTCGGCACCGTCGGTCGCGACCTCGTCTTCTCGGTACGCAACGTCGGCTATGTGCGCGCCGCGGGCGAGGTGGTCCGTGCGGTGGTCGAGGGTCTCGGTGTCGGCGGGGGACATCGCGCCATGGCGAAGGGCATTATTCCGCTGAAGGCTTTTCGAAATATCTATGGCCGCGCCAATCGCGATCAAATTCGCAGCGCACTCTACGACGCCTTCGTGAGCGCCATTCACCGAGAAGACGACTAGCAGCCCGATAGCAACTCGTGCGCTCCCGTCGTCCGCTCCGGTATCGGAACGCCGAGCGGGCAACTCCCAAGACATGGCGCCGAACAGCCCGCGCAAGCGGAAGCGTTGATCTCGAGTTTCGCGTAGAGATCCATCGCCTGCTTCTCCGAGCGGTAGTCCTCGAAGTACATGCGGTGGCGCAGCACGTCATGAATCGGGACCTGCTCAGGGCAGCTGTCGAGACAGGCCCCGCAATGGGGGGCGCAGTAGTGGCCCAGAATCTCGCGATCATATTTCTCGAGGATGGCGACGTCCTCGCTCGTAAGAGTCTGGCCGGAGGCGTTCAAGTACTCGTCGACGTGCTGCATTTCGAAGAATGAGATGACGGCGCAGGAGACAAATGGATCCTGGTGAACCCATTTGAGAGCTGCCTGGGCGTAGGAATTCGCTTCTCCCCTGAAGTTCTCGAGATTGCGATGTTTGGCACCCTTGAGCGTCTTCATCGCGACGATGCCCATGTCGCGATCGTTGTGGGCTCGCTCGATGATGCCAGCGAGCTGTGACCAGATGCCGTGATGATAGGCGAGTATCATGACGTCGAAGCGGCCGGAATTGATGGCGGTATTGGCGACCTGAACGAGGCGCGGCGTATGTGTCGAAACGCCGAGGAAGCGCGCCTTGCCCTCCTGCTTCAACTGAAAAAAGGCCTCGTGCACATTGGGATCCATCAAGCGCTCGACCTCATCACAGGAATGAACGTGAATCAGGTCGACATAATCCGTGGCGAGGCGCTTCAGGCTCTGGTGAATGACTTCCTTGTAGCGAGTGACAGAAGTGCCGGCGGGCAGATGCCCGATCGGAGTACAGAACTTGGTCGCGAGAAAGACATCCTCCCGCCGGAAGTCGCGCAGCGCCTTGCCCACGACGAGCTCGCTGCCGGAAGTCGAATAGTCGGGCGCGGTATCGATGTAGTTCACGCCCGCCCGAGCGCAGCACGTACGACCTTGACGTCATCGTCTCCTCGCAGTCGTCCCGCGCCGAGAACGGTATCGGAGACCTTCCAATCCGTACGACCCAGCCGTCCATAGGACTCGACCCGAGCGCCCTTCCATCCCTGCTTCCAGACCGGATGCGTCTTGACCACGCCGTTGTCGGCGTTGATCTGTGTCGCAATCGTGTACCAACCGTTGCCCTTCTTGCCAACGCCGAGCAGGGCATGACTGAGCATGCCGAGCAGACCCGCGCTCAGGGCCGCGATCCCCGCCCCAGCCCCGGCCGCCGAGCCCGCCAGAAAATTGCGGCGACTCGGGTCGAGCCCGGCCGATCGATGACGCGCATGGGCCCGAACGACGAGAAACGCGACGACGGGCAGCAGCAGCAGGAACCCGAGGCCGAGAAACATGCCGCCCACGGCGTTCTGGGCGTCGCCAGCCAAGCGGCCTTGGATCCATTCGCCAGCCGGGAACGCGCTGGCATCGAGACCGATCACCGAGTAGTAGAGCAAGGTCCCGCTGACCGCGTACCCGGCGAGCATTGCCACGATCGCGACGATTGCCGCGAAGCGGGCGGTGCTGCCCTTTTCGAATGCCATCGAGTGTCTCCCAGATTCCGGCCGGGCCAGCCCACACCCGCTGCGACACGAGAGGGCCCGCATTGCGCAAATCAGTCCGAGTGGGCAAGTATACGCCGCAGCCCACGCAAGCAAAAAGGACGAGGATGGCGAACCCCGTGATGATTCCCGATGTCGCGTCCCTCGTTCAGTTCCAGGGACACGATCTGGGCGCGACGGACTGGCGAACCATCGATCAGGCCCAGATCGACGCCTTCGCCGAAGCCACCGGGGATCGTCAATGGATTCATATCGATCCTGAGCGCGCGCAGCGCGAGTCACCCTTCGGCGTGACGATCGCCCACGGCTACCTCACGCTCGCCCTGGTGCCGACACTGCTCAGCGAGCTGCTGGCCGTCGGGAAATGTTCTCGAATCGTCAATTCCGGAATCGAGAATCTACGCCTGCGCGAAGCCGTGCCTTCGGGAAGCCGCATCCGGCTGGCTGCGAACATCAAGAGCGTGCGCAATCTGAAGGGCGGAGCCGCGCGTCTGTGCCTGTCGATCCGCTTCGAGATCGAGGCCGTGAAACGCCCAGCCTGTACGGGCGAAATCGTCTGCGTCTACTTCCCATAGACCTGGACCTGGACCCTCCTCCACTCGAGCGGGTCGCCCGACCGGTTCCATCGCCTCACTGCTGGCTGGCCTCGGCTCGATCGGCCAGAAATCGGAAATCCTCTCCCCTTCTCGCTCTCCCGGGTCCACACGGCGAAAACTGGACTCATCACAGCCACCCAGAATCCGCAGGAGACGGAATTCGCATGCCTTCGATCGCCACCCACCTGCTCACCCGCTCCGGGAAGACACCCGTAGAAGAAGAGTGAAATCGTCGCTCCCATCGAATTGGCGACGCTGCGGACCGAATCGAGCGCGCGGACCGGGGGCCGGGGTATGCTGAGCGTCATCATGAAGATCGCTTTGGCCCAGATCAATCCCACCGTCGGCGACCTCAGCGGCAATCGACGCCTCGCACAGGAAGCGGCGGAGCGAGCCGGGCGAGCCGGCGCCGACTGCGTAGTCCTCCCGGAGCTCGCTCTGACGGGCTACCCCCCGATGGATCTTCTCGAACGCGATCGCTTCGTCGACGATCAGCTCGCCGAGCTCGACGAACTGGCAAAGACGTCGCGACAGATCGCGATCGTCGTGGGCGCCGTCGTCCACACCGACGACGCCAAGGACGCACGCCCCAAGGCGATCGAGAACGCCGCCGTCGTGCTCGCCGAAGGACGCCGACTCACCCATCGCAGCAAGACCCTGCTCCCGAGCTACGACATCTTCGACGAGACGCGCTACTTCGCCAAGGCGAAGGATCATACGCCGGTCACAGTCCCCGGCCTCGAGTCCTCGCTCGGTCTCGCGGTCTGCGAGGACACCTGGTTTCAGACCCGACCCTATCCCATCGATCCGGTCGCAGAGCTCACCGCGCGCGGAGCCGACATCATTCTCAATCCCTCCGCATCGCCCTGGCATGTCGGCAAAGCGGCCCAGCGACGGACCATGCTCGCCGACGTCGCACGGCGCAGCCAACGACCCGTCGTGTTCGTGAATCAGGTCGGCGGCAACGACGAGCTGATCTTCGACGGCGGCTCCTGCGTGCTGGATATCCGGGGCCGGGTCCACGCGGCGCTGCCGCTCTTCGAGCCCGGAATCTCGATCTGCGAATTTCCGACCACCGGCGGGACGAGTCTCGAAGCTGCCACAGATCCCGGAGATATCGAACAACTCGAACGTGGACTCGTGCTCGGCATCCGAGACTATTTCCTCAAACAGAATCTGCCCCCGGCGCCGTGATAGGACTGTCGGGAGGAATCGACTCTGCGCTCACGGCGTATCTCGCCGTCGAAGCCCTTGGCCCCGACCGCATTCTGGGCGTGGCGATGCCCGGACCCTACTCTTCGGCACACAGCATCGAGGACGCCTTCACACTGGGTCGATTGCTGGGCATCGAAGTCAGGCGCGCTGACATCGGCCCGATCTACGAGGGCTACCGCGCGCTCTTCGAGCAGCTCTTCGGTGAACGAGACGACTACGGACTCACACAACAGAATATCCAATCGCGAATCCGGGGCGCGATCCTGATGGCGTGCTCGAACCAGGAAAATCGCCTCGTCCTGGCGACGGGCAACAAGAGCGAGCTTTCGGTTGGCTATTGCACTCTCTACGGGGATACGGTCGGAGGCCTGGCCGTGCTAGGGGACGTCTACAAGGGCGATGTCTATGCCCTGGCGCGTCACGCAAACCGCGCTGGGGAACGAATCCCCGCCAACACGATCCAAAAGCCCCCTTCTGCAGAGCTCGCCGCCGACCAGGTCGACCAGGACGATCTCCCGCCCTACGACGTGCTCGACGCGGTCCTGCATCAGGCCATCGAGGGCGGCCGGAGCTTTGCTTCGATCGTGCCACCCGACGGCGTCTCCAAAGAGATCGCGGAGGGCATCGTCCGACGGCTCGATCGCAATGAGTACAAGAGGCGACAGACGCCGCTGGTGCTGCGCACTTCCGAGAAGGCTTTCGGCGGCGGACGACGATTACCGATCGTGCATCGTTACACGGGCTGACGCGCCCTACTCGTCTGCGAGAGCCGGCTTGTTCGGAAGCAGGGATGGATCGGTACGCAAATCTGCCGCTCGCCACCCACTCTTCGAGTGGTCAGGTGAACAGCGCGAGCACCTCGAGATCTCGGATCTGAGCAGCACAACGTTCGGCCATGGCCATGAACATGTCGTCGCCTCGATCGGTCTGGCCGACGGCAAGGGCGCCGAGCACCGTAATGAAGGGCCCCTGAAAGCTGCCGTGGCGATAATCTCGATACACCCGGTCGAGACTCAGCTCGACGCCGAGTGCCGTCATCGCTCGGCGATAGGCCTCGAGCATCCGTGCTTCCGACTTGCGACGCTGTTCGGGCTGGCAGGCGTTGCCCAACATATAGGCGAGGTCGCGTCCGCCATTGCCTGTGGAAATGGTCTGCCAGTCGACGGTCGTTACGTCGACTCGACCTGAAGATGTCCCGAAGAGTTGGTTGTCGAGGCGGTAGTCACCGTGCACGAGCGTCCTCTCGGCCGACTCGCTTTCGGCCCAGCCTTGGAAGCCCGCCGCAAATCCGCGCAGGACCTGTTGAGTTTCTCCGGACAACCGCTCGCGATAGCGTTCGATGAAGGCCTGCACGGCCATTTCGAGGAGCGGGGCAAAATCGACGTCCAACCCGAGCGGGGCCCAGTCGACCTCATCGAGCTTTGGATCCTGCCAGAGCGGAGCGTGCAGCCCAGCCAGATTGGTGACCGCCGCCTCGATCTGGTCGTCCGTCGCCCCGGCGATCTGGTCTCCCTGGACCGCCGGTGCCATGTCCTCGAGCAGCAGAGTGAAGCTCGAGCCGTCCTCCGAGAGCGCGCCGTAGAAGCAGTGCGGCACCCGGATCGAAAGCTGCTTCGCGAGCTCGGTGTAGAAACGCACCTCGGCCCTATAGCCGCCGCGCGCGCCGGAAGCGCGACTCTCGGGATCGGGTGACGGGAACTTCCCGACGATCGTCGCGGGCGCCGTGCCGGCAGCACCCTCGTAGTCGAGGAAGATGCGCTCGTTGCGCGCCATCTGGCCCGTACCCACCGACTCGCTGCGACAGCTCCTCACACATACGTCGTGACCGGCCTGTTGCAGGATGGCAGTCAGCCAATCGGGTGTGAGATGCTGGGGATCGGCGATGATGGCGGGGGCAGCGGGGCTCACGGGGGGGGGGCGATTCACTTGCGTCGCTTTCAACCGGCTCGAATCGCCCTCGACCCGAGCAGCGACCCAGCCCTACTAGGTCACCGCGGCGGTGGCCTGTTTGACGTGCTCCGCGCGCGCGCCCCGGGGGCCTTCCTGCACCACGTACTCGACGTAGTCGCCCTCGTTCAGACCATCGTACTCGCCCGGATTCAGCCCGGAGCGATGGAAGAAGACTTCTTTGCCATCGTCGCCGCGAATGAACCCGAAGCCTCGATCGCGCACCATCTTCTTGATCTTGCCCTTGCTCCTGGGACCGCTGGGCGCCGCGCTGGGCCCCTGACCCGCCGCCGGCGTGCGCTTGCGACCGCGGCCACGACCCGTGCGCCGACCGCCGGGTGCCCGAAAGCGGTCGGTTGCAACGAACTCGCCGCGGAACAGATCCAGCGCCACCGTCAAATCCTGGAGGCCATCTTGCTCCGGTGAGAGCAGAACCTCGCCTTCCTCGGCCTCCACCACGCTATAGCGCAGGCCCGTGTTCTTGTGCGTCACGTAGAGTCCGGATTCGATCTCGTCGAGAGTCAGCATGACGCGTCTCCTAGTCTGGTTGCTCTGCTCGACCCGCTCATGGTCGTCGCCTTACAGCCGTCCCTCATGGAAGCCTGCGCTATAGCCGGTTCCGAGCGAGCAGCATCCTCGATTCGCGCCGCTGGTCGCAAAAATCACCGGACCCCATCGAGCGCGTCGGTGCGCGGGCCGCGGGTCGATGAAAGAGGCGGGGCTGGGCCACCGTGGGTACCCCTATGAACCCTTTTTGGCTCTGACTTTTGGCTCTGACTTTTGGCTCTGACTTTTGGCTCTGACTTTTGGCTCTGACTTTTGGCTCTGACGCAGCTGAAGGCGATAAACGCTGTCTGAAGCAATTTGCAGGGGATGCTCTCGGAGCAGCGGGCGCCGAGGGTAGAGGAGGTGCGTCGAAGGGTCAACATCGACGCGACGTGCCGGCCGCGACCCGACCTGGATCCACATGATTGATCTAATTCGACTTTTCTTTGAATCGAAACGAATCAGGAGAGCCCGCAGGACTCATGCGATCGTGTTCTCATTTCTATTGCTCGCGTCCGGCTGCCTCTTGGCGGGGGGCGATCACCGCGAATCTGGATCGCGACCGCGATCCCGCCTGCTGCGCGTCGCCACCAGCGGCGATTATCGGCCATTTAGCCACTGGCCGCAGAGCTCGCCGGAACCGCAGGGATTTTCCCCAGATCTGGTGCGCGCCTTCGCCCGCGACAGCGGAGTCGAAATCGAATGGGTGCGCTTCCGCTGGCCCTCGCTGCTGACGGATCTCCAGGCGAGACGTTTCGATGTGGCGATCTCCGGCCTGACGATTGGACCCACCCGCTCGATCGCCGGCCGCTTCAGCCTGCCGCTCACGACGAGCAGCGCGCTGGTGCTGGTCCCCGAGTCGAGTGCGCTGCGGCGGGCGCGCGATCTCGATCGACCGGGCGTCGCGCTGGCGGTGAATGCAGGCGGTCACCTGGAACGAGTGACTCGCCGTCTCTTTCCGCGGGCCAGCATCGAAGCCGTCCCTCGCAATCACGACGTGCTCGGACGCCTTGCGCGGGGCACCGCTCTGGGCGTCGTGACCGACAGCCTGGAGGCACCGCATTGGCAGGCGCAAGTGGAGGGCCTGAGGCGCATCGGTCCGCTGACACAGGATCGAAAGGCGGCGCTCTTCGACCCTGCCCAGGTCGAGCTCGCCGGCCGCTTCGACGCCTGGCTTCTCGAGGCCGAAGCCAGCGGCAAACTCGGCCGGCTCCGAGAGCGCCGCGGCCTGCCGACCGATCGCACCGCGGAGCCTGTCTGGGCGCTTCTCGCTGGCCTCGACGAACGACTCTCGTTGATGGTCTCGGTCGCGCGAAGCAAGAGCCTGCTCGAGCTCGCCGTCGAAGATCCCGAGCGCGAGCTGCGCGTGCTCGAAGCCGCCTGGCGAAGCGTCGAAGAAGCCGCACGCGCGGCGCATCGCAAGCCACCCCCCCAACAGGCGGTGCGAAGGCTCTTCCAGGCTCAAATCGAGGCGGCGAAGTGGATCCAGACCCACGCGCTGCTCGAGCAAGACGGGGCATGGCTCGCCGCAACGCCCCATCGCAGGGCCGAGGCCCGAAGCCGGCTCGATCGCGCGCTGCGACCGGCGCTGCTGCGAATCGGCGCACGCATCTCGGCGCTGGTCGTACGCGCCGAGGCGTCTGCGCTAGCGAGGCTCGACTTCGCAAAGACGCGCCGCGCGCTGGCCCGACATGGTCTTCCCGATGCGCAGCTCCGCGCACTCCACGAAGCGCTGATCAACCTGCTCCAACCCTCGTCACCAGACGCGTCAGCGCCCCCGCCGCGATCGGCAGGACCAGACATAGACTCCAGCGCGTAAAGGCAAAGGAAGCACCGAGAATCGGCACCTCCCAGGCAAAGAAGCGATGAGCGGCCAGCAGGCTCCAGGAAGCGAGAAAGGTCACGACGGCCGCGGGCGCAGCACCCGACCGCAACAGCCCCGCCGCCAGCGGCATCGACACGAAGGGACCGGCCGGCGTCACGATGCCGGCGAGCGAGGCGAGAAACAGCCCACGCCATCCCGAGTCCTCGCCGAGAGCCGCCGAAACCCACTCGCGCGGGATCAGGACTTCAGCGAGTCCCGCCACCAGGAAGGACAGGACGATCACGGCCCCAAAGCGCAGCAGGAGCCCAATTCCGCTACCCAGCCCAGCTCCCAGAAGTGGCGCCCCACCACGCCCCCATGCCAGCCCGCTCAGCAGCACGAACAGACCCAGGACGATCCAGAAATTGCCATCGATGATCTTCATGACCACGAGCGTAGCGCCGGCACCGCCGGGCCTGGACCCAGAGCAGTACGACGTGGACGCTAGGAGAGGCTCGTCGGGATGCGGCGAAGTGGGCGCCTCGAATCGAAACGGGCCTCTAGACTGAAGTTCCCCGGGCCAAAGAGCGAATTTCTACGCAATATCGAGAAGATGTAGCAGCCGAGGGTACACACTTCTGTCTACAGGCTGATCGTTTCGAGCAGCTCGTAGGCTCGGCGTTGCTTGGCGTCGGGCGCGGTCT
>PVBE012933707.1_pt1 | contig 24390 bp, 20 predicted proteins | sample 1631181 | NCBI WGS metagenome assembly PVBE01 (sample SAMN08397723, study PRJNA350692) | Marine metagenome, whole genome shotgun sequencing project. | isolation source: water | place: Pacific Ocean | collected 2012-04 | reverse complement strand
GTAGTAGCTGCCATTTGGATCCTGCATAAACGAGTTGATCGTATAGCTTCCCTCGGCGAATGAGTTGCCAAAATTGCCCCACCAGTACGACCAGCTTGTCTTGTTGTCGCCGCGCGGGAGGCCGCCCTTGGTTCCCTTTGAACGGGTTTTGACTACCGGACAAATCACGGTTTTCATCGCACCGTGGTAGGCAGCCTGCGGATCCTTGGCGTAGCGCTTGTCACCGAGGTACGGTGCGATGGCGTGGAACCAGTACGGTTTCGAGGGGCCAAGCACCTGCAGCATTCGCCCGTCGTGGTCGTCGCAGTAATAGATCGTGCCGAGTGTGATTTGCCGAAGGTTGGATTTGCAGCCGGCACTGTTCGCCTGTTCCTTGGCCTTGGCTAAAGCCGGCAGGAGCAGGGCAGCAAGGATGGCGATGATGGCAATAACCACCAGCAACTCGATCAGTGTAAACCCGGTTTGCTGCTTTTTCATGCGGGAATTAAGTGCGATTGGACAAGAGGCGTCAACTGAGAAACAAAGCAGTCCGGAGACTTTTTGTAACTTTTGCGCTTGATCGGCGTTAACTAATTCAGTCATCGATTGCGATTGGCAGACGTCATTAACCAGAAAAGAAAGGATAAATCATGAAAATTAAAACCATTCGAACCCTCGCCGCCGCCGCATTGCTAACCGGTAGTCTGAGCGTGCTCCAAGCCGAGGATGCAAAAAAAACAAATGCCAAGGCGAAGCAGTCCAAGCGCGTCAAAGAGGCCAAGGCTGGCAAGGTTAGATCTGCCAAGCCGGCTGCCAAGAAAGATGCCCGGCCCTCGCGTGAGGCCATCATCAAGCGGTTCGACAAAGACGGCGATGGCAAATTGAGCGAAGCAGAGCGGGCAGCTGCCCGCAAGGCAATGGCCGGTGCCAAGAGCGACCGGGTGAGTGGCAAGGCTCGTCCCAAATCCGATTCGCGCGAACAATACGCAGCCATGGCTAAGAAACTCAGGGAAGGCGTAAAGGCCGGCAAATTGACAGAGAAACAGGCCAAGGAGAAGCTGACTGACTACAGAAAAAAATTGGCTCAAGGTCAAAGCGGCAGCGATCGAAGCCGTCAGACTCGTGAAGAGCTCATGAAGCGCTACGACAAGAATGGCGACGGCAAACTGGACGAGAGGGAGCGCGCTGCCCTTCGTAAATCCCTATCGGGGCGTCGCGGCCAGAGAGGGGCCGATGCACGGGGAGGTGAGCGTGGGGAACGTACCAACCGCGGCGATGTCAAACGCCGGAGCGAAGGTGCGGAGCGCAAACGTCGTGTTGGTCAGTCGCGCGGTGAAAGCCCTCAAAAAAGTCGTCGAGGCAAACGCCGTGGAGGTGAATAAGCCATACTAAAATATTTCAACGAAAGGCAGCGGTTCTTCCGCCGCCTTTTTTCTTTCACTTGAGGTCTGCGCAAGTGAAACTTTTCCCTTTGGGTGTTCGTATTATGCCACTTATGTGTCAGAATTATCTCATTTTTGTCGTTTTGTTGTCTGTTTTGTGGAACATGTCAGGGCAAGCGCAGGTGATCATCAGTGAGTTTCTCGCGGTCAATGACAAGGGCTTGGAGGATGTCGATGGTGAGCGATCGGACTGGATCGAGCTTCACAACTCAGGCGACGCCACGATCGATTTAGCCGGTTGGGCACTGACTGACGATGCTACGGCTTTGGGCAAGTGGATGTTCCCGTCCGTGAAGATTGAGGCCGGTGGCTATCTGCTGGTATTTGCTTCAGGCAAAAACCGTGTCAAGCCGGACGGGGAACTGCACGCCAATTTCAAGCTGGGCGCCGGCGGTGAGTACCTCGGTTTCGTGAGGCCGGATGGTCGGACGGTGGCGCATCATTTTGCGATGAAGTACCCCAAACAACGGGACGATGTTTCCTATGGCGTCCCGGTCGACTGGCAGCCAGATGCCGGATCGACGGCCTCGGTGATCGCCGGGCCGGTTTATTTCCTTCGCCCAACACCGGGCGCGCCCAACGGGGATACCCTGGCCGGCAAAGTGGCCAAAATCGCCTTCAGCCACTCCCGCGGTTTCTACGAGGAATCGTTTAAGTTGAATATTTCGTCCGAGACATCCGGAGCCGTGGTTCGTTACACGACTGATGGCTCGGTGCCAACCGCAGACAACGGCCAAGTGTTGAACGGCGTGTTGGTCGTCGACAAGACCACAGTACTCCGTGCGGCGGCCTTCAAGCCGGGCCATAAACCAACAAAGGCCATCACTCAGACGTACCTGTTCCTGCAGGACGTGGTGAGGCAATCACCCGACGGATTGCCTCCGGTGGGCTTCCACTACGAGTGGGGGCAAAACCGGGTGGACTACGGAATGGATCAGCGAGTGGTTGACGACGAGCGGTATCGCAACCAGATTTTTGACGGCCTACGTTCGATCCCAAGCTACTCGCTGGTGATGAATCTCGATGACCTGTTCGGCGAAGATGAGGGCATTTACGCCAACGCCGAGGATGATGGGCGTGCCTGGGAGCGGCCCTGTTCGATCGAGTTGATTCGCCCCGATGGGGTCGATGGATTCCAGGTGAACTGTGGAGTGCGCATCCGTGGCGGCTTCAGTCGCGGTTCCAACAACCCCAAGCATGCTTTTCGCCTGTTTTTTCGGCGTGAGTACGGGCCGGGGAAATTGAAATACCCGCTGTTCGGTAAGACGGCTGCACAGGAGTTCGACAACCTCGATCTGCGCACGTTCAGCAATTATTCGTGGAGTTTGAGCAGCGATCCGCGTTGCACCTTCATGCGGGACCAATTCAACCGCGACCTGCAATTGGCGTTGGGGCAGTCCGCTGCACGCGGCGATTTTTGTCACCTCTACATCAACGGCCAGTATTGGGGATTGTACAACTCATGCGAACGTCCGGAAGCCTCGTTCGGCGGTTCATATTTCAAGGGCAAGTCGCAAGATTTCGACGTGATAAAGATCGGGCGCGGTCGGGGTAAGGGGCAGGGGAACACCCAGTACGGCTTGTTCGCCACGGACGGCAATCTCGATGCGTGGAAACAGTTATGGGAAGCCTGCAAGGCGGGCGTGGAGACTCCTGCTGCCTACCAGAGGATTTTGGGAAACGATCCCGATGGCACACGCAATCCGGATTTTTCCGTGCTGCTCGACGCTGGAAATCTGATCGACTACATGCTGGTGATCTTTTACGGCGGCAACCTTGACGCGCCGGTCACTTCTTTCGGCGCGAATCGTTCCGCCAACAACTGGTACGGTATCCGCAACCGCAACGGGGAGGAAGGGTTTCGGTATTATGTGTGGGATGCCGAGCACACCTTCTTGAAAATTGATGAGGATCGCACCGGCCCGTACCCGGCCGGCGACCAGTATGTGCGCAGCAATCCGCAATGGATCTGGCAGCAATGCCTGCACAACGCAGAATTTCGCATGATGGTTGCCGACAGGGTACACCGTCACTTCGATATCGGCGGCACGCTGACACCGGAGTCGGTGACTGGCCTTCTGCAACAGCGGGTGGAGAAGCTGCGCCTGGCGGTTATCGGCGAGTCCGCTCGCTGGGGCGACCGGCCATCGCGCAGTGGTTCCAGTTCACGGCCGCGTACGCTGCACGACGACTGGCAGCCGGAGGTGGATCGCTGGTTCAACGAGTTCATTCCGGATCGATCGAGTGTCGTAGTTGATCAACTCTGGAAACATGGGCTGATCCCCGACCTCGAACCGGCGCGATTGTCCAAGCGCGGCGGGGTGGTCAAGCCTGCTTACGAGTTGGTGATGTCCGCAAAACAGGGCGAAGCGTACTACACTCTCGACGGGTCAGATCCGCGCCTCGTCGGCGGAGGCGTTTCACCGGTGGCCCAAAAATACAGCAGTCCGGTGCGCATTGGGAAATCTGGAATTGTAAAAGTGCGTGTAAGTTTCGAGAACGAATGGAGCGCTCTTGACGAGTTGCCGTTCGAAGTGAAGGACAAAAAAATCGCCTCTAATCTAAAAAAATGAAACAGATCAGATTGATCAAATATGCGCTCACTGCACTGGCCATGGCGGTGGTTTCACCCTTGGTTAACGCCGAGGACAGTTCTTCTGTCTACCAAGGCCTGTTGGCCAAGTACGATGCTGACAATGACGGGCGCCTCAGTGCTGCCGAGCGAGAGGTTATTCGTACCGATCGGCTCATTCCCAAGGCCCGGGAACGGTCAGGACGGCGCGAGTTCCGCTACCCGGACGCTGTCGTTTCCAAGTTTGACAAGGATGGTAATGATAAATTGGACGGGGAGGAAACCGAGGCCGCCCGTGACTGGATCGACAAACGGTTTGAGGCAATCCGGGGCGAGTACGATGCCGACAAAGACGGGCGCCTGAGTGCCGTCGAGCGTGCCGCATTGTCGAAGCAAATCGTTGCAGGGAAGTTTGATGATCTGGGTTGGCTCACTCGCTTTCTGGTTCGCTCGGGCGATAGCAGGGGGAGACGTGAACGGGACGTGCGGCGCGGTGGCGAACTGCGATCGCGCGAGGGGATCCTGCGCAATAGCGACCGGGACGGCGACGGCCGGTTAAACGAGGATGAGTTGAATGCCGCTCGTCTGGCTCTAAAGCAATTTGAAGCCGGGCGTGAGCGGGAGAATAGCACCGTCCCTCGGCGCATTTCCAGGCGATCACGCGAAGAGTAACGGTCGGGTTGACACAAAAAACCACCCGGAGATTCGTCCGGGTGGTTTTCAATAAAGTTAGTTTGGCCAAGCGGTTATTTGTCGTCTTCTGCCTTTTCCTTCTCGGCTTCCTTCTTGGCCTTTTCGATCTCGTTGGGAAGGTCTTCCTTTTTGATCACCTCGATCTTGGCGCCTTTTTTCAGCTCCTCGGCGGAGGGCACCTTGATGATGTCGCTGGTGACAACTTTGTTCGGGGCGGTCTTGTTCGGGTCGATGGTTGCAGGAGCAGGGGCCGGGGCACCTTCCCCTCCCTTGATGGAGAGCAGATCAACATCGAAGATGAGCGTAGAGTTTGGACCGATCTTTGCGCCGCTTCCAGTTGTTCCATAGGCCAGACCGGACGGTATAAAGAAGCGCGTTGTGCCGCCAGTTTTCATCAACTGTAGACCTTCGGTCCAGCCCTTTATGACGCCGTTGAGAGGGAAACTGATCCCATTGCCGCTGTCGAATTCATTGCCGTCGATCAGCGTCCCCTTGTAGTTCACTGTGACTGAGTCCGTTGCGGACGGAGAAGGGCCGTCACCCTCCTTGATAACCTTATGTTGCAGTCCGCTAGCCGTGGTCTGGACGCCTTCTTTGTCCTTGTTGGCAGCCAGAAAAGCCTCCCCGGCCATCTTGTTTTTCTGAGCGGTGTCGTCGCTGCCGGCCGGGTCAGCCGATGTGCTTTCACTGTTTTCTTCCTCTTTTTCCTCCTCCATCATCTCTGCGCGGGTCTTGTAGATGGCATCGAAGGTGTAGCTGGAAACCTTGAACGTCCAACCTTCTAGTTTCGCCAGTTTGTCCAAGTTGTCTTTGAACTCCTTATCTCGGTCGGTTTTCAGTTTAGTTAGGTTTTCTTCATGCGTTTTCTCGCGATCAGCAATGAGCTTGACTAAGGCGTCCGCATGCTCCTGGTCGAGGCGCTGGGTATCCTCCGTTTTTTCGTCCTTGCCCGGTTCTCTCTGCTTGGATTCGTCCGGTTGGGGTTCACGGGCTTTACTTTCATCTTCCTGCGGTGCCCTTGTGCCACTTGCTGAAATAGTCATATAGTGATCTTCATCCTTTTTGGCCATTTTGATGACATAATTATAGCCCTCGAAAGTGTCGATATTAGCGGTGACGGCCTTATCCATCCCATTCTCCTCTGGCTTGGTCGACTTGCTGGCTACGTCATCGAAGCTGGGATAGCCAAACACGCGGCCGGCGGTGTTGCCCTTCGAGGAATCCAGTTTTTCATCCGGCTTGACGTCGGCCAGTGACATGTCATCTGCCTCCTTGGTACGGGTCAGCGTCCACGAGTCGGCTGCATTGGGGTGGGTGACGGTGATCAACCTGATCTTCTCCACTTTGAAAAAGTTTTCTTTGTCGAGCCAGTCAGCGGGATCAGCGCTGACATCGTTGAGAGCACTGGAGTAGTCGATGGCGACGACAGCCACTTTGCCATCGGCCAGTACGTAGCGATGATTGTCGGATGAGCCAAAGGGCGAGCCGGGGGTTTGACCGGTGTTGACGCTACCTTTTTTTCCAAGCAACAAGCTCTTGAGTACCTGCTGCTGGGCATCCTTGAACTCGACACGTGTGCCAGTGTTGGTTTCGTTGTCCGCGGGGTCGAGCAACTCAAACCGTCCATACTGTTTATTGCTGGCTCGGATTTGTCGCAACGACTTGAGGCTAACGGCACTGGTGACAAGCTTTTGGATGTCGTCGAACTTGGCGGCAAAGCCGTCCCGCTCTGTAACGATCCATTTACCTTCCGTTTGAGACAGACTCAGAGTGGCGTCCTTGTCCGTGATGTGGATGGTGTCGATTTTCGCAGGGTCAAGATCAGTGACGACTGATTTTCCGCCGCCGACTTTTTCCATCGATTGGCTCCCTTGATTTGCGTTCGAGGTGAAGTATGCGATGCCGCCAAGAACCACGAGAGCGAGTACGGCAAATAGTAGTTGTTTTCCTTTCATGAGTGTTAAACTGCTGCGGTTTTCTTGCGTTTACGAATGAAGAAGCCAATGCCGAAAAGGATGACCAGCGAGGGCATCAGGCCGATGTTGGCAAGCTTGATCTTGAGTTGAATCAAGTCGATCTCGGAGCGAAGTTGCTTTCGGATTTCACGGATTTGTTTCCGTTTTTCTAGTTCCTTAGCTTGAATATCCTTAAGCGCCTTGGGGTCAATCTTTAGTGTGAATTGGTTGCTACCATCGCCGGTGCTTTCCAGCTTTGTTTTTTCCTGAAGGATTGACTGTTGTTCTGCCTCAAGTTTTTTGAGTTTGTCCTCGAACTTGGACTGTGCCTCTTTTTCCAAGTCAACAATTGTCGTGAACGGCCGATTCTGGTTTCGGCTACGGATATTAATCAGCGTGGCGTCGCCAAAGTGATCGACGAGGTTTTGTACGAAAGTGATGTTCTCGCTGATGAGGAAACGTTGCTGGAGGATGAAATGATCATCGACAAGGATATCCGTGTCGCCGATGAGACAGACGAAGTTCTCTCCATTCGACTCGGTGAGGTGTGTGGCAGAGTCCGGCTTGGCTTCGTCGGTTTTCTCCGAACCGGCATCTTCGTCGGCTGGTTTGCCGTTGGGGAACGCGGTCGTAAATGTGCCGCCAAGTTTCAGGGCCAGGACGTGTTTTTTCGTTCCAACCGGTTTGCCGTCCTCGCTCCCGGTCAGGAACGAGTCCATGATCTTGTCGCCGTTAAACTGTGAGGACATGCCGTCAACCAGTTTGGCCTGCTCAGAACTGCTGACCAATTCGGTGACCTTCAAACCGGTCGCCACGTTGCTTGTGTCGAAGCTGCCGGCGTACGGGAGGCGCAGGGTGCCAAGATCGCGAGTGACGATCTCTTCATTGTTGAGTGCGTTGCGGTTCAATGCCAGATAGGCCGGTTGCAGGCGTCCTTGGGCGATCGGGTCACGCGGGGTGAGGCGGTAATTGAAGTCAGCGACAACCTTGCTATTGTCAAAAGGAACACCCCACTTGGTGAACAGGCGGTTGAGGTTGGAGCCGCCGCCCATCCCCGGTATGCGCATTTGAGGGTTTTGTTGGCCGGAGTCATCCCGTTGGGAGAGAGGATCAACAAAGGCGATCAACTTGCCGCCGCGCAGGACAAACTGGTCGATGGCGTACTCGGTGGCTTCCGAGACGTTTTTTGGGTGGACAACCAGCAAGACGTTTACATCCGAGGGAATATCCGTGGCTGCTGGCTCAATGCGTTCGACGTTGAAGTCACGTTGGAGTTGCTGCAGGAAATACCAGGGTGGTTGTTGTGGTTGCCCCCGGTTCATCATGGCCATTGGGTTGCTGGCGTCGGGGCCACCCCAGACGTTAAGGCTACTCATTACACCGACGGTTTCTCGATCATCTTTCAGCTTGAGAACGTTTTTGATAGCACGCGAGATGTCGTACTCAAGGTTTGTCGCTCGTGACGGATCGAGTACTGGGATCACCTCTGTGCTGTCGAGGTAGCTAACCGCCATGCCGATGTAAAAGGCGTTGTTGAGAAGCCGCATACCATCGTTGACTGCGAGTTCCTCCGCGTCGGTGTCGCGGCGCGGATTAATTTTCTGTAACTCGAGATTGCCGCCGGCGTAGGCTTTGTACTGGTCGAGCAGATCCTCTACGCGGGTTCCGTGCTCGTTCACGACGACCGGCACGCCCTTTTCCCCGCGCGTGATATAGAAGCGGATCTCGAGCGGGCTGGATGCGTCGTCCTCACGTTCCTCAGCCAATCCGTCTAGCAGCTCCTTTGAGCCCTTGGATAAGGTGAACAGATTGCCATCGGTCAGGTCGGCTTTTATCTTGAACTGTGCCGTGATGATGTTGAAGGCGACTACGCATAGCAGGATGACCAGCGTGCCGCCGACGGAGTTCAGGAAAATCGCATACTTGGTTTCTTTTTTCATGAGTTTCTTTCGGGGTTGAGGTTTAGGCGCGGAGTCCGCGGATGATGACGCTCGTGGCGAACAGTGGAAAGCCGATCACCGACAAAAAGTAGATCACCGCCCGGCTGTCGATCTGGCCGTTGTTAAACTGCTCAATGCCGGGCATCACGCTGAAGGCGGCGACAAACTCGACAATTGAGCGCGGCGCCAGCGTTTCGACGACGTCGGTTACCGGTGGCCAGCCGCACAGCACGAGGAACAGGCAGATTACCACCGAGAGGATGAAACTGATGACCTGGTTGCGGGTGAACGCGGAGGTCATGCTGGTAATCGAGAGATACGCGCCGGCGAGGAAGAAACTGCCGATGTAGCTGGCGACGATGACGCTGTTGTCGGGGTCGCCGAGGTAGTTGACGGTGATCCAGATCGGGAACGTCATCACTAGCGCAAGAGTCAGGAACATCCATGAGGCGAGAAACTTGCCGATGATACAGTGCCAGAGCGAGATGGGCATGGTGAGCAGTAGTTCCATGGTGCCCAACCTCCTTTCCTCCGACCAGAGTCGCATACCGACCGCCGGCACGAGGAATAGGTAAATCCAGGGGTGCCACATGAAAAACGCCTGCAAAGTCGCTTGATTTCGATCCATGAACTGGCCGATCAGGAATGTGAATGCTGCGGTCATGAGCAGGAAGATCACGAGAAACACATAGGCTACCGGCGAGTTGAAGTAACCGGCCAGCTCTCGTTTTGTGATGGTCCAAATACTTTTCATTGTATGTTAAATTATTGGGTGTTTGTGTCGGACAGGGTGATGTTTCGAAAGACGTCGTCCAAGCGGCCTTCCTCTTTTTTGATCTCGTTGACCTGCCAGTTGTTTTGCGTAGCGACAGCGAAGATCGCTTGGCCAAGCTCTCCATCGCTCCCGGCTTTCTTCGGGAATACTCGGGCGACGACGGTTGGCGCCTTGTCATTCACGATGTTAACCTTGGCGGCTTCTATGAGAGTGTCAAGTTTTTCGCGTACTGCTCCGGCTTCCGTGCCGCTGACGGAGACAACGTACGAGTTCGCCGACTCGGACTTGGCTTTGAGTTCCTCTGGCGTACCGTTGGCGACGATTTTGCCTTGGTCGATGATGATCGCCCGTGTGCAGGCGGCTTCGACTTCCTCGAGAATGTGCGTGGAGAAAATGATCGCCTTGGACTTGCCCATGCGCCGGATGAGTGAGCGAACCTCGTGCTTTTGGTTGGGATCGAGCCCGTCGGTTGGCTCGTCCATGACGAGAATGTCCGGGTCGTGAATGATCGCCTGTGCGAAACCGGTGCGATGCCGGTAACCTTTTGAGAGGGTGTCTACGCTTTGGTGACGGACAGCTTTCAGGAAGCACGTATCGATGGCTCGATCGATCGCCTTGGCTTTGTCCGCTCCGGTGACGCCGCGCACCTCGGCACAAAAGCCGAGGAAACCCTCGACGGTCATGTCGGTGTAGAGCGGCGCGCTCTCTGGTAGATAGCCCATCAAGCGCTTGGCTTCGATCGGCTTTTCCGTCACGTCGTTGCCGCCGACTTTCACCACACCCGCCGTTGGGGGGATGTAGCCGGTGATCATTCGCATGGTTGTGGATTTGCCGGCGCCATTTGGCCCGAGGAAGCCCAGAATCTCTCCGCGTTCCACGGAGAATGAGACGTCGTTTACGGCCAACTTTGTGCCGAACGCCTTGCTCAAGTTCTCAACTTTTATCATCTCTTTGTTTGTATTGTAGGGGAAACGCCTGTCCGGATAATGGTTCGTTGGATTGTTTCAGCTCGAAACATGCAGTTTTTCCCAAAACGGGGGAAGGAGTATACAGCATCTGTCAAGTGGTTTTGTTCTATTCGAGAGGAAAAACCATCATTTTCTTTTTTTCTCTTCTCGCCAACGCCGCTATCCTGCGAGCAAACGGCTATGTTCCTGGATGGCAAATCGATCTGTCATGCAGGCAAGGTGATCGCAAATGGCGCGATGCAGGCCGTCTCGGGAGATCTGCGTCTGTGCATGACTCCCCATTGCCTCGGGGTGTTCCTTGAAGTAATGAAACAACTCACCGAGCAGTGTTGTCGCGCGTTTGTGCGGTTCATGGACGGCGTTGTTGTAATAGAGGTTTTCGTAGAGGTAGGTACGCAACTGCAGGTTGGCCTCGTGTCGCGCCATGCTGTAGGCGACGAGCGGTTTGACCTGTGCACGAACGCTGTCGGCCGATGTCACGCCGGCTTGGGCAATGTTGGCCTCGGTCGTGTGGACGACATCGTGCACTTGGTCATCGATCAGGCAGCGGATGATGAAGTAGTGCCGGCACTCGTCCGCCAGATCGTCATGCTGCGAGTGCATGAACCCGGAGGCATCCCGCCAGGAGGGGATGTCTCGTTCCAGTTGCGCTTCGGCGAGCAGGCCGGACTCGAGACCGTCATCGAGGTCGTGGCTGTAATAGGTGATCTCGTCCGCCAGGTCGGCCACCTGGGCTTCAAGTGAAGGTTGGTGAAACTCGCTTGTCCCTTGGTCCAGCGGAGCCTTGGTTTCGTGGTGCTTGGTCAAGCCCTCGAGCGTTTCCCATGTAAGGTTCAACCCAGGGAAGGCTGGGTACTTGTGTTCGAGCAACTCGACGACTCGGCGGCTTTGTTTGTTGTGATCGAATCCACCGTGGTCACCCATCAACTTGTTAAGCGCTTTCTCGCCCGAGTGCCCGAACGGCGGATGGCCAAGGTCATGTCCAAGTGCAATTGCTTCCGTGAGATCGTCATTAAGGCTTAGCGCGCGGGCGATGTTTCGGGCGATCGCGGCGACCTCTATTGTGTGCGTCAATCGCGTACGCAAATGGTCGCCACTGCCGCTGAGGAAAACCTGCGTTTTGCAGTCGAGTCGGCGAAAGGCACGCGAATGGATGATCCGATCGCGGTCGCGCTGGTAATGCGTTCGCCATTCAGGTGGCGGTTCGTGGACGTATCGGCCTCGTGAATCGGCGCTGAATTGGGCGCAGGGCATTAGCGCGTTACGTTCGAGTGCTTCGAGCTTTTCGCAGTTACTGGGCATCTGTTCAGTGGGCTACGGAGCATCTTGGATTGCTTGGATCGAGCCAAGCACCTCTCTGGCCGGAGCGCCGCGCAGTTCGTAAATCCGAAGGATGACTTCCTCGATGAGATTATTCGGACAGGAGGCACCGGCGGTGATGCCGACTGTCAGTTTGCCTTTCAGTGTAAGCCAGTCCTCCGCGAGAGCCATCTTGTGCGTGTGTTGCAAAAAATGGTGGAGTTGTTGTGCCGACTCCATCTCTGTTGCGTCTTTGATGAAATAAGTCGGCACTTTTCCCTCGCCCATCTCCGCGAGGTGCGAAGTGTTTGAGGAGTTATAACCGCCAACGACCAGCAGCAAATCCATCGGGCGGTTGAGCAAATCTCGAAGAGCGTCCTGCCGCTCCTGTGTCGCGCCACAAATGGTGTCGAAGTAGCGGAAGTGCTCTGAGATTGCATCTTCACCGTACTTCTCGATCATGGCCGCTCGCAGCCGGCGCTGGACTTCCTCGGTTTCGCCGCGCAACATTGTCGTCTGATTGGCCAAGCCGATGGCGAGGAGGTGCTCGTCCGGATCGAAACCATCGGATGTGGCTCCTTCGAATCTTTTCAGGAACGCTTCACGGTCACCGCCTCGGGTTATGTAGCGGCAGAGGTAGTCTGTCTCCTCGAGGTCAAACACGACTAGGTAGTGGCCGTTCTCGAACGCCTTCGCCTGCGAACTGGTGGCCTTGGTTTCCTCGTGCCACGCCTTGCCGTGGATGATGCTGGTGACCCGGTCGTGGGCATTTTGGCGGACCCGTTTCCAGACACTCATCACGTCGCCACACGTGGCATCAATGATGGTGCAACCCCGTTTGTTGAGCAGGTCGGTGACCCCGATTTCCGTGCCGAACGCCGGTATGACCACCGGGTCGCCCTCGCTGAGGTTGTCGATGTCGGCGGCCTTGTGAACACCAGAGAGGAAAGTGATGCCCATGTCACGGATCTGTTCGTTGACATGAGGGTTATGGATGATCTCCCCAAGAATATAGACCGGCTTCTCGCTCGGGAAATGGCGCCGCGCTGCGTAGGCCAAGTCAATCGCCCGCTCGACGCCGTAGCAAAAACCGAACTCCTTCGCCAGTTGGATGCCAGTGTTGCTGTATCCGAAGGCGCAGCCGTTGGCGCGCAGGTGCTCCACCAGTTCGCTGCGATAGTGTGTCACCACCTCGGCCTTGACCTTCTCCATGATGTCCGGCCGTCGGACGTTGATTCCCTTTGGCTTTCCTGTGCTTGGCACCGCGCGGATTGTCGCACCGGGCGGTTGCCAATGGCAACGGAATTAACCGGCCAACCAGGCGAGGATGGCTTTCTGCGTGTGCAGCCTATTTTCGGCTTGGGTGAAAATCGTGTCGGCGTGGGCTTCGAATGTTTCCACGTCGATCTCTTTGCCTCGGTGAGCGGGCAGACAGTGCATTACCAGCGCATCAGGTTTGGCCAAGTGCATCAATTCGCCGTTTATTTGGTAGCCGGCCAGGTTGGCCAGGCGCACATCCGCCTCGGCTTCCATCCCCATCGACACCCAGACATCGGTGTACACCATGTCGGCTCCCTGGACGCCAGCGCGCACATCCTCTGTGCAGACAATGTTGCCGCCTGCTTTGGCCAAGATTTCCGCGGCGGGCTGGAACTCAGCCGGCGCGGCGATACGTAACTCGAAGCCCAGCGCCGCCGCTGCGTGCACCCAGGAGACCGGCACGTTGCAGGCGCCGTCGCCGACGTATGTCACCACCTTGCCCCGGATCGGGCCTCGCAATTCCTGAAACGTGAAAATGTCGGTCAGGATTTGGCACGGATGTTCATCGTCGGTCAGCGCGTTGATGGTTGGGATGTCCGCGAATTGCGCGAACTTCTCGACGTCTGCTTGCGCGTAGGTGCGAATGACTGCGCCGTGCACCATCCGGCCGAGTACGCGCGCAGTATCCTTGATTGGTTCACCCCGGCCAAGTTGCATGTCGTTTGCGTTGAGAAACATAACCGAGCCGCCGAGTTCGCGGATGCCTACTTCGAACGACACACGCGTGCGAGTGGAAGATTTGGTGAAAATCATCGCCCACGTTTGCCCTTCAAGCGGCTTGGCCTCACTGACGTCGCGTTTGGCCTTGATGCCTTTCGTCTCTGCGAGAATCTGCTCCATCGCCTGCTTTGGCATGCCCTCGAGTTTTAGCAAATGTTTCATACAATGATTTCCTGTATCGTTCTTTCAAACAAATCAAGTCCGGTTTGTGCCTCTTCCTGCGATAAGTTGAGTGGAGGCAGAAAACGAACAATTGAAGTTCCGGCTGGGATGGTCAGCATCCCTGTCTCGTGCATGGCCGAAACCCACTGCACCGACGCCGGTTTGCTGGCATCGAAAGAGGCAAAGCCGTCGCCCATATCGATACCAATCATCAGGCCTAGACCACGTACATCACGAATGGCTGCCGGATATTTCTCCTGGAGCTTGGCCAGTTCATCGAGAAAAAACTGGCCAAGTGCTTTCGCGTTGGCGTCCAGATTGTCGCGGTCAATTACCTCGAGAATCCTATTCGCCACTGCGCAGGCCAGAGGATTGCCGCCGAACGTCGATCCATGTGTGCCGGGGCCGAGCACGCCGGCGTGTTTCTCATCGATCCACACCGCCCCCATCGGGAAACCGCCTCCTAGCGACTTGGCCATGCCGACTGCGTCCGGCAAAAAGTCACCGAGTTGATTGGGGAGTATAGACTGGAAGCTCTGGAACGAGCCGGTACGAAAATGTCCGCATTGCACACCGTCCCATAGCAGCAACAGGTTGTGTTCGTTGCAGAGTTGTCGCAGGGCAAGTAGGTAATCCGCTGACACCGACCGGATGCCGCCCTCGCCCTGAATGCCCTCGATCATCACTGCCACCGTGGCCGGCGTGATCGCCGAGCGCACGGCAGCGATGTCGTTGTGAGCCACATGAACGAAGCCCTGCAGCAGGGGGGAGAAGCCTTCTTTCACCTTCGCTTGGCCCGTTGCCGAGATACCGGCCATCGTTCGTCCATGAAAGGAGTTTTCCGCCGTGATGATCTCGAACCGGCCCTCCGCTTGGCCAAAGCGCCGGGCCAGCTTGATCATCACCTCCGATGACTCCGTGCCGCTGTTGCAGAAAAACACACGACCTGAGCCTATACGCTTGGCCAGGTTTTCAGCCAAGATCGCCTGGCTCTCGAAGTGGTAGAAATTGGTGCAGTGCATCAGCTTGGACGACTGCTCGGCGATAGCTTTATTGATCTCTGGGTTGGCGTGGCCAAGGCAGTTCACCGCGATGCCGCCGCCAAGGTCGAGGTAGCGTTTACCCTCGCTGTCCCACACGTAGGCGCCCTCGCCGCGATCAAGTGTGATCGGGAACCGGCCGTAAGTCGGAGCGACGTATCGTTTGAAGCGTTCCTTAATTTCCTGGCTCATTATTCCACAATCTCTGTGCCCATTCCGGCATCGGTAAATATCTCCAGTAGCAGCGAGTGGTTCATCCTGCCGTCGATAAAAAAAACCTTTTCGACTCCCGCCGCGACAGCGCTCACAGCGCTATCCACTTTCGGAATCATCCCCTGCGATATCACGCCGCTCGACTTGAGTGCCGCCACCTCCGTTACCGGCAGGTGCGAAATCACACTCTCCGCATCGTCCGGGTTTTGCAACAAACCGGGCACGTCGCTCATATAAACCAAGCGCTTGGGCTTGAGCGCCACCGCTGTCTGGCCCGCCGCCACGTCTGCGTTGCAGTTGTACGTCTGCCCATCCTCGCCTGTCGCCGTCGGGCTGATCACCGGCGTGATGTCCTGCGCGATGCAGTCGAGCAGCGGTTCTGCGTTCACTTCAGTCACCTGTCCAACTAGGCCGATGTCGAGAGGTTCGTCCGCTTGGCCAAGCGGACGGTACGGTTTGCACCGAAAGATGTCTGTGCCGGAAAAACCGCGTGCTTTGCCACCAAGTTCGTTGATCATCGAGACGATGCCGGGGTTAATCTTCCGCGACAAAACCTGCTCTACAACCTCGACCGACTTCGACGTCGTCACCCGGTATCCCTGCTCGAATCGGGTCTCGACGCCGGCTTGTCCGAGCGCTTGGGTGATCGCCTTACCGCCACCATGCACGACCACCGGGTTGATGCCGACCGCCTCGAGAAAAACAATGTCCCGCGCCACCCCGCTACGCACTGCTGGGTTGTTCGAGTCCATGAAGCTTCCGCCGTACTTGATGATAAACGTTTTCCGCCGAAACCGTTGCACATACGGTAACGCTTCAAGCAAAGTTTCCACCTTGGCGATTATATTATCCATGTCTATCCCCCGAGCGATGCGGGGTCGCTGATGTCGCCTTTGTTGAACTCGACGTATTTCTCAGTCAGGTCGGCGGCGTACAGGACGGCTTCGCCTTTGCCGAGGTTGAGGTTGATGTGCAGATCAAACTCCTTCGGTTTGACTGCCTTGCACAAGGATTCAAATGATGTGCGCGTCGGGCGGCCCTTTTTGAGGGAGTAGATTTTTTTGCGTGAATCACTCGCACTGTAGGCAATATCGACTTTTCCCTCGGTGATCCGGGCAGGGGAGTAGCCCAGCGCGTCGATGATTCGGCCCCAGTTCGGGTCGCCGCCGCTCCAACTGGTCTTGACGAGTGCGCTGTTGCCAACGGACCGAGCCGCATCGTAGGCATCGGTGAATGACTTGGCTCCTGTGACGCGTACAGTGACAACGCGGCCGATGCCTTCACCATCGCCAACGATCATCTTGGCCAAGGCGAGGCAGATGTGGTTGAGTGCGGTTTGAAATGTTTTCATGTCGGCTGCGCTCAACTTGCCGTTGCTAGCCAAGCCGTTGGCCAACAGCAGTACGGTGTCGTTGGTGCTCATATCTCCATCGACGGTGATACAGTTGAAACTCTGTGCAACCGCTTCGCGGAGGCATTTTTTTAGGGCGGTCGCATCCAACTTTGCGTCGGTCGTGAGGTAGGCGAGCATCGTGGCGTGCAGTCCCTGCGGCGAGGAGGGCGGTCGTGCGCCGGTCGGGCTCATGCCGGGATGAATCATTCCTGCGCCCTTGGCTATGCCTCCGAGCCGCACTGTTTTACCGCCAAGCGGGAACTCGACCGCGATCTGTTTTGATTGCGTGTCGCTGGTTAGGATTGCTTCGGCGGCTTGCGCGGCGGCGGTCTGAGAGGGCTTGAGTTCCTTGGCCACGGCGGCGATGCCGCTGCGGAGATTTGGCATTGGCAACGGAATACCGATTCGGCCGGTTGAGCCGACAAGCACGTCTGTCGTTTTCAGGCCAAGCGCTTGGCCGGTGAGCATGGCCATTTCGCGGGCGTCGGCCAAACCCTGCAGACTTGTGCAGGCGTTGGCGTTGCCGGAGTTGACGACAACAGCTTGGGCACTGTTATTGCGCAGATGCTCGATGCAGAGTTTCACCGGCGCGGCGCAAATCTGGTTAGTCGTGAACATCCCGGCAGCCTTGGCCGGCACGTCGGAGACGATGAGTGCGAGGTCGCGTTTTTGCCCCTTGTTGCTGCCTTTACCAGTGCCGAGTGTCTTGACATCACAGAATAGAGCAGCCGCCCGGAAACCAAGTGGAGTTGTGATCGATCCCCTGATTTTTTTGAACTTGGCCATGACTCAGATTGGCAGGCCGGCGGTTTCCTCAAGGTCAAACCGGATGTTGAACGACTGCACTGCCTGTCCGCTGGCGCCTTTCACCAAGTTATCTTCGGCGCTGAAGACGCGCAGTCTCCGTGTGCGTGGATCGGCGGTCCAGCCGATTTCGATCGTGTTTGTGCCGGTGACGTTTTTGGTGTCCGGCAACCGCTCGCTACCGGTGAGCCGCACGAACGGTTCGTCGGCATAGCGCTTGGTCAGGCAATCGGCGACAGCGTTCGTCCATTGGCTAAAGTCCTCCACTTTGCCTGGTGCTGGGGTGAGGTAAAGCGTGGTGAGAATCCCGCGGTTCACCGGAACCAAGTGCGGGGTGAACTGAACGGTGACCGCCGAGCCGTTGGCTAAGCCTAGTTCCTGTTCGATCTCGGAGAGATGCCGGTGTTTCTGTACACCATACGGCCGGAGGCTCTCATTGCACTCGACGTAAAGGAATGGCACGTCGGCCTTTCGTCCGGCGCCACTCACGCCGCTCAGAGAGTCGGCGATGATTTGCTCGGGATCGATCAAGCCTTCCTCGAGCAGTGGAATGGCTGGAAGCAAAATACTTGTTGGGTAACAGCCAGGTGAGGCGATGAGGGTAGCGCCGGCGATCGCCTCGCGCCGGGTTTCCGGTAGGCCGTAAACAGCTTTGGCTAGCCACTTCGGCGAGGGGTGTTCGTTGCCGTAAAACTCATTGTAGATGTCGGCGTTGTTGAGTCGGAAGTCGGCGCTGAGGTCGATCACTGTCACGCCGCGCTCGGCCAGTGGCACGGCAAACTCGGCGGCGACGCCGTGGGGTAGGGCGAGAAAAACGGCTTTGGCTTTGTCGGCCAAAAGGTCAATTGACGGCTCAGAGAAAGCCAAGTCATCTGCTCTGGCGTATCCGGCGAAGCGAGGGAAAACAGATGTCAGTGCCTGGCCCGCATACTGTCGTGAGGTCAGCACCGAAAGGTTGACGTGCGGATGTCCGAGTAGCAGGCGCACCAGTTCCTCGCCGGAGTAACCGGAGGCGCCCACGACTGCTGCGTTGATTTTTATCCCTGACATAATGGTTTAACTATGGCGGCCGCGCTTGACCGAGGTTTCTTGAGATGACGGTATCGGAAAACAGAAAGCCCCGCCAGCGTTTCAACCAGCGGGGCTCGAAAAGTGTAACAATTTAGCGCTTGCTGTATTGGAAACGTTTCCGGGCGCCGGGCTGGCCGGGCTTCTTTCGCTCCTTCTTCCGTGGGTCACGGGAAAGATGGCCGGCATCCTTGAGAGGTTGCCGTAGTTCGCCGTCATACTTCTCGAGCGCGCGGGCTATGCCGAGCCGTACCGCGCCGGCCTGGCCGGCGATGCCACCGCCAGCGACTCTCACGCGAACGTCGGCTTTCTCGTTCATCTCAACCGTTTCGAGCGGCTGCACCGCAATGGTGCGCTGGTTCTCGACCGTGAAGTAATTTTCCACGGCGCGACCGTTGATGGTAATATTGCCGGAGCCGTTCGCTGACAGACGCACGCGTGCCACCGCAGTCTTGCGGCGGCCTGTTCCCAAAAATTCCTCAGTTTGAGCCATATGAAAATCTGTGTTAGTCTAGTTCGATTGCTGCTGGCGCTTGAGCCTTGTGCGGATGATCCGGTCCGGCATACACCTTCAGTTTCTTGATGATCTGCCGCCCTAGTCGGTTGCGGGGGATCATGCCCTTGACGGCTTTCTCAATGAGCCGCTCCGGATGTTTTGACCGAACATCTGCCGGTGAAAATTTCTTCAGGCCACCGCGCCAGCCGGAGTAGGTGGTCATCACCTTCTCCGTTTCCTTCTTGCCGGTCAGCACCACTTTCTCCGCATTGATCACGACGACGAAGTCGCCTGTGTCGAGGTGTGGCGTGAAGGTCGGCCTGTTTTTACCGCGCAAAATGTCAGCCGCCTTGGTGGCTATCTTGCCCAGGACGGCACCGTCGGCATCTATGATGTGCCACTTTCTCGGCTGCTCGTCGATCGTGCGGTTTAGCTTGTCAATCTTTGGTAAATAGGTCTTCATTCAGAACCCCCCCCGGAAGCAAAGGGGCAAGGACATTACCAAAAAAAAAAAGCGAGTCAACACGTTGTTTAAAGAAAAAAACGTCTATTTTGCGCAGTTTGCCCTAAAGCGCTAACGATTTGATTTATCAGATCGATTGCATCCGAGAAGTCGCAACTACGCCAAGCAATTACTATTGTATGGCACGCTCGTGAGTGACACCTACTTCTTTTCAATACCAAGAATTGAGTCCTTTACATAATCAGATTCTCGGGCGCCGGCACATAATGTCGCACTGGTTTACTGCCGACTGACACCGGTCACAAGCATAAGGTTTTGCTTCCGCATCGACAGTATTGAGTAAGGAGAACCAATTCCTGATGATATCAAGGATTGAACTCAATCACTCGCTCCGCCACAACATACATTGATTTCTTTTTTGAGGTTTCCCTATCGGGAGTCCACCGGATTGCCACCTGCAAAGTAGTCTGCTGCCCCATCCACAATTTTTGCAATCTTGCATCCCCAAGGGCCATCAACATCACCTCATTACCTCCTAATTTAACCGCTTTTCTGAGAGATTTTTTTGACTCCTCCAGATTTCCCATTGCACAGGCCATGCTGGCTACATGATACCACGCCAGATATTCATCATTCCCGTCACAAGTAAGCTGATCTTCCCGGGGAAGATCTATGGAGTATGAATTGCCTGTGGCGTTTTCGATTAGCACAAGACGATCGCCCTTCTTCTCCAATCGGCCCTGCAAACGCATATGCAGATCGAGCAATTCACAATCGCTCTTTTCAACAGCTTCCTGCAATTTGCGGTAGTCGACAGACTTGCCCGGGAGCAATGCCATAACGATCTGTTTCTTGTCGATATCTATGTGTAGACCATTCTGGAGCAGACTTTGATCCAGAGCGGCGGCACCAGACAATTGCTTGTGGGCGGCTTTGGCGCAGTGCGCACAGACCATCCCTTTCACATCCAGCACAGCTTGGTTGGATTGTACGTTTACCGGCGCAACTGGCTTCTCTGCTTTAGTTGCAGATGCTAAGAGGCAGCTTCCTATTACTATTGTATAACGAATAATTTTTTTCATTTTCTCTCTTTTTCTTGATTGTTTTATTTCCTTATTGTCAAAATAGAATGGGCCAATGATTCAATATGTAAACAGAACAACTGTCTAGATGGTGTAGACTGAGTTAGCTTGAATAGATTATCTACTTGCACATAGGTAATTGGACGCCCCTTTTAAGTCCTTATCCTATCCTAAGTTGCTGGTTAATTGCCTTTTATTGCCCAGTTCTGCATACCTGCACCCCTAGTTATTGACTTCGGGACAGTTTGTTTCGAAGTTTCCCGTTTGACTTCTGCTCCGGCGGCTTAGGCAGCCAACTAACTGCCAGTTCCTGCTGTTGTCCTTTTGTGAATACCCGGCCGTGACGCGCCCGGGTGCCTCCGTACACGCGCCGTCGTAAAGTAGCCCGTGATCAAACACTGACACTTCCTCGTTTTGTTCGCTCTAAAATCTGCCGTTAGATGTAAACTTTCATTTCTGAAAGCGGCGTGAAATCTGAGGGCAAGCCGTCCTGTTTGGCAGGGGCGTACCGGAAGTCCACGGCATCGCCGGTTTTTCTTTTATGCATCTGGCCATACGGCTACGGTTTTCGGACAGTTTCTGTGGACACGCCACATCATACACGCCGCTTGGCGGCTATCGTTTTCACCGATATCGTCGGATTTTCTAAGCTCACGGAGGGTGATGAGATTAAGGCACTCAAGTTGCTCTCGATCCAAAAACAGATCGTCCAGCCGATAGTGCGGGAGTCCGGTGGGCAATGGCTCAAGGAGATGGGCGACGGGTTGCTGCTGAGTTTTCCCAGTTCGTACGATGCGGTGTGTTGCGCGATAGGTATCCAGAAAGCTGTTAGGGAAATCGAGAACCTTGTGCTACGGATAGGAGTGCATCAGGGCGATGTGGTGCAGACGGAGAACGATATCCTTGGCAGCGGAGTAAACATCGCCTCGCGTGTTGAGACGGTCGCCCCTCCGGGCGGAATTACGGTGTCCGACAAGGTACAGCGCGATATCGCGCACCACGCCGATCTGTCCACGCAGAGCATTGGTTTCCCCAAGTTCAAGGGCATCGACATCGAGTTCGAGGTGTTTTGTATCACCAATGATGATTTGCCTGTCGGCACCAGTCACGGCAAGACTGAGGTGCCCCGGCGCTTGGCCAAGCACAAATCGCCGGTGCTGCCCATCGCTGTGGCAGCAGTCGTGCTGGCGCTGGTCGTGACACTGTTCCTTAGACCGAGCGGTAGTGTGGACTTGAGCGCCATCCCTCCGAAGTCGATCGCCGTGCTGCCGTTTGATAATTTCGCCCAAGGGGAGGCGGAGGAAAATTTCGCCGACGGTCTCACTGAGGTGATCACCGCCACGCTATCGAAGATCGGCGAACTAAAGGTGATAAGCCGCACGTCGGTCATGTCGTTCAAGGGCGACAACCGGCCAACGTCGCCAGAGATCGCCAGCAGGCTCGGCGTGGCCCACGTACTGGAGGGCTCTGTGCAGCGTGCCGGGGAGCAGGTGCGGATCGTTGTGCAGTTGATCGATGCTCGGGAGGATCGGCATCTTTGGTCGGAGACGCACGATGGTCAGTTCAGCGAGTTGTTTGAAGTGCAGACTCGCGTGGCCACGAACATCGCCCGCCATCTTAAGGCCAATTTGACCCAGCAGGAGCAGGAGCAGATCGCCCGCAAGCCCACTCAGAACATGAAGGCGTATGAGCATTACCTCGTGTTGCTCCAGCGTGGTATTGTCCACATCGATAAGCGTGAACTCGATGTCAATCTCGCCCTCGCGGAGAAGGTGGTTCAGTTGGATGAAACTTTCGCGGAAGCCCACGCTATCATCGCGTTGTGCCACTTGGGCTACTACTGGTCGGGAATCGACCATACGGATGCGCGGCTGGTCTTGGCCAAGGCCAGCGTCGAACGGGCGGTCGAGTTGACCCCAGAGGCAGCGATGGTGCACACGGCCAAGGGCTATTTGCATTACTGGGGACTTGGCGAGTTTGACAAGGCGTTGGTTGAGTTCAGGCTTGCGCAGACAATGGAGCCAAGCGCCTCGCAGCATATTGAGGACATCGCGTGGGTGCAGCGCGCCAAGGGTGACCTTCCTCTGGCGTTCGATAGCATGGACGAGGCGCTGGAGTTGAACCCGCAGTCTGATCTTATTTTACGCGAGATGGGATTCACTCATATCGTTGCCAAGAACTTTGACCGAGCCATCGAGTTTTTGAATCGTGCCATTCTTCTTAACGACACCGCTGATTATTACGGTCTCAAGATTGATGCTATCTGGGCGCGTGACGGTGACTTGGAAACCACTCTGGCGTTCCTGAAGGAGGCGCAGGGGATTGTCGGTCGGGACAAATTCCTGATTCACGAACATCGCTTCGAGCTTGCACGGGGCAACTACGCCGGATCACTCCAAGCGATCGAGGCCATCAAGGATGATCCGTTTTTGTCCCAGAGCCGCGTGATTCCCAAGTCGCTTGCGCGAGCGTTCGTCTACGAGCGGATGGGGGAGTCTGACAAAATGAAGGCCGAATTGGAGGCAAGCCTCAAGATGCTCAAGCGCATGGCTATCGAAAATCCGATTGATCCTCGGATACAGATGAACATGGGATTGGTCTATGCCATGCGGGGTGACGCGGAACAGGCGATCATGAGAGGGCGCCAGGCCATGGCGCTGTATCCGCTCGGCAAAAACGCTATTAATGCCCAGCGGATTCATATCCAGATGGGGATCATTTATTTGCAGCTTGGCCAAGTGGACAAATGTATCAAGTTGCTCGACACCCTCAAGGCCAAGCCGCTCGGCATGGAGGTCGGCGAGTTGAAAACCGATGTGGCATGGGATCCTGTGCGAAGTCAGGAAGCCTTCAAAACCATCGTCCACTGACGCCCAAGTCGTAAAGGAGGTGGTTATTGTTGTTTGCAAAGAGTGGGCCGGAAAGGAATGGTTGTATGTGTTGCTTTTGAGGTTATGTGCTTTGCTGCTTCTACTTTTTATTGATCTTGTTCGATTTGGCGGTATGTCGGTTGCGCTCTCGTCGCGCTTTCAATCGGCTGAGATGCTTCACGGTTAATCTCGCTTGACCAAATGAGCCCTGAATGAGTTCGTTTCGGCATTTTTGAATAGCGTTTGCCGTCCGTTTTTTTAATCAAAATCGTTGAGCAGGAGGATATGTGATTGATTCAGTCCGGCAGTTCGATAGGCTGGGTCGCGAATTTTAGTTTAATCGAAATGCCTGTTTACACTTACGAGACAATTCCCAAGAAAAAGGGACAAAAAGTTCGCCGCTTCGAGATCGAGCAGCGGATGAGTGACGATCCGCTGAAAAAGGATCCCAAGACCGGCCTGCCGGTGAAGCGCATCATCACCGGCGGTTCCGGCACTATTTTTGGCGGGCTTAGTGTAATGGCGATGAACCGCAAAAAGGGTCAATAACAACTTCACCGTATTGCACGGTTATACCTTTTTGGTGTATTCGCCACTCAGGTGGAGTGACTGTCGTGCAGATCTTTGGTTGATAGCATACGGTTTGAAAGGTTAACTGGGAAATCAAAAGCTATTAAGCCGTGGCACCTTTGATGCTATTTGCAAGTTGAGATGATCAAACTCATAAATTCGGAACGTCTGCTTCTCTGTGCAATGCTATTAGTGGTAGGGGATTGGCTTGCCAATGAGGCTAACGGCGCGACTTTGATCGCACGCGGCGCAAAGTGGAATTACTACAAGGGCAACGATCATCCCTCTGGCGGTGATCTGGAGTGGACTGAACCCAACTTCGACGACAGCGATTGGCCAAGCGGTGACTCGCCAATCCGTTACGGAGACGGCAATGGTGGCACGGTGCTGGGCGACATGCAAAACACATACTCCACGATGTTTTTTCGTCGTACCTTCACCGTGACAAATGCCGATCAGATTTCCGCTCTCGACCTGTTGGTGAATTACGATGACGGGTTCATAGTCTGGATCAATGGTGAGCAGGTGCTCAATGTCGGCGGGTCGGTTGACTTCTCGCACGATTC
>PVBE010211805.1_pt1 | contig 24390 bp, 21 predicted proteins | sample 1631181 | NCBI WGS metagenome assembly PVBE01 (sample SAMN08397723, study PRJNA350692) | Marine metagenome, whole genome shotgun sequencing project. | isolation source: water | place: Pacific Ocean | collected 2012-04 | reverse complement strand
TGGTAGAAAGGACGCATGCCTGGCTCCAGAACTACCGCCGTGTCCTCGTTCGCTACGAGCGCCTGGCGGCTCTCTACCTGGGATTCGTCCATCTCGCGTGCGCCCTCATCGTGCTGAAAAGGGTTTTGGGATAGGTTCTAGGTTTATCTTTTATGTTTCATTTGTCGCGCCCGTGTTGGTCCATTTGGATGGAAAATGGCGGATTGGAATTTGTCTACCGAAGAAGTCGGCGTCGGAACATTCCTGAGACGTAACCGAGAAGAACGCGGAATTTCCATTGAGGAAGTTGCCAGCTCGACGCGCGTTCGCACATTCTACCTAGAGAAGATCGAAAACGAAGAGTTTAATCGCCTTCCCGCGGTTCCTATCGGCCGCGGTTTCATTCGCGCCTACGCACGCTACATCGGCGTCGACGATGATGAGGTGGTGCACCGCTACAACCAGAATGTAGGCGCCATCTCCGAAGACATCGACAACGATCTCGGCGAGAAAATCATTTTTTCTCCGTACGCTTCCCGGAAGCCGTTCGCATTGCTGTTGCCGGTTACCGCCGTCGTTTTATTTATTCTCGCAAGCGGTGCGTTCCTCTGGTTTGTGCGCGGAAAGACGGAGAGCTTCGGCAGGCTTGGCGGCTTCACCGATCGAATCAAGGCGGTGGCCGGTCCCGCCATCGGGGGGTTGAAAAATTTCAACAGCGCTTCGAGCGGGCGAAACGGGTCCAACGGCGATAGGCCCCTCGTCCGGAGTACTCCTGAAAAAATTTCCATGAACGCTCCTGAGAATATTTCCATCGCCGGCGGCGGCCCGGTTCAAGGTGACACGGGGGCTGTCAACGATAAGTCATTGAAATCATTACCTGAAAATGCACTACCCCAGCCCGATGACTCCGCTTCGCTTTCACCGCCACAGGAGGCGGTGAGCGAAATCGATCAGGCCAAGGCAGAAGGTGATCTCGGTCTGACGATTCAGGCTCTCGAGGATACATGGCTGCGCCTGAAGGTGGATGCCCGCGAGACGATTGAGATTCTTCTCATCGAGGGGACAGAAAAATCCTGGCGCGGGAGCGATAGGTTTACTTTGACGGTGGGAAACGCCGCCGGGACAAAAGTGTTGTTGAACGACAGGGTGGTCTCTCTTCCGCAAACGACATCGAACGTTGTGCGCGAGTTTGTCATCACCGATAAAATGGTAGAGCTTCAACAGGCCTCATCCGTCAGTGCCTCGGATTAGCGTTCGGCTCGTTAGCGAGTCCTCATAGACAGCGCGTAAATAATTTCTTCGAAATTCACTCTTGCAACGACGCATGACAAATTCGCTAAAATCCCTTTTCAGTGAAGCGGCCGGCGGTACGCGCGTACGCATACGCGGCGCCGATGAAGCTTCCATCGCCTGGTGGATGGCGAATCTCGCCCTCGGTTTGCAGGCGCCTCTGATCTTCGTCGTTCCCGCGCTGCGGGCCCTTCGCCGCATCGAGGCGAACCTCCGGTTCTTTCTCGGCGGTGGAGGGCCCGAGGCAGGAGCCGAGAGGGAGGTCCCGGTCCACGCTTTTCCGGCCTGGGACGTCTACCCCTATGCGCGGATTTCTCCCTCGAGCGAGGTGATGGGCGAGCGGATGGCCGCCCTCGATTTCCTCGTTTCGGGGGACGGGGGCGGAATTGTCCTCACCACGCCAGAGGCCCTAGCCGGCCGCATTCCCCCTCCCGGGCGGCTTCGCGCCAGCTCCCTCCACCTCCGGGAGGGAGAGGAAATCGACCGCGATCGCCTGATTGGTGAGCTTGAGGCGCTGATGTACGTGCGCCGATCGATTGTCGAATCCCCGGGCGAATACGCCATCCGCGGCGGAATTATCGATTTCTACTCTCCCCAGGAGAAGCGCCCCGTGCGCATGGATCTGAGGGGGGATGAAATCGACGCCCTCCGCGAGTTTCACTCACAGACCCAGCGGGGCCTTCTCACCCGGCCGGATATCCACATTTTTCCGGCCAGGGAGCTCGCCCTCGCCGCCGGGGAGAAGGAAGCGGGCGCGGCGGCGCTCCGGCGCGCGGGCGACGGATCGCTCGAGCAGGAGAGCCGGATCGAGCGTCTTCTCGATTTACTCGGCGCCGAAGGCCAGTTTTCGGGGATGGAGGGGCTGGCCTCCTTCTTTCTCTCCGAAATGGGGACTTTCTTCGACGCCGTTCCGGGGGACGCAGCCTGGGTGATCCTCGAGCCGGATACGGCCGCCGAAGCCGCCGCCCGGCTCTGGGCGGATATCGAGGAGGAAGCCTCCCACGCCGCCGAGCGCGGGTTGATCGGATACCCGCCGGAGCGGATGTGGCTGAGGCCTGGTGAGGTCGAGGAAGCCGTTTCCCTTTGGCCTTTCGTCGAACTCGATCCGCTGGGGGTGGACGACCTCCCAGGTCGGGACCTGAGAGGCCGGGAAGAGGAGCCGGAGGGCGGTGCGCCCGCCGGGGGCGCGCCGGCACTTGTCGCCGAGCGCCTGACCACCGTCCGGGGGCGGGTCGGAAATTTCGTGGCTCAACTCCAGGCCTGGCTCGCCGCGGGCGATCGGGTCGTCATTGTCGCCGCCGGCAAAACCCAGGCGCTGCGCGTTCAGGCGCTTCTGAGGGAACGCGATTTGGGTGTATCGATCCTGCCTCCCGGGTCGAACCCCGCCGAGGCTGGCGATCGGCTGGTGATCGCCGAGGGGCGGCTGACCTCGAGCATTCGCCTCCCGGGGGAGATGCGGATTTTTTTCCGCTCGGAGGACCTCCTCGCGAGCCCCGCGGGGCGGAGCCGGGAGCGGGGCGGGGGCGCGAAGCTCCGGGCCGGCGAGGGGCTTCGGGATTTGAAGTTGGATGATTTCATCGTCCACATCGATCACGGGGTGGGACGGTTCCTCGGCGCCCGGGTCCTCGATCATATCGAGGGGCAGGACGAGTTCCTCCACATCGCCTATGCCGGCGGAGACAAACTCTATGTCCCGATGGACGATATCGACCGGGTCCATATATTCAGGGGAACGGGCCAGACTCCCGCGCTCGACAAGCTGGGCGGGAACCGATGGACGAAAACCAAGCGAGGGGTGAAGAAGGCGCTGCACTCCATCGCTCGCGATCTGGTGCGCCTCTACTCCGAGCGCAGCTCTGTCGAGGGAGTGTCGTTCGGCCCCGAGGGCGCCTGGGACGCCGAGGTGGCAGCGGGATTCGAATTCGAGGAGACCCGGGATCAGGAGCAGGCCATTCGCGATGTCCTGGCGGACATGGAAAAGCCCCAGCCCATGGACCGTCTCGTCTGCGGCGACGTGGGTTACGGAAAAACCGAGGTGGCCCTCCGGGCGGCGGCCCGGGCCACCTCCTCGGGACGCCAGGTCGCCCTCGTGGTTCCGACCACCCTCCTGGCGCATCAGCACTGGCAGACGTTCAGCGAGCGGATGAAGTCTCTTCCCCTCCGGGTGGAGATGCTCTCCCGGTTTCTCTCCCGGAAGCGGCAGGCCGAGGTGGTCGAGGGCATGGCCTCGGGCGCGGTGGATATCGTTATCGGAACCCATCGCCTGCTCCAGAAGGATATTGCCTTCAAGGACCTGGGTCTTTTGATCGTGGACGAAGAGCACCGCTTCGGCGTCGCCCACAAGGAGAAGTTCAAGAAAATGCGCGTCAATGTGGATGTCCTCACGCTGACGGCGACCCCCATTCCCAGGACTCTTCAGCTCGCCCTGTCGGGCGCGCGCGATTTGAGCACGATCGAGACCCCGCCCCGCCACCGGCTCGCCCCGCGCACCTACATCTCGCGGCTCTCGAAAAAAGTGGTGGGCGACGCCATCCGCCGGGAGATGGACCGCGGCGGTCAGGTATTCTTCGTCCACAACCGGGTCCAGAGCCTTCCGGCGATGGAGCGCTTCCTCCAGACCGCGGTTCCCGAGGCGAGGCTCCTCGTCGCCCACGGGCAGATGAAGGCAGGGGCCCTCGAGGTCGTAATGGAGAAATTCATCTCCCGCGAAGCCGATGTCCTCCTGTGCACGGCGATTGTCGAGAGCGGGCTGGACATCCCCACCGTCAATACGATTCTCATCAGCCGCGCCGACACCTTCGGGATGGCCCAGCTGTACCAGCTCAGGGGCCGCGTGGGGCGCGACCGCTTTCAGTCGTACGCTTTTCTGCTCGTTCCGGGGACCGAGACCCTCACGCGCGAGGCCCGCGAGCGGCTTCAGGCGCTCGAGGAGTTAAGCGAGCTCGGCGCGGGGTTCAAGCTGGCCGCGCGCGATCTCGAGATACGCGGGGCGGGCCACCTGCTGGGTCACCGGCAGTCGGGCCGGATCGGCCAGGTCGGTTTTGAGATGTACTGCCGCCTGCTCGAAGAGGTCCTCCAGGAGGCGCGGGGCGGCTCGGTCGAGTACGACGAGCCCGAGGTGATCGTCCCCGTGGCCGGTTCCGTCCCGCCGGACTGGGTGCCGGCTCAGGCGGAGCGTCTGGAGATCTATCGGCGGGCCGCGGCGGCTGCATCGCCCGATGAGTTGAAGGAACTCGACCGAGAGCTCGCCGATCGGTTCGGGCCGCTGCCCGTCCGGGCGAGGAGGCTCCTTCAACTCGGTGAGCTCCGGCTTGCTTGCCGCCGGTGCGGGGTGAAGACCTTCCGCATGAAGGGTAAACAGGTGTTTCTCGAGACCTTTCCGGGCGACTATGAGCTCTCGGCCGCATTTCTGGCGACCTCCGGAATAGTTTTCACCGGGACCCACAGTTTTGAACTCTCCATAAAGGGGAGCTGGGACGAGTATTTCGATCATATAATGGAGTTGCTCGAAACCTTTGGGGCGTGCGCGGTGACCGGCGACGAGGGTGGGGCGGAGGAAGCCGCCCCCGCGTCCCCGCTGGCGGCTTCCCTCCCGGGAGGAAAGGGTCCTAAATGATCGCCGGCGGCAGGAGAAAGAAGAGACTCGCGGGGGCCATGATTATGGCGCCGGCCCTTTTTCTGGTCGGTTGCGATTCGAATACGGCCGGGGGCTATTCCCCCTCGATAGTCGCCGTCGTGAACGGGTCGCCGATCACCCGCAAGGATATGTGCACCGCCATGATGCTCAAGGGTGGAAGCTGCAAGGTCTTCGGCGGAAACGAGGACCTCGGGCGGGCCATCGTCGAGGAGCTTGTCGAGCGCCGGCTCATCCTCCAGCGTTCCCGGATTATGGGGGGATTTATCGAGGAGGACAGGGTTCGCGCCTTCGTCCGGATGATGACCGAGCAGTACGGCTCCCCCGAAGAGTTGGACAAAATCCTCCGCGAGGAGGAAATTGACATAGCGGAATGGAAAAAAGCGCTCCGGGAGACGCTTGAAATCGAACAGATGCTCGATAGGGAGGTGTACTCCCGTATCAAAATCGGAGCCGAGGAAGTCTCCCGGGTATATCGGGAGAATCCCAAGCGCTACCGCATCGGTAGGCGCTGGCGCGTTCGCCAGATCATGGTCGGCTCGGAGGAGGAGGCCAAACGCCTCCGGGGGCGGATCGTGGACGGGGTGCCCTTCTCTCGCCTGGCGCGTCAGGCCTCTCACGGCCCCGAGCGCCAAAAGGGCGGGGACATGGGGCTATTCACCGAGGGTCAATTTCCGGAGAGGGTCGAAAAAGTGATTCGGGACCTCAAGGAGGGCGAGATCAGCGGAGTGGTCCAAACCTCCTCGGGGTTTCATCTGTTCCAGGTGACGGAGACCCGTTCGGGTGGGATGCAGCCTTTCCGCGCCGTCCGCGAAGAGATACGATCCGAGTTGCTGGCTAAAAAGAGCCGTAAGAACCTGAAGCGGTGGCTCGCCGGGCTCAAGGAAAAATCCGAGATCCACTATTACTGGAGAAATTTAAATGATCGCGCGGCTGGCTAGCGGCATCGCCGCAATATCGCTACTCCTCTCGGCGGGTGCTCCCCTTGCGGCTGCCAAGCCGATCACCATCGAACGCATCATCGCGAAAATAAACGAGGAGATAATCACTCTCAGCGAACTCCAGGATCTCGTCAAAGACGAAAACAAGAAGATCAGAGGCAAGTTTACCGGAAAAGAGCTAGAAAGCCGTCTCCGCGAAATGGAGCTTGCCGCCCTCGACATGCTGATCGAGGAAAAGCTGATATTGCAGCGGGCGAAGGACATCGACGTCTCCGTCAAGGAAAAAGAGCTTGAAACGGCTATCCAGGTGGTGCTGGACCGGAACCGAATTCAGGCGGATCAACTCGGCCCCTTTCTCGCGGCGGAGGGGAGATCCCTCGATTCCTTCCGCGAGAAAATGCGCCAGTCGATTTTAATCAAAAAGGTCGAGGGGCGGGAGGTGAATTTTCGCCTTTCGGTGAGCGAGCAGGAAATCGCCGACTTCTATCAGGCGAATATCGAGCAGTTCCGAAAAGGGGAGGCGAGGCGGATACGCCAGATTTTCTTCCCGGTGCCGCAGAAGGCCTCCAAGGACGAGGACGAGGAACAGCGCGCCAAGGCGAGTGCGGCCTTCAAGCGCGTGAAAGGAAACGGGAAGGATTTTGCCTCGATCGCCAAGAAGGTTTCCGAGGGTCCCGCTTCCGCCCGGGGGGGGGATCTGGGCTTCATCAAGAAAGGTGAGCTTTTCCCGGAGTTCGAGAAAATAATTTTCTCGATGCCCGTGGGCAAGACGGGAGAGGTGATACGGACGAGGGCGGGTTATCATATTTTGTTCGTTGAGAGTAAACGGCCGGGCAAGGTCACAACCCTCGATCTGATATCGGGGAGAATCCGGAACCGGCTCTACAAGGAGAAGCGCGCGAAACGCCGCCGCGAATGGATCTCCGAACTCAAGCGCGCCGCGTTCCTCGAGATCGATTTCAACCCGCAGGCCAACCGCACCGAGGCGAAGGGTTCGTTCGAGGCGCTGTTCCGCGATGTGCGCGAGCAGATCTCTTTTAAGCTCATCGCCGTCCAACTGCTCAAATCCTCGGACGTCATCGGGCGGGAAAAACTGTTCTGGACCTACGGCTCGAGCCGGAGGGACGAGCGGTGGCAATCCGAGAAGCTCAAGGTGGACGACAAGCTCTTTCTCGGAATCGACGATATCGATGGGCTCCAGAGTATCCACCGCGAATTCGTCAATCCTGATCCGGCGACGAATTTATATATTTACGAGCACAATTACCTGCTGCCCAACTCCTACCTCGGAAAAGTCAGCTTCGCCGATCTCATCAAGGAATTCTCCCTCTCCCCGAAGAAAAAAAAGATCGGTTTGGTCACGGACGAGGACAGGGTCCGCCTCGAGTTCGAGGTGAGGGTGGAGAAAACCAGGAGCATCATTGCCGACCCAAAGGAAATCAAGTAGCCGGGCGCCATCCCCTGTGCGGCTCGATCTGTTTCTCACCGTCAGCAGACTCGTCAAAAGAAGATCCGCGGCCAGAAGCCTCATCGACCGGGGCGGGGTGCGCCTGGCGGGCTCGCCCGTCAAGGCGGGCCGAAAGCTCGCCGAGGGGGACGAGCTGGAAATCACACTCGGGCGCCGGGAGCTGAGGATACGGGTCCTCGGCTTCGCCGGTCGGGGGGCTGCGAAGGCGGCGGCGCGCGAGCTTTACGAGGTGTTAGAGGAGAGACTGGCCGAGGAGACGCCGCCCGGAGAGGACGCCTCCCCCGGGGAGATCGGCGGCCCCATCGATTTTCTGGAGGGGCGCTAGGGTTTTTTCTTGATCGCCGGGCGCAAGCCCCTTGATCGGCGGGGGCAAGCCTGCTAGATTCCCGATTAGTTGAGCATCGACAAAGCGCCGCCCGCGAAGTGAAAAAGAAATACAGAACAAGGCTTCCAACCTTTAATGCCGTCCTGAGAGACGGCCAAGGAGGATGCCGGGATGAACCCCCGACATCGGGAGAAAAGCCCGAAAATCAAACGCGCTTGCTGGCCTCCAATCCGGATGGAATGGAGGTTTTTTTTCACCTCTCCGGCTGTGTTCGATTCCCCGGATGTGCTTGCTTCTCCGAGCGTGGAGGGCCGGACCGGTGCCTGAGGAGATCGGGGCCGACCAGCTCCGCCGGACGCTCAAGCGCCTTTCCCACGAAATTATCGAGCAGATCGGCGATCCGAGCTCGCTCGCCCTCGTCGGCATCCGCACCCGGGGTGTGACGCTGGCCGAAAGGCTGGCCCGGATCATCGAGGAGCTGGCGCGGGTCCGCCCGCCCGTGGGCGCGCTCGACGTGACCCTCTACCGCGACGATCTCGACCGCGAGGGGGGCGCCCGCCGGCGGCTCCGGAAGACGGACATCTCCTTCTCCTGCGAGGGGAAAGACATCGTTTTGGTGGACGACGTTCTGTTTACGGGCCGGACGGTCCGGGCGGCGCTGGCCGCCCTCGTAAATTTCGGCCGGCCGGGGCGGGTCCTGCTCGCCGTCGCCGTGGACCGGGGAGGACGCGAGCTGCCCGTCCGGGCGGATTTCGTCGGCCGGAACATGGAAGTCCTGCCGGACGAGGAGGTCCAGGTCCTCTTCGAGGAAAGCGACGGGCTCGACGCCATCGTCGTGCAGGACTCGCCCGACTTCGCGAAGCGCCATATTCGGAAAGATATCGACGAGCACCCCGCAGCTCCGGAGGATTCGCCATGAAGCCGGAACCGTTTCACCGAAAAGATCTGCTCTCCATCCGGGACCTATCTCCGGGAGAGATTCTCTTTTTGCTCGAAATAACCGACTCGTTCCGGGAGGTGAACGAGCGCGAGATCAAGAAAGTCCCCTCCCTTAGGGGCAAGACGGTGGTGAATCTCTTCTTCGAGCCCTCGACCCGGACGCGGACGAGTTTCGAGATCGCCGGAAAACGCCTCTCGGCCGACGTTATCAATATCTCCGCAGCCGTCAGCGCCGCGCAGAAGGGGGAGACCCTGCGCGACACCGCCCGGAACATCGAGGCGATGGCCACCGATGTCGTCGTCGTCCGCCACCCGGCCTCGGGGGCCCCGGCCTACCTGGCCCGGGAGCTTCGCTGCGGGGTCGTGAACGCCGGGGACGGCTGCCACGAGCACCCCACCCAGGCCCTTCTGGACCTCTACACCATCCGGGAGCACAAAAAGGAATTCGGGGGCCTTCACGTCTCGATTGTCGGCGACATCGCCCGGAGCCGGGTCGCCCGCTCGAACATCGTCGCCCTCGCCAAGCTCGGGGCCGAGGTCATGATCTGCGGCCCCCGGACGATGCTTCCCGCCGAGGCCGAGAGCCTCGGGGCGCGAGTGACGACCCGGGTCGAAGAGGCCATCGAGTGGTCCGACGTCCTCATGGCCCTTCGGATACAACTCGAGCGCGGGGGGGGCGCCGCCTTCCCGAGCGCGAGGGAGTACGCCAACACCTACGGCATCAATCGAAAACGCCTCCAGGGGGCGAAGCCGGACCTGCTCATCATGCATCCCGGGCCCATCAACCGGGGAGTCGAGATGTCGCCCGACGTAGCCGACGGGCCGTTCTCGGTCATCCTCGAGCAGGTGGAGTACGGCGTTGCCTGCCGGATGGGGATTCTTTATCTCCTCGCGGGCCAGCGGAACGCCACCGGAGCGGCGGATGCCGCCGAGGACGATTCCGGAACGGAGGCGGCCGGAGAAGGCGCGGACGAGGCGCGAAAACCGGGGGTGGAAAATGCCGTTGCTCATTAAGGGCTCGCGCCTCATCGACCCGGCCGAGGGGGTGGACGGCGCCTTCGACCTCCTGATCGAGGGCGGGCGGGTGGCCCGCGTGGACCGCGATATCCCCCCGAGAGGGGGCGACGATGTGCTCGATGCCGGCGGGCTCGTCGCGGCGCCGGGGTTCATCGACATGCACGTTCACCTGCGCGAGCCGGGCGAGGAATATAAAGAGGACACCGAGAGCGGGACGCGCGCCGCGGCGGCGGGCGGCTTCACTGCGGTCGCCTGCATGGCGAACACCGACCCGGTGAACGATTCGAGCTCGATAACCGAGCGCATTTTAAAGCGCGCCCGCGAGGCGGCGGCCTGCCGGGTCCATCCGATCGGGGCGGTCTCGGCCGGGCGCCGGGGGGAGCGGCTCACCGAGATGGCCGACCAGAGGGCGGCGGGCTGCGTCGCCTTCTCGGACGACGGGGCGCCGGTCAGGACGGCCCAGCTCATGCGATCGGCCCTCGAGTACGCCGGCATGCTGGGGGTGCCCATCCTCGATCACGCCGAGGACATGAGCCTCTCGGGCGGGCGGGTGATGAACGAGGGGGCGATATCGACGGCGCTGGGCCTGGATGCGAATCCCGCCGCCAGCGAGGATATTTGCGTCTACAGGGACATCCGCCTCGCCGCCCTCACTGGCTCGCGGCTCCACATATTGCACATCACATCGGGGGGGGCGGTCGACCTGATTAGAGAGGCTAAAAACAAAGAGATAGGGGTTACATGTGAAGTAACGCCTCATCATTTTACCCTCACCGACGAGGAGATTCAAGGCTTCAACTCGGCCGCCAAGATGGCCCCGCCCCTGCGCTCCGAGGCCGACCGCCAGGCCCTCATCGCGGGCCTCAAGGACGGCACAATCGAGGCCATCGCCTCGGACCACGCCCCGCACTACGAGGCCGAGCTCCAAGTCGAGTTCGACGCCCTTCCCTTCGGGGTCGTCGGGCTCGAGACGGCGGTCTCCCTCGCCCTCGACCGGCTGGTCCACAGTGGATCACTGACGCTCGCCCAGATGATCTCGAAATTCACGGCGGGCCCGGCGAAAATCCTCGGGCTGGCGGGCGGCTCGCTCCGGGTGGGCGCGCCGGGTGATGTGACGATCCTCGACCCCGAACGGGAGTACGAAGTCGTGCCCGAGGCGTTCGAGAGCCGGGGGCGGAACACCCCCTTCGGCGGGATGAAGCTCAGGGGCCGCGCTGCCGCCGCCATTGTCGGCGGGAAGGTCGTCATGAACCGGATTTCAGGGGAGACGGTGATCGACGCCGGCTTCCCGGCCGACGCCGGCGTCAGAGAGGGCGCCGGGGCGGGGGAGATGAATTGAGGGATATCCGGCCCGCAGTCCTGGCCCTTGAAGACGGGCGAATCTTCAGGGGCCGCGCCTTCGGCTCTTGCGGAAAGCGTGCCGGCGGGGTTGGAGAAATGGCGGAAGGCGAGCTCGTCTTCAACACCGCCATGACGGGCTATCAGGAGATCATCACCGACCCCTCCTACCGGGGCCAGATGGTGATCATGACCTACCCCCACATCGGCAACTACGGCGTCACCCCGGCCGACGAGGAGTCGCGGGGGGCCTGGGCCGAGGCGTTCATCGTCAAGGAACTCTGCCGCGACTACTCGAACCACCGGGCCGGGGGGGACCTGGACAGCTATCTGAAGGAGCGGGGGGTGCCCTGCGTCGAGGGCATCGACACCCGCGCGCTGACGCGCCATATCCGCGAGGCCGGGGCGCTCAAGGCGGTGTTGTCATCTTGCGGTGAAGACGAGGCCGCGCTGGTCGCCCGTGCGAAGGCGAGCCCGGGGCTCGACGGGCGCGATCTGGTCCGGGACGTGACCTGCGGGGCCGCGCACACATTTGGGGAAAAAAAGGGCCGGCCCCTCTGCGTGGCCTACGACCTGGGGGCGAAGCGCAATATTTTCGAGCAACTCGCGGAGCGCTTCGACCTCGAGATCGTCCCCGCCTCGGAGAGCGCCGAGAGCGTTCTCGCCCGCGGTCCACGGGCCGTATTCCTCTCGAACGGCCCCGGCGATCCGGCGGCGCTCGGCTACATCGTCGAAAATGTCAAAAAACTCCTGGGCCGGGTCCCCGTCACCGGGATTTGTCTGGGCCACCAGATACTGGGGCAGGCGCTGGGCGGCAAGACTTTCAAGCTGAAATTCGGCCACCACGGCGCGAACCACCCCGTCCAGGACGCCGAGACGCGGCGCGTCGCCATCACCTCTCAAAACCACAGCTTCGCCCTCGACCCTGCCTCGCTTCCCGAAGGTGTCGCCGTCACGCACGCCTCCCTTAACGATCACACCTGCGAGGGCCTTCGCTCCAATGACCCCAAAGTGTTCAGCGTCCAGTACCACCCCGAAGCCTGTCCGGGTCCGCACGACGCGAGGGAATTGTTTGATGAGTTTTACGGGTTTTGTGTGGGGTAGGGGATGAATCAATAAGATTATTTCGCCCTTGCTGTCATTCTGAACGAAGCGGAACGGAGTGAAGAATCTTGAAGGGCGCTCGAAGACTCTTCGCTGCGCTCAGAGTGACAAACTAATTCACAGCCGCCGAGCCGCTATCAGGGGGGAGTGAGGGATGATGGCCAAGTGGATTCGAAGATTCAGGACGCTGCCGGTGCCGCTGCTCTACACCCACGTCCTGGCGAAGTCCCTGGGCGGGATGGGGCTCGGGTTCCTGATCGCGGGCTACGCGGGCGGCGACTGGACGCGGGCGGGCTGGTGGCTGGTCGCCGTTTCGTTCGCGATCTCGATTCCGAGCACCCGGCGGATTTTGATGGGGTGAGGGAAGATTTTTTTGTGGGCGGTAGAGAACTTGAAGACACGAGATAACCTGAAAGACGGGAAAAAATTTTGAGCCAATCTGACGCGCGGGCGCCCGAGGCCCGCTGGGGCTGGGTGATGGTGGCGGTGGCCGGAACCTTCATGATGATTTCGGTGGGATCGATGTCCGCGCTCGCGGTGTTCATGAAGCCGCTCACCGCCGAGATGAGGTGGCTCCGGGGGGAGACCTCTTTCGCCTACCTGACCGCCGCGCTCGTCCTGGGCGGGGGAGGGATCCTGATGGGCCATCTCTCGGACCGCTATTCGGCCCGCCCGGTGGTGGTGGCGGGGGCCGTGGTGCTGGGGGGGGCCTTCCTGATGCTCGCCCGGCAGGGGGGGCTAGGGCAGTTTTATGCGCTCTCGGCGCTGATGGGCCTTGGGATCTCGGCTTTCCAGGCCCCGCTGCTGTCGAGCGTGGGCAACTGGTTCACCAGGAACAAAGGCCTCGCCATCGGGGCCGCCTCGGCCTGGGGCGGGCTCGGGAACGGGGTTGTTCCCTTCGCCGCCGGTTACCTGATCACCCGGTTCGGCTGGCGCGGCGCCTACTCGGCGCTGGGGATATTCGTGCTGGCGGCGATGGTTCCGCTGGCGCTCTTGATCAGAAGGGCGCCCATGGGGGCGGGGGCCCACGAGGGCGGCGCCCCCCGGGGCGGTGCGGAAGAGGTCGGTCCGGAACCGGGCGCCGCAGCGCCGGGCGCCGCCGCGCCGGAGAGGGGCCCTCTCCTCGACCCCTGGCTCGCTACTTTCTGGGTCGGCTTGGCGGCGGTTTTTTGTTGCACGGCGATGGCGACCCCTCTCCTCCATGTGGTGTCGCTGGCCCAGGACCGGGGCCTCGGCGCCCAGGAGGCGGCGGGGATTTTACTCCTCATCTCGATAGGCAGTTTTATCGGGCGGATCGGCTACGGGCGGCTCGCCGACATCATCGGCGGGCTCAGGGCCTACATGGTTTCATCGGCGATGCAGATTCTTCTCGTCTTCTGGTTCACGCGATTGAGCTCGCTCGCCGGCTTTTATTCGCTCGGCCTCGTCTACGGGCTCTTCTACAGCGGTCTGATGATCTGTCTCGTCATCTGCGTGAGGGAGTTCGTTCCCATCGAGCGGCGGGGTGTCTCGACGGGCGTCGTTTTCTTCTGCGGCTGGCTCGGAATGGGGCTCGGCGGATGGCAGACGGGTTTCTTTTTCGACGTGACGGGCGCCTACACGGTTTCTTTCGCGAATTCGGTGGCGGCCGGGACGATCAATCTCTTAATCCTTTATTCCCTGAAGCGTCACATCGCGCGGCGGGAGTTTCATCTATTGAAAGCTGAGGCCGCAGCTTGAAGCCTGGGCCTGAGATTGGGGCCCAGATCGCGGCTTGAGACCGCAACTGGGATCTGAGACCCGAGACGGGCGGAGAAAACGACAGGAATGCCGAAACGAGCGGACATCCGGAAAATCATGGTCATCGGGGCGGGTCCGATCGTCATCGGGCAGGCGTGCGAGTTCGACTACTCGGGGACCCAGGCCTGCAAGGCGCTCCGGGAGGAGGGCTACGAGGTCGTCCTGGTCAATTCGAACCCGGCGACGATCATGACGGACCCCGAGACGGCCGGCGCGACCTACGTCGAGCCGGTGACGGCCGAGGTGGCCGGGAAGATTCTCGAAAAGGAGCGGCCCGACGCCCTGCTGCCCACGATGGGCGGGCAGACGGGCCTCAATACGGCGGTCGAGCTCGCCGAAAGCGGGGAGCTCGACCGGCTGGGCGTCGAGCTCATCGGGGCGAAGCTCCCGGCGATCCGGTGCGCCGAGGACCGCGAGCTTTTCAAGAAGGCGATGGGGGAGATCGGGCTCAACGTCCCGAGGAGCCGGGCCGTCAATTCGGTCGAGGAGGGCCGCCGGGCGGCGGCGGACGTCGGTTTTCCGATGATCCTCAGGCCCGCGTTCACGCTGGGCGGTAGCGGGGGGGCGGTCGCCTGGCGGGAGGCGGAGTTCGAGGGTCTACTCGCGTGGGCGCTCTCGGAGAGCCCGACGAGCCAGGTGCTGTTAGAGGAGAGCGCGCTGGGCTGGAAGGAGTTCGAGCTCGAGGTCATGCGCGATCTGGCCGACAACTGCTCGATAATCTGCTCGATAGAGAATTTCGATCCGATGGGGGTCCACACCGGCGACTCGATCACGGTTGCCCCGGCCCAGACGCTCTCTGACGTCGAGTATCAGGCGATGCGCGACGCGGCGGTGGCGATTATCCGCAAGATCGGGGTCGAGTGCGGCGGCTCGAACATCCAGTTCGCCCTGGACCCGAGGGACGGGCGGATGATCGTCATCGAGATGAACCCGAGGGTCTCGCGCAGCTCGGCGCTCGCCAGCAAGGCGACGGGTTTTCCGATAGCGAAGATCGCGGCCAAGCTCGCCGTCGGGCTCACCCTCGACGAGATTCCCAACGACATCACCCGGAAGACGCCGGCCTCATTCGAGCCCGCGATTGACTACGTGGTCACCAAGTTCCCGCGATTCACCTTCGAGAAGTTTCCCGAGACGCCCGCCGTCCTCGACACCCAGATGAGATCCGTGGGCGAGGTGATGTCCATCGGGCGCACCTTCCGGGAGTCGCTGATGAAGGCGCTGCGCTCGCTCGAGATCGACCGCTACGGACTCGCGGATCCTGAGCCCGCCGCCTGGGCCGCGATGGGGGAGGGGGAGCGGGAGGCCGCGCTCGAGGAGGCCCTCCGCGTTCCGGGGCCGGACCGGATATGGCAGGTGGCCCGGGCGATCCGGGAGGGTTGGCCGCGCGGGAGAATTCATGAGGCATCGAAGATCGATCCCTGGTTCCTCGCGCATATTGAGGAGTTGATCGCCCTCGAGGCCGAGACGGGGGCGCCCGATCTGCTGAAAAACCGGGAGCGGATGCGCCTTTTAAAAGAAAACGGATTCTCGGACCGCGAGATCGCCGCCGCTCAGGAGGCCGCCGCCCCGGGGACCACCGAGAGAGCGGTGCGCGAGGCGAGGTGGCGCATGGCGGTGCGGCCGGTTTTCAAGCAGGTGGACACCTGTGCGGCCGAGTTCGAGGCCCACACGCCCTACCTCTACTCGACCTACGAGCAGGAGGACGAGGCCCCGCCCACCGGCAAGGGGAAGGTGATCATCCTCGGCGGGGGTCCGAACCGCATCGGACAGGGAATCGAGTTCGACTATTGCTGCGTCCACGGGGTGATGGCGCTATCCACGGCTGGCTATGAGTCCATCATGGTGAACTGCAACCCCGAGACGGTGAGCACGGACTACGACACGAGCGACCGCCTCTACTTCGAGCCGCTGACGCTCGAGGATACATTGGAGATCATTTCCCGCGAGCGGCCCAAGGGGGTGATCGTCCAGTTCGGGGGACAGACCCCGCTCAAGCTCGCCCTCGGGCTCCAGGAGGCCGGGGTGCCGATCCTGGGCACCTCGCCCCAGAGCATCGACCTGACCGAGGACCGCGAGCAGTTCAGCCGTTTGATCGAGGAGCTGGGGTTGGCCCAGCCGCCCTCGGGGACGGCGACCGACACTCCCTCGGCCCTCGAGATCGCCGAGTCCATTGGATATCCGGTGCTGGTGCGGCCGAGCTATGTCCTCGGCGGGCGGGCGATGCAGATCGTCTTCGATGCGGACGATCTGGAGACCTATATGAGAGAAGCGGTGCGGGCCTCGGCCGAACGCCCTGTGCTGATCGACCGCTTCCTCGACGGGGCGATCGAGGTGGACGTGGACGCCGTGGCCGACGGGGAGCGGGTGATCATCGCCGGGGTGATGGAGCACATCGAGGAGGCGGGGGTCCACAGCGGGGACTCGGCCTGCTCGCTTCCGCCCTATTCGCTCTCCGGGGAGATTGTCGATGAGCTAAAGCGACAGACGAGAATTCTTGCGGAAAAGATTGAAGTTAAAGGGCTTATGAATGTACAATTCGCAATCCATAACGGCCGCGCCTATGTCATCGAGGTGAACCCTCGGGCGAGCCGGACGGTGCCCTACGTGAGCAAGGTGGTCGGAATCCCCTTCGCCAAAGTGGCGGCACGGGTGATGGCCGGGGAGCGGTTGGCCGATCTGGGGGTACGGGAGGATGCGTCCCTCCGCCACTTCGGGGTGAAGGAGGCGGTTTTCCCCTTCAAGAAGTTTCCCGGGGTGGACGTTCTCCTCGGCCCCGAAATGAAATCGACGGGCGAGGTGATGGGGATGGCCCCGGACTTCCCGACGGCCTTCCTCAAGGCACAGCAGGGGGCCGGAGAGGTGGTACCCACCGGCGGGAGGGCGTTCGTCTCGGTGCGCGACGAGGACAAGGGGGCGATGCTCCCCATCGCGCGGGCGCTGGCCGGGATGGGCTTCGAGATCGTGGCGACCGAGGGGACGCGGGCGGCCCTCGTACAAAACGGCATCTCGGCCTCACTGGTCCATAAAGTGATTGACGGCGAACGGCCTCACATCGTGGACCGCATGGAGGGCGGAGAGATCGATTTCGTCCTCAACACGACCGCCGGGAAACAGTCCCGGCGGGACAGCTATTCGATCCGCCGGACCGCCCTCCTCCGGAACATTTTCTATTGCACGACGATTGCGGCGGGCCAGGCCGCGGCGGGGGCGATGCGCTCTCTGCGCGAGGGCGGAACGCCGGTCCGCTCGCTCCAGGACTACCATTCCGGATAGTGAGACGGCTCCTAGGGCCGTCTCACCGAATGGGTCACAGGCCGCCTCGTGTGGGTCCCGCTAGGGACCTCTTGATGGAGCGATCATGCGGTTGATGGACCAGTCGCGGCGGAGCGTTTGGCGGGTTGGTCTCCTCCCGGCCGCCGGGCTTCTGACCGCCGGAGTTCTTGCCGCCGGTCTCTGGGAGCTCGCCCCGGCCCGGACCTCTTTGGCCCAGCCCGCTCCGGTCGAGACCGATCCGGCCCGGGTATCTTCGGTCGAGGCGGGCCGGGCTTTCGAGGCCAGGCGCTCCGGGGTATGGCTCCGGGCGGGCGGGGAGGTGATTCGGATTCTCCCGGACGATCTCGAGGAAAGCCGCCACCAGCGGTTCATCATCCGCCTGTCGAACGGTCAGACCCTCCTCGTCAGCCACAACATCGACCTCGCCCCGCGTGTACCGCTGCGGCGGGGGGAGCCGGTGGAGGTGAGGGGGCGCTACGAGTGGAACTCCAAGGGGGGGCTGATTCACTGGACCCACCTGGACCCGGCCCGGAAACTTCCGGGCGGGTGGATCCGCCACCGGGGGCTGACCTTCCGCTAGGTGGGAACCCACAGGGTTCCCCGTATCCCATGGGTCCCATCCGCCAGGTTTCTCCGTGTCCCATGGGTCCCACGGCCCCTGGGCCCGGTCACCCGGCGGTTCTCGTACCCGACCCCCGGAGGGGTTTTAGCACCCGGGCGCGGAGTGTCAGGCCGGGTTGAATGCGGCGGCGACGAGGCGGGGCCGGCTGGGCGCGAGGGGGGAGGCGTCGTAATCGCCATAGAGGTTGATTCGGCCAAAGCCCGCCTCCTTTAAAAGGGCGGCGAGGGCGTCCGGCTCGTAGAGGCGGACGGAGTAGAAGAAACTCCTCTCGGCCTCGCCCGGGCGGCGCAGCTTTCGCCGGATTTCGTATCGCTCCCCCTCGGGAGTCTGTACAATGCGGCTGGCCTCGAAGACATCGGCGCCTTTGATGTTCAAATGGCCGTCGGGGGGCGGGTCGGCCCTGAGGGTGGCGGGGAGTTTGATGTCGAGGAAGAGGCCGCCGCCGGGGCGGAGCACGCGCCTCGCCTCGCGCAGGGCTTCGAGGTCATCGGCCGAGGTGCCAAAGTAGCCGAACGAGACGAACATGAAGGTGGCGGCGTCGAAGGCCCCCGCCCGGAAGGGGAGGCGGCGGACGTCGCCCCGGACCCAATCGCCCCCGGGCTGGCTATCGCGGGCGAGGGCCAGCAGGTCGGCGCTGAAATCGAGGCCCACCGGCCGGCGGCTGGCCTCGCGCCAGGCTTGGCTGTGACGGCCGTAGCCGCAGCACAGATCGAGTATCCGGGCGCGGAGGGGCATGTTGAGGAGCCATTCGGCCGCCGAGGCCTGAAGCTCGGTCATCGCCTCCTCGAAGGTTTGCATGAGGGGGTAGTCGGCGTCGAAGCCGGTTTCGTACCAGGGCCGCTCGTCCGGCATGGGGTTCTCCAGTCCAGGGAGGCTCCAGTTGGGGGAGGCGCCGGTTCAAAGACGCGCCAATTGAGGGGCGCGCCGGTCACCTCCGCCGCTATCCGATCACGGGGCAGTTTAAATGATCTTGCGAATAATTATTTACGCCGCGATCTTTTACGCGATTTTCTACGCCCTGAAGGGCATCTTCGGAAGCATCCAGAGGCAGGTGAGCGGGGAGGAGGGCGGCGATGGCTCCGGGGGGGGCGAGGTCGCCGACGACGAGATGATCGTCTGCCCGGAGTGCGGGACCTATTTTCCGTCGGGGATCGGCATCCCGCGGCGGGTGGGACGCGAGCGCCACCGCTTTTGCGGGGAAGAATGCGCCGGGGAGTTCTCGGTGCGTGGGGGGCCGCCCGAATAGGCAGGGGCGGGAGGCGAAAGTATTACTATTTGAATTTTCAGGGGCTGTCACGTAACCTGCTCGATAAGCGGGGCCGACTGCCCGCACCCGCGCGCCAGGTAGAGTCGCGCGCCGGTGTCCGGCCGATGAACATCGGGAGGCGGGAAAAGCATGAAGATATTTGCCGATAGCGCGAACCTCGAGGAAATCCAAGAGGTTGCCTCGCTCGGGGTGGTGGACGGGGTGACGACGAACCCCTCCCTGATCGCCAAGGAGGGGGCCGATATCCATTCCCGGATCCGCCAGATATGCGAAATCGTGGACGGCCCGGTGAGCGCCGAGGTGATTGCGACCGCCTGGGAACCGATGGTCGAGGAGGGCCGCGAATTGGCGGCGATTCACGATAACGTCGTGATCAAGGTGCCGATCGGCCCCGAGGGCCTTCGGGCGGTCAAGAAGCTCCGCGAGGAGAACATCAACACCAACGTGACCCTGATCTTCAGCCCCTCCCAGGCGCTCCTCGCCGCGAAGGCGGGCGCTTCGTACGTGAGCCCGTTCGTGGGCCGGCTCGACGATATCTCCCAGCCGGGGATGGAGATGGTCGCCGATATCGTCCAGATTTTCTATAACTACGATTTCGCCACCGAGGTGCTCGTGGCGAGCGTCCGCCACCCGGTCCACTTCCTCGAGGCGGCCAGGATGGGCGCCCACGTGGCGACGCTGCCGCCCAAGGTGATCCCCCAGTTGCTCAAGCACCCGTTGACCGATATCGGACTCGAGAAATTTCTGGCGGATTGGCACAAGGCCTCGCAGGGCGCCTAAAGGAGCCCCGGACCGGAAGGTAACGAACCGGCGAATTGAAATTGAACAACCCGAAAATTGGGAAGATTGGAAAGCCAAAGGAGAACCGAAATGCCCATGTACGAGTTCATGTGCGCCGAGTGCGAGACGGATTTCGAAAAACTGGTTCCCTCGGCGGACGCGGCCGCATCGGTCGATTGTCCTCATTGCGCCTCACGGAAAGTTCACAAAAAACTCTCCCTCTTCGGCGTCGGCGCGGCGAAGAGCGGCGGCTACAACCCCGGCTCCTCCTACACCGGCGGTTTCTCGGGCGGGGGAGGCTGCTGCGGAGGCATGTGTTCGGGCCATTAAGGCCGGCCTCGGGTATGAGGCGCACCGGCCGCACCGGCCGGGCCGGCCGGGCCGCCCTGCCATCTTCGCCCGAAGGCATCGTATCGATAAAAGGGAGTGATTATGCAGGCCGGAGCCGACGAGCACGTTAGCATAGGTCAGACAGCCCAGACGCAGTTCGATAAGGCCGCCGAGGCGATGGAGCTCGATGACGAGACCCGCACTCTTTTGTCCACACCGTTCCGCGAGATCCGGGTCGAAGTCCCCATCCGAAAAGACGACGGCACACTCTCCGTATATACGGGCTACCGCGTCCAGTTCAACGGCGCGCGCGGTCCCTTCAAGGGGGGGATTCGCTACGCCACCGATGTGGACATGGATGAGGTCTGTGGCCTCGCCGCCCTGATGACCTGGAAGACCGCCCTGGTGGACATCCCCTTCGGCGGGGGCAAGGGCGGAGTCAACGTCGATGTCCACCATCTGAACATTTACGAGATCGAACGGCTCACCCGGAAATTCATCTCCCGCATCAGCCGGCTCCTCGGTCCCTACCGCGACATTCCCGCCCCCGACATGTACACCAACGCCCAGACCATGGCCTGGATCTTCGACGAGATCAGCGGCCGCCAGGGCTACAGCCTCGCCGCGGTGACCGGCAAGCCAATCGCGCTGGGCGGCTCCGAGGGCCGGGAGGCGGCGACCGGCCGAGGGGTGGTTTATGTATTCGAGGAACTCGCTAGGCTCGAGGGATGGGACCCCTCGGCGATGACGGCCGCCGTCCAGGGTTTTGGAAACGTGGGCACCTTCGCGGCCACCTTTCTCACCGACATCGGGGTGCGGGTCAAAGCCATATCCGACATCACAGGGGGCTACTACAACGAGAAGGGAATCGACATCCAGGCCGCCCTCGCGCACCGGGCCGAGGCGGGCGACCTGGGCGGATTCCCGGGGGGCGACCTGATCACGAACGCGGAGCTGCTCGAACTCGACGTGGACGTGCTCGTCCCTGCGGCGATGGGCGGCGTCGTCAATCGGGACAATTCCGATAGAGTGAAGGCGCGGGTCCTCCTCGAGGCGGCCAACGCGCCGCTGACCTCGATCGGGCAATGCCACCTCGAGGAGAGGGGCGTCTATATCATCCCGGACATCCTGGCCAACGCCGGGGGGGTGACGGTCTCCTACTTCGAATGGGTGCAGAACATTCAGCAGTTCAGCTGGGACGAGGAGCGTGTGAACGGGGAACTCAAGAAAATCATGAACCTCTCCTCGCAGAAGGTTCACGCCGCCGCCAAGGAGAAAAACGTCACGCTCCGAACCGCCGCCTTCACGATCGCTATAGAGCGCGTGGCCGAGGCCGAGCGGCTCAGAGGCGTTTAGCCCGGTCCCGAACAACCCGATTAGCGAAGCTCGAATAACCCGATTTTTTAAGAAGGTGTATTGGTGGCCGAACTGGACATCCACGCCCGCGGCCTCTCGAAATCCTTCGGAGCCCTGAAAGCAGTCGATGGCATTACCCTCCAGGTGAAGCGGGGGGAGTGCTACGGCATGCTGGGTCCGAACGGCGCGGGAAAGACAACCGCCATTCGGATGATACACGGCGCCGTCCGCCCCGACGGAGGGGAGCTCAGCGTCCTGGGCCGCGACGCGGCCGCCGGGAGCCGCCGCATCCGCGAGGAGATGGGGGTCGTCCCCCAGGAAGACACCCTCGACAATGAGCTCTCCGTCTACAACAACATGTGGGTGTTCGCCAACTATTTCGGCATCTCGCGCCGCCGCTCCCGGGATCGGATCGAGGAGCTCCTCGATTTCGTCCAGCTCAGGGATAAATGGGGCGAGCAGATCAAAAACCTCTCGGGCGGGATGAAGCGCAGGCTCCTCATCGCTCGGGCGCTCATCCACCGGCCCCGTCTCCTGATCCTCGACGAGCCGACGATCGGTCTCGACCCCCAGGCGCGCCACCTCGTCTGGCAGCGCCTCCGAGAGCTCAAGAGCGGGGGGCTGACGATTCTGCTCACTACCCACTACATGGAGGAGGCGGCCCAGCTCTGCGACCGGATCGGGGTCATGGCCCAGGGGCGGGTCCTCGTCGAGGGGCCTCCGGCCGAGCTCGTGCGCGAGCGGGTGGGCGAGGAGGTCATCGAGCTCAGGGGCGCCGGGCGCGAGGCGGCGGCGGCCGCCCTGAACGGGCTGGGCCTCGAGATCGAGCGGGCGGGCGACACCCTCTACCTTTATTGCCGGAGCGGGGCCAAGGCGGTCGAGCGGCTCGCCTCGGCGGGCGAGCGGGAGTTTCTCAGGCGGCCCGCCTCGCTCGAGGACTTGTTCCTCCGCCTGACGGGCCGGGAGCTGCGCGAATGATCGCCGCCGGCATGGTTCCCAGCCGCCGCGCCCTCAGGGTCTGGTTGCGCCACCTGGTCCAGTACCGTTCGTTTTACGTGGCCGAGTGGGCGGGCAACTTCGGCGAGCACGTCCTCTACCTCCTGGCCTTCGGCTACGGCCTGGGAAGACTGGTTCCCTCCCTGAACGGCATCAGTTACGCCCAGTTCATCGGTCCCGGCCTGGTAGTGTCGATCGCCATGTGGACCTCGACTTTCGAGTCCACCTACGGGGCCTACAACCGGATGCGGGTTCAGAAAACCTACGAGGCGATGATGTCGGCCCCGCTATCGCTGGGCGACATCGTTCTAGGGGACCTGCTCTGGTGCGGCACGCGGGCGATCATCGGCGCCACCCTGATGATGATCGTGCTCAGCCTATTTGGCCTCATCGGCTCGCTCTGGTGGGCTCTGTCCGTTTTGCCGATCATTTTTCTGGTGGGCCTGATGTTCGGCTCGCTCGGCCTCGTCTCGGCGGGCCTCGCCCCGAGTTTTTCGTTTTTCAGCTTTCATTTTTCGCTCGTCGTCATGCCGATGTTTTTCTTCGCCGAGACGCTTTTCCCCCTGAGGGGGCTGCCCGACGGACTCCGCCTGTTTTCGCAGATGCTCCCGCTCACCCACGCCGTGAAGATCGTGCGCGGCCTCATCATCTTCGGGCGGGTGGACGATTTTCTTTTTCACCTGTTCATCCTCGCCGGGTGCACCTTGGTTTTCATGGCCTGCGCGACCATCTCGGTCAGCCGCCGGATGATGAGCTAGCGGTGGGCGCCGCCGGCAGCCGCCTCCGGGCGGAGGGGCCGTTTCTCTTCGACGAGAGCGTGAGCCGGTACCAGCACTCCCCCGACGAGTTGGTGAACCGTTACGACGGCGAAGTGTACCGGCGGGTGATCGAAGTGGGGGACGCCCTCGTCCTCGTCGAGGCCAGAGACGCGGGCATGTACGGGGGCGCCCGCGGGGAGGCCGGTACAGGCCCGGCCGGTACGGGAAACGCCGATACGGGGGAGGTCGAAACAGGAGAGGTCGACGCAGGGGCGGTCGATATGAGGGTGCGCGCGCCCGGCCGGATGAGCAAGAAGCTCCTCGGGGCGGGGGAGGCGGCTCTTCGCCACCTGCTCGCTTTCGATCTCGACCTCGAGCCCTTCTACCGGATGGCGCGGCGCGACCCCGTCCTCGCGCCCTTCGCGCGGCGGTTCCGGGGGCTTCGGCCGGTGCGCTACCTGACCCTCTTCGAGGCGCTCATCACGGCGATCACGACCCAGCAGGTGAACCTCACTTTCGGCGGGCAGACCCGGGCGCGGCTGGTGAAGCGGTGGGGAGAAAAACTCCTGCTGGAGGATGAGGTGCACTGGGCGTTTCCCCGGCCCGAACGCCTGGCGCGCGCGCGGGCGGCCACCCTCAAGGGGATGCAATTTTCGGGGCGAAAGGCCGAGTACGTTATCGGCGTCGCGCGGGCGGCGGCCGAGGGCGGTCTCGAGGCGGACGATTACAGAAAGCTCCCTCTCGAGGAGGCCGTCGAGCGGTTGACCGCCCTCCGGGGGGTTGGCCGCTGGAGCGCCGAGCAGGCCCTCTACCGGGCGCTCGGGCGGATCGACGCGCTGCCCGGCGGCGATCTCGGGGTGCAGAAGGTGGTGGCGCAATACTGCTTTGGCGAGGTGCGGGTGGACGAGCGCCGCGCCCGCGAGGCCGCTCTAGGGTGGAAGCCGTGGGGGGCGCTGGCGAGCGCATACTTGTTCGCCGCCCGGCGGGCGGGTATACCGGCGAAGGGCGACTAGGGGCCTGCGGCCCCGGCGAGGGCCTGCGAGGTCTGCGACTCTTGCGCGGTCTGCAAGGTCCCTTAAAACATCCGAGGAACCAGCATTGAACGACACCATGCGCACCCGGCTCGAGGAGAGGGAGCGGGTCCTGCTCGCCCCCTACGCAGCGCACAGCGCCAGTTCGCTGGGCCGCGAGCAC
>PVBE010796166.1_pt1 | contig 24391 bp, 21 predicted proteins | sample 1631181 | NCBI WGS metagenome assembly PVBE01 (sample SAMN08397723, study PRJNA350692) | Marine metagenome, whole genome shotgun sequencing project. | isolation source: water | place: Pacific Ocean | collected 2012-04 | reverse complement strand
CCTCCCAGAGCTGGACGAAGTCGACCCGGACCTCTTTCAGCGCCCGGCGCATGATCTCGATGATGAAGTCCGCCTTGAACTCCATCATGTCCCGCACGAAGGTTGGGTCCTCGTGCAGCGCGATCATCAGCGCTTCCGGCCTTAAACCCAACAATGCCTTCCTTGGGGCAGAACGTTCCTGAGAGCCCCTGTCAAATCAGTCCGTCCGCGACCAGGATGATGAACAGCACGGTGAGGAGTAGCGCCCCAAGCAGCATCCCCAGTTCGCCCGCCGCGTCGGGCGCCAGGCCCTGGTAAGTGAGCAGGACCGCCGCGATGACCAGCGCGTCAATGTCGCCCGGGATCCACACGCCGAAGTCAATCCAGTCGCGGATGTCGCCGGACGCGTCGCGATTGTCATCCCGGCGCGCGCGGCGCGCCACGACAATGGCCTGCGCGTCCGACAGGTCCGGCCGGAGGATCATGAGCATCGCCAGGAATGTCCAGAGAGTTCTCTGGTCGTGCGGGCCACGCGCGGCGAGGATGGCGTCGGTCCGGGTCACCGCTTGGCGCAGGTCCGCCAGCGAGTAACTCGGCGCATCGCCGATGAAGTTGAGAGGGATGGCGCGGGCGTCGAGTTCATTCATCGCGGGCTCCATCTCCGGAGCCACGTTGATCCGCAGTTCGCCCTCGCCGACCGTCTTCGCCTTCGCGTGGGCGGTCGCCATGAGCGCGTTGACGCGATCGAGCCAGGCGGCCAGATCGGCCCCCGTCGGGTTGCCCGAAATCCCCAGCTCAAACTGAATGCCCTCGAGCCGGAGCTGCCCGCCGAGAAGCTCCGCAGCGAGGCTGTTCGCTCCTCCTCCTCCACCGCCGCCACCCCCTCCTCCTCCCCCTGGAGGCCCGACGCCGCCAATGCTGCTCGCGCAGCCCTCAATCAGCGTGCCCGCGCCGAGAAGCCCCAGCAAGGAGCGTCCAATGAACGTCCGTCGATTGGTGTGATCGTCAGAACCCATGACACTTACCTCCAGGCGCAGGTGTGCGACTGCCTCAATAGCTGAAACGCGCGTTCCTCAGCCTTCGCCTCGACATTGGGGGTCTACTGCGTCGCCCTGCGGTACAACTCGCCGAGATGATCCGCCCGGACAGGCACGTATTCTGGACCGAGCGCGTCAAGCACCTGCTTCAGCTTGCTCGGCGTCCACGGGTAACACTGCACAAACACGTTCATGAAGCCGGGCCGCTCGGTGGGAGTATACCCGCGAATGTCGTCGATCATCAGCTTCATCGTCGCATCCGCACCGAGGTTCACGTTGAAGCTGGTCAGCGCGTGGAAGACGGCAACATCGCCTATGGCGTAATTCGCGTTCGCCGCGGTCGTGGTCGGCTTCCGAGAGTAATCGGGCAGCAAGTACTCCGCCATGGGCACGCGCTCGGCGAGATCGCGCAGCTTCTGCCCCGTCGCGGTGTGCGTCCACACTCCTCGCAGATCCAGCCGTTCCATCGCTCGGTTCGTCAGATCGAGGTACCCCTCATACACCGTGTCCTGATCCGCGTACTGTCGACCATACGCGTCGGGGTAGCAGTATCCCGCGCCCGAACACGCCGCGACGAAACCGTCGCCTCCATTCGCGCGCGCGTAGTAGTAGTCCATGATGTCGGGCATCAGGTCATACACGCTCGGACCCATGCTCCACGTCAGCGGGAACGTGCCCTTCGCCGGATCGTCCCAATAGATGCCCGGGAAGAACTGGTACCAGTTCACCGGCGCATCGCCGTCCGAGACCATCATGGTGATGTAGACCTTGCTTGGGTCCAGCTCGGGGACGTCCGCCGGCCTGTGCCGGAGCGGCTGTCGCGGCGTGGTGCCGGAGTGCACGCTGAGATTCGCGTTCGTGTTCGACCACGCGAGGAACTTGCCGTACCGCGACAGCATCGAGACTCCCGGCGCCTCGCTGAAGCCGATCCCGACACCGTTGTACGGCGCGCCGAGGCACCCGACATTCACCGGCGCCTTGGCCAGCACGCGCTCGACGGCGATCTGCTCCGCAACGGGCGATCCGGCCGGCGGCTGGCCGTCGATGTCGCCGGTCACCCAGAACGTGTAGATCCGGTGAGCGATCAGGTAGTCGCGGAGGTGTGGTAGGTCCGGGTGCACGACTGCGAAGGCGTGGTGGTTGAGCTTCGGCCACAGCTCCTCGCCCGCCCAGTCCAGCGCCTCGGCGTTAGTGGTCCATCGGCCACGAAGGTCCTCGATGACCGGGATGTCGAGTTCCGCGGCCAGCTCCGGTGAGGCAACCAGCAGATTCTCCACTCCCGCGATCATCGTCGCCACATTGACCGTGCCCGGCACGGCCGGATCCGTCACAACCAGCCCCCGGTACTCCGAGCGATGTTCGCCTAGCAGCGTCAGCGGATCGTCTACCGTCCGGACGGCCTGCACGTCGCCGCGCTCCTGCAGCCACGCGAGCCAGCGCTCGTCGGGCGAAGGCTCGCCGGGGAACTGGGTGATGTCGAGATATATCCGCGGGCGCTTCCGGTTGACCAGGCCCTGAAGCGACGTCAGCAGCATCTGCACGTCGCGTCGCGCAAGCCGCACATCCGCCCGCACCAGTCGCCCCGCGGACTTTGGCGACTTCGGGAAGAGCCCATCGAAGGGCTTCGGCTCGGCAACGGGCGCAATGCCGCCCGGCATCTTCTGCGAGGCATACAGCTCGTCGGCTGTCGCGTGGAGCGGCTCCGTATCGATCCGCTCCGACTGCTCCGCGATGTACAGCGCCGCGCGGGAGATCACCTCGCGCTGATCGATCGCGTCGTAGAACCCGATCTGGCTGAACAGCGTGACGCCGGCCCAGATGTCGACCGCGCCGCTAAACTCCTCGCACCCGTGTTGGATCGCCGCGATGATCGGCCACTCGACGCCGCCATCCTCGATGGTGACGATGGGGATCACCGTGTCGCCCTCCGGCAGCGACGCGGGGTCAAGCGCCTGCATCGCGCTGTCCATATCGCCGACCGCATCCGCCCACCCAGCCCAGTCGATGCCCGACAGCTCCAGCGGATCAGAGCCTCGGTGGTACGTCAGCCCGCCATGTTCGGCTGTCAGCGTCACGAACCCGCCAGAACCCACGCCCTCGTGAGTCAGCCACCTCTGCACGTGGCCAAGATCCATCCACGCCCCTCCGCCCGCCTCGAAGCCGCCATCGGCGAGCAACTCCTCGCCGGCGCCCGTCAGATTCACATCGTCCAGCCAGACCGTCCCCGGCGACGCAAATAGCGCCAGGCAGACATCCATCTGCGTGGCGCCCTCAGGCGCCTGAACGTCCGCGCGGATGCTGGTCCACTCCCTTGCCGCCTCCGGCAGAAGCGGGCCCCACTGGCCGAGGAACTCGCCGCCGGCGCCGAAGAACCGCACGAAGAGCGTGTCATTGTCGCCCGAGCCGATCTCGCCGCCGGTGCGCGCCCATCCTCCAACGACGTACTCCTCGCCCGCTGCCGCCGGAACGCGTCCCGACACCGCGCCCGACCATCCGGGCGTGCTGTCCTTCACCAATTTCAGCCCGAACTGTCCCGTCCGCGCCGCCTCAGCGCTCCTACCGAATTCATCGCTCTCCGCCGCGATGGGAGACCATCCCCTGGCCCCCTCCTGCTCGCACGGGTGGCAGTAAGGCACGCCCACGGAGATCAGCCCGCCGCCATTCTGGTGGAACCGGCGGATGTTCTCGCCCGCGCGGGCGGGGAAGGTGTTTCCGTAGAGATTGACGAGGCCGCAGAACCTCTCAGCGTTGAAGACCTCCGGATCGGCAAGCTCCTCGGCATTGAGCAACTCCGCGTCCAACCCGATGGCTCGAAGATGCGCGGCCACATCCGGCGGGATCAGCCCCGTCCCGGCGGCGAAGTATGGGAATTGTGGATCGGAGAAGACAGCGACCGTCGGCGCGGCCCAGCCGGTTCCGGTTGCGATGGCAAGCATCAGAGCGATTGAGTTCATGATTGCCATCCCAATTCGTCCAGCGCCGCGCGGCACCTCCGGGAGGGTTACGCGCCCCTCGCGACGCATTGAGCCACGCGCACCGGTTGCGTTCAGACACTGTCCGAGGGATCACCCACATGCCATCCAACCGCCCGAACGTCTTGCTCATCACATCCGACCAGCACCACTGGAGCAGCGTCGGCTTCCAGAACCCCGAGGTCCACACTCCCAACCTCGATCGCCTCGCCGCGCAGGGCACGATCTACGACCGCGCGTATACGGTTAACCCCACGTGCACCCCCACGCGGGCGAGCATGTTCACGGGCGTCTACCCTAGCCAGCATGGCGCCTACTCGCTGGGCACCAAGCTCCCCGAGGACGTGCCGACGATCGGCGACGTCCTGACCGAGAACGACGTGCGCTCGGCGCTCGTGGGCAAAGCTCACTTCCAACCACTACGTGGCACCGAGGAGTATCCATCGCTGGAATCATATCCGGTCATGCAGGACCTCGATTTCTGGCGCAACTTCAACGGCCCGTTCTACGGCTTCGAGCACTGCGAACTGGCGCGCAACCACGTCGATGAGGCGCACGTCGGTCAGCACTACGCGATCTGGATGGAGGAGCGAGGTCTGAAGAACTGGCGCGACTACTACGTGCCGCCGACGGGCACGGCGCGCGACCAGCGCTGGAATTGGCCGATCCCCGAGGAGTTCCACTACGACGCGTGGATCGCCGACCGGACCAACACGCTGCTTGAGCAGTCCGCGCAGGCCGACGAGAGCTTCTTGCTCTACTCGAGCTTCTTCGATCCTCATCCAGGCTACCTCGTGCCCGAGCCGTATGACACGATGTATGACCCCGACTCTCTCACCATGCCCTCGCTCGTGCCGGGCGAGCACGATAACAACCCGCCCCACTTCCAGCTCACGCAAGAGCAGAAGCCGGACTTCTCGCCCTGGCGCGTGAGCGGGCAGGGCCTCCACGGCTTCCAATCGCATCTGCACGACGAGAAGACGATGCGCAAGAACGTGGCTGTCTACTACGGCATGGTCACGCTGATGGACAAGTACATCGGGGCCATCCTCGACAAACTGGACGACCTTGGCCTCGCTGACAACACGCTGGTGCTCTTCTCAACCGACCACGGGCACCTATTTGGCCAGCATGGGATGATCGCCAAGGGCGCGTTCCACTACGACGATCTGATCCGCGTGCCATACGTCGTCCGCTATCCGGGCAAGGTCGCGGCGGGCGAGCGCAGCGACGCGCTGCAGTCGTTGGTCGATCTCTCCCCGAGCTTCCTGAGCACGATGGGCATCGACGTACCGCGGGCGATGACCGGGGTCGATCAGACGCCCGTGTGGTTCGGTGGGGAGGAGACCGCCCGCGACCACTGCATCGTCGAGAATCGCCACGAGCCGGATACGATCCACGTGAAGACGCTGGTCACGCAACGCCACAAGCTGACGGTCTACTACAGGCAGGATTACGGCGAGCTATTCGACCTCGAGGCCGATCCGAATGAGGTCAACAATCTGTGGAACGACCCCGCGAGCCAGGACCTAAAAAACGATCTCACCCGCGAACTCCTCTTCGCCGAGATGGGCAAGGAGCCCGTCTGGATGCCGAGGGTGCATGGGGCGTAGGCGCCTACCTGAATAGACTAGGGACAGTTCCCCATTTCCTGGTCCGCGACGTACGGGTATCATACAGGGAGATTCAGGAAATAGGGAACTGTCCCTAGTTTACTGCCGCCGCCGGATTCTCGTACCAGAAAACCCCAAGCCCCTCGCGCTCCTCGCACGTGAGCAGGTCGAGGTCACCGTCGGCATCCATGTCAATGGGCTCGATGAGATCGTACTTGATGCCCTCTGGGCCGCTCACATCGTGGGCGGTCCATCTGCCTTCCAGGGGCGCGCCCTCGCAGCTCATCCACATGCCCGGGCTTCCTGTCACTTACCCGCTCAGGGCCATCGCCACCCGCCCCGCCTCCGTCTCCGCAGCAGGTGCGCCCGACATCGCCTCGGCGACCCTCGCCATCTCCTCACAGGCCGCCGCGGCCGCCGACACGTTCAGCGGCTTCGGCTCGGCGCCAACCGCCCGCTCGAAGTTCGTCCGGTAGATCTTCTCAAGCACGTCGTCCGCCAGCGACATGCCACGGATGACGCCGTCCTCAGCCGATCCGAGCAAGTAATCCGCCGTTGCCGGCACGCGGAACTCATCGTCGCTTTCGAGCCAGCGATAGACAGTCCCCGCCCGCGCGATCGACTCCGGGATCGTCCACCCGCTCGATAGATCGGTGCCGAAGACGATCTGGTCGGCATGCTTCGTGAAGAACGCGCGTCCCTCTTCGGGATCGCGCGAGATGTTGTAGAGCATCTCGATCCCCGGCGCCAGATCCAGGCTCGCGGACGGGTGCTCGTCCAGGAACCGCGCCGCCCTCGGGAGGTCGGCCGACAGGAAGTAGAAGTGCGCGAACATGATCTTGAGGCCCGGATGCCGCGCCAACACCTCATCGACCTCGGCGTAGAGTTGCTCTTTGCCCACGTCATCCGGCCCGTAGCCCCAGTCACGCGTCTTCGCCCAGTCCGGGATCAGCTCCGGGTCCCAGAACTCCTCCGGGTCGTTCACGTGCCATACGATCGGCGAGCCAAGCTCCTCCACTCTCTCCCAGTACTCCGCGAAGTATGGGTCAGTCACGGGGATGTCCATCACTTGCCTCGAGGTCGGCTTCCCCTCGATCATCTTAATCCCGTCACAACCCATCGCCGCCAGCGCCGTCGCCTGATCGGCGAGTGAGGCCGTGCTGACCTCACCATTCGATCGCACCTCGGCGTGGTTGAGTCCCGCCAGCACGAAGTACCGCCCCGCATGGCGCGCCTTCATATACAGCGCCTGCGGCACCCCGCCGCCGCCGGACGGATCGTGGATGGCCACAAGACCCACCTTCGCCAATCCCGTCGCGCAGCGGACCTCCTCCACGTGGCCTTCCGTGTCGATTCCACCCATGTGGACATGGCAGTCTATGATCGCGTCTACCTTCGAACTCCACTCGCTCATTGATACCACCCTCGTCGAGATGTCGGTTGCGCGCCGCGATGGCCGTGCATGTTCGACGGAGAGCCGCGCCGACCCTTGGCCCGGCCGGAAGGACTGGCCCTGCGTCCGGCCGAACAGTCAACCACAACCCTTCGGAAAGGACGCGCACCATGACCTGCGTCTCGTGCCTCGCCACTGCCGCGCTTCTGGCAGCCATCGTGGCCACGCCATCCGCCGCCGAACTCATACTCAACACGGACCTCACCGCGACCGAGGGCGAGACCGTGCCCTCGAACTGGACACCATGGGAGCCGGACTGGGAAGGCGCTCGCTGCGAGTTCAAACCCACGCCGAACGGCCTCCGGGTCTCCGCGCCGAGCCGGCCCTTCGCCGTAGGCGGCGTTCAACAGACGGTGCGTCGCGTCGCCGGCGGCCAGGCCTACGCGCTTGAAGTCGACTGCGCGTTGCGCAAGGTCGCGTTTCCCCACCAGGCCGCTGCCGTCCGCGTCTACTGGCTCAAGGGCGACCAGCCTATCCACCCGGCCGGTACGTTGATCCGCGGTCCATACGTCGATGACGAGAGCGCGGCGTTCCGCGACATGCTCGTCTCGCCGGGCGACGCCGATGGCGCGCGGATCGTACTCGAGGTCCGCTGGCCCCGGGGTGGTACGGTCACGTGGCAGAGGGTGAGCGTCAAGCAGACAACCATGCCGGCTCCGCGCAAGGTGAAGCTCGGAACGGTCTACCTGCGCCCCTCCGAAAGCACGCCCGAGGGGAATCTCGACTTGTGGTGCGAGCAACTCGACGAGGCCGGCCGGCTGGGGCTCGACATCGTTTGCCTCGGAGAGGCAATCCGGACCATCGGCACCGGCAAGAGCCTCACCGAGTCCGCCGAGCCGATCCCCGGTCCATCAACCGTGGCGCTGGGTGAGGCGGCGCGCCGCAACAATCTCTGGGTCGTGGGCACTATCATCGAGCAGGATGGCACGGACCTCTACAACACGGCCCTGCTCATCGACCGCGAGGGCCATCTCGCAGGCACGTACCGCAAGACTCACCTGCCCCGTGAGGAATGGCGCAACGGCATCAGCCCGGGCGGCGACTACCCGGTCTTCACCACTGACTTCGGCACGATCGGCATCCAGATCTGCTACGACTGGTTCTTCCCGGAGGTGGCCGGAATCTTGGCGCGCAAGGGCGCCGAGGTCATCTTCGCGCCGACCTGGGGGTCCACGTTCCCCGACCGCGACGGGATGGTCATGGGCGAATCGACGTTCCGCGTCCGGGCGCGAGACAATGGCGTCTACCTGGTCCCATGCGTCTACGATGGCAACAGTCTCGTTATCGACCCACTGGGGCGCATCCTCGCCTCGAACGAGGGTAAGACCGGTGTCTTCTGGGCGGAGGTCGATCTCGATCCGCGCGAGCCGCTCGAATGGGTCGGCCACTGGCGGTCTATCGGCCCTCGCGACCGCATGCCGGAAACGTATTCGGATATGATTGACACCAACATCGAGCCTGATGTCGGCCCAGGCGACTAGCCTGTCGCCCTGGCACATACCTCATACACCTGTCGCGGGCCGAACTCATCGGGCATGTGGCGCGCGAGTTGCCGCCGCAGATCAAAGCACAAGTGGCACTTGGATGCGTGCGCAGGTTGGGGAGTAATACCGAACTGCTCGGCCAGGGGCAGCAAGGCCGCCGGGCCACTCTCGGCGATTCCCCTCAACAACGGCGTCTCCTGGACATGCCGCGTGCGGCACAGATCCGCCACCCGGGCGCAGTTGGCGTTGCCGAGGTTGAGGCCGGGACACCAATCGGGCCGCACGAATCCGTAGGGATCCACCTGGATCTCCTTGAGATTGTCGATGTCCCAGTCATCGGCGCAGTCCTGCGACAGAAGCTCGTCCAGCGGCACGGGCTGGACATGGGGCGCCAGATCGAGGGCGGCCCCGGCCGACGAAGTGAATACCGGAGCCGACGGCCCGCGTGTGATACGCGGGATCCATCGCCGCCTGTTCCGCATCTTGCGCGTGCTTCAGAGACAGCGTCTCCGGCAGCACGTTCTCTCTACCGAAGAGTTCCCAGGAGATGCTCACGCCACGGTAGACTCGCTCGGCAGGGATGAACTCCTGGTGGTAGCAGTCCACGCTGAAGTACATGCCCTGCACGCCCGCCTCCCGCAGCAGCGACAGCCGGTGGCGCGTCACCTCGTCCGAGGTACACCACGAGCCGTTGGACTCGACGAAGGCCACCGGCACGCCTACGGCGTCGAGGGCACGCACCATCTCCAGCACATGCTCGAAGCACATCAGGGCCTCGCCCCCCGCGATCAGGACGGCACGCCCGAGGGAGGCGAAGTCCAGACCGTACCGCACCGCCGCCTCAACGCCGACCAGGGCGTCGTCTTGCCGCGGGGCGGCCATCACCAGGCAGTGCCGGCAAGCCACGCTGCAGCGGTAAGTCACCATTATCTGCCCGTTGTAGTTCGGAAGCATGTGACCGACCCTCCCGTGTCCAGCGTAGTTCACCCGGGCCTGGCCCTGGGTCAACGCTGGTTGGTGCCCCCGCCGCGTAGGCCATCGGGTCCCGGGACCGGGTCGCCAGCCAGCTCGTTCAGGTAGTTCTCGACGTTGGCGTAGCCGTTAGCTGCGAAGGCTGCCCCGTCACCGCCGTTGTTCGGATCGAGGCCGTGGGCCTTCTTCCAGGCGTCGGGCATGCCATCGTGATCCGCGTCGGGGGGCGGCGCGGACGCCTCCATGGCATCACGCAGACTCCCGACGCCTGGGTCGTTGAGGTTGGTGACCCCAATAACGCGCCCACCCCGCCCGCCACGGACCTCGGCACCAAACCGCTCCTACGGGGGCGCTCAGAAGGCGAGGAGTTGCAGTGGGGATGGGTTGACGGGTGGTGCGGGCACTGTTATAGTTATTATATAACAGTAGTAACAGTGGTCTGGTATGCTCATATCGATCAACGAGGACGACGCGCGGCCGATCTACCAGCAGATCATCGCGCAAGTGAAAGAACAGGTGCGAACCGGGGCCCTGGAGCCCAGCGACCTGTTGCCGTCCGTCCGCGAGCTAGCGCGCAGCCTTGAGATCAATCTCCACACGGTCCGGAATGCGTACCAACGGCTCGGCGAACAGGGCGTGATCCGCGTGAGATTGGGGCAGCGCGCGCGGGTCGCCGAGCCGCCCACGTCCCCCGCCAACCGCGCGGAGGCGGAGGCGCGACTCACTCAGCGGCTTCGCGACCTGGCGACGGAGGCGTACCACCTGGGAGTGTCGCGTGAGGAGTTGCTCGGGCTGATCGACGACGCCCTGGGCGAATCGGGGGGAGGGTGATGAGGGTGAAATGGCCGAAGCTGTACCACCCGCTGTGGGTTCACTTGCCGGCGGTGCTCGCGGTGGCGGGGACTGTGGGCTACCTGCGGCTCAGCGACGTCGAACTCACGCGCGGGATGCGCATGTTCATGCTGCCCGGACTGCCAACTATGCCCACGACAGCGTCCGCGCGAGACATGGTGGGCGTGGTGATGGGAGGCCTAGTGCCCCTTGGGTTCTTCTCTGTGGTGGACGAGCTGTGGGCGCGTCAAGAAGGACCCAAGCGCTACAACTGGATGTCGCTGATGGATGAGATGTGCGTGGGCTTGTTCGTCGGCCTTGCCTTGGGACGGGTCGCGTGGCAGGGGTACACTGGCCCCGAGTGGGTATGCTCCCTCGGCTTGCCCGCGCTCGCCGTCGCGCTGCTGGTGGGCGCCGCGGCGCTCCTAGAACTCGTCCGTCCCTGCCGCCCCTTGGAGGCAGACGGCCAAACTGAGGTGACCGTGGCCGATCCATCCAAGCTGACGGCAAGCATCACCTCGAAAGACCGATGGGTCTACTGGCAGTCCCAGGACCCGATCTGGATGAAGGTCTTCGCACTGCCCGTGGCCGCGTTCCTCATCTTCTGTGCGGTAGTACTCGGTGAGCATTCCCTCTACCTGAGGCTCCACTTCTCTGCCCACGCGCTGCTTTGCGTGTTCATCGTTGGGCTGCTTTGGGGGATGCGGGTGACCGTCACACCAGAAGCGCTCAGGATTCACATCGGCATGTTCGGCCGTCGAGCGTTGTCGCTACAGATCGACGACCTGGAGACGGTGACGGTCCGCAAGTTCCGCCCGCTCCCCGAGTTCCACTCGTTCTACCAGGTTGGCCTGAAGAGGCGAGGCGGGGTCCGCCCATACTACTTCCGGGGCAACGAGGCGGTGCAGATCCGGTCGCGCGATGGCAGCGAGTATCTCATTGGCTCAGATGACGCGGGGCAACTGGAGGGCGTGTTGACCGCCGCCATGGAGGCACGTCACAGCCAGGATCGGTAGACATCGGCGGATGCAGGTGGCACGATCGTCCGGCGCGTATAGGATATGTGATACGAGGAGGGCGAGCCAAACATCCTCGCCCATAGGAGAGGTGGACCCATGAGAAAGAGCATTGCCGTCGTTGTTGCCACGTTGATTGCATCGGTCGTGATAGGCGTCGTCTGGTGCCCCGCACAACTCGTCCCGGAAGAGCAGCGCACCCCAGAGTTCTTCGAACCGTACCTGCTGGAGCACCCCGGTTCGGAGGCGCTCCGACGACAGGCGCTAGTGCACTACTCGCTCAAGGAGAGGGACGAGGAGAAGCTCAAGCACCACACGCTCCTGATGATCGAGCATTCTCCGGGTAACAACGACATCCATTACATGAACGGGCGCCTCTTCTCCGAGGACCCGGAATACACGGACGAGGTGATCCGGAGGCTTGAGGCTGCGAACGAGGCGTCTCCCGGCGACGCGGAGATACTGGCGGTGTTGGCAGGGGTCTGCGAGGCGGGGGCGCGAGAGGCCCGGTGGGCCCCAGGACGCGATGCCGACAGGTTGGAAGAGCTGACCGATAAGGCGCTCTCGTACTACGAAGGCGCTGTAGACGCGGCAGGCGACGACGACTTCCACATGGCGTTCTACTCGAAGCAATGGGCGGATCTGCTGGCCACGAATGACCGGACCGAGGAAGCAGTCGATGTCTGCGAGGCCGCGATACCGATGGCCGGCGGCATCGCGGAGATATCATTGTTTCTCACTTACGCCGAGTGTCTGTACGACCTGGACCGACTGGACGAGGCGATGGACGTGGCGCAGGCAGCCATCGACGCGGACGGCGCCCGGGAGAGGCGCGACCCCGACTGCCACACTACGCGAGGCCACCATATTCGGGGGCGGATCCTGCTCGACAGGGACGATGTCGATGGCGCCGTGGCGGCGCTGATGGCGGGGACGGAGGTCGAGGCCTGTCCGCACAACAAGAGCTTCGGCCCCAACCTGGACCTTGCCAAACGCCTCCTTAAACGCGGGCGTCATGCGGATGTCGAGGCGTTCTGCGATGCGGTCATCGATAGGCACAACCCGATGAGCGACGGCGTCCGCGACCTCCGAGAGAAGGCGAGGGCCCAGCAGGACTAGAGCCAGCTTCAAGACCCCAACAACAGGGCCTGTCGGATCTGGAGATCCGACCTACGGGGGTCTGGAAACCACTCCTAGCCGCGGCGAGGGAGTGGACGAGCCAGAAGGGTGCGGGAGCCCGACCGGCGAAGTGCCGCGGCAAGTAGTTGGCTTTTCGGCCGACCACCTGGGCGCCCGGTCGGATGTGGGGGATCCCGATTCTAGGGGAAGTCATGGCGACCCACAATCTCGCCGAGGCAACCGGCGAGCCGCGTGAGCTGGAGCCCTGGCATCCGCGCTACCTCCCCGCCGTCATCATCGCCGTCTACGCCGCGTTCGCGCTCTTCGCCACGTGGGCCATCCGACTGGACTACGGTCCCGACGAACCGCACCACCTGCAATACGCCTACGAGATCGCCGTCGACGGCCGCCTCCCCGATCCGAGCGACCCGACCGGAAACCTCGTCAGGACCCATCCGCCGATCTACTACCTGATCGTCGCCGGTATCTGGCGGGCAACGGGCGCCCGGCAGGCGCCAACCGACACCGAAGCCGCCGTGGAGCCGCACCAGCCGATCTCGCCCCGGGCCGCGCTCGCCCGACGACTCATGCGTGGCTTCTCCGTGTTGCTCGGGTGTCTCACGCTGGTCGTGGTCGCGCGGATTCTGGTGGTGATCGGAGTCGCGCCCGCGTGGCGACCGTTCCTCCTGGCGGCGTTCGGGCTGTGGCCCCTGTTTCAGTGGATCAGCAGCGTTGTCAGCAACGACAACATCGCGATCCTGTTTTCGGCCATCGCCTGCCTGGCGGTCGTCTCAAGGCTTCGCGCGGGAAGCACCACCCTCAAGCAAGCCGCTCTGCTCGGCTTGCTCATCGGGCTCGGGGCGTGGGCAAAGCGCCCGACGCTCTTCGTCGTCCCCATCGCCGCGTGGGTCGTCTTCGCCACGAGCCCCAATGACAGGCGCGCGGCCGGGCTCGCGTGCTTTGGGCTCGCATTCCTGGCGATCGCCGCCTGGTGGCATGTCTATCTCTACTTCACCGCCGGCTCGCCGTTCCCCAAGTTCCACGCGGAGGAGTGGGACCAACGCTCAGCCTGGGAACTCATCACCAACGACCCGGCCATCATCGCGTGGATGCCGGTCGAACTCGCCTGCCACGCCTGGGTCCCGGACTGGGCGGGCGCAATCATCCCCATGGCTGTCGGCAGACTCGTCTTCGCCGCGCTGGCCGTGCTGTTCGTCGCGGGAATCGTCAAGGCATGGCGGAGCCGCGGGGAGGCCTTCCTTGGCCCGCTCAGATGGACCTCGCTCGTCGGCATCGGCGTGCTCGTTGCGGGGATCATGCATTACTCGATCACAGTCGACATCCGGGCCACGATCTGCGGCCGCTACCTCCTGAGCGGCGCGCCGTGGCTTGTCTGCCTCGTCGCTGCTTGCCTGCCGCGGGTGAAGACATCAGGCGCGTGGCACCACGTCCGGCGATATCTGCCGGTTGTGCTTGGCGCGTGGGTTCTGTTCGATGTGGCGTGGTGGATCCTCGTTCAGACGATGTATGAGACGCTCGGACGGATGGTCTCGTGACCCGCCGGCACGGGGAGGTCACGGCCAGAATCGGTAGACATTGGTGTGGGCGACGAGGGAGTAGATGACCCAGAGGGTGCCGGTGATGATATCGCCGAGGATGAGGCCGTAGGCGATGGAGGTTAGGGTCCGCATGCCGCGCGCGTGGGAGTAGCGAGCGACGGTAATCTTCGCCGCCCAGGCGATGAACATCGGGAACCACATGTGCATCAGGAAGTACGTGGTCGACAACGCGAATCCCGCCGGATGGATCGGCCACCAGACAAACCTCGTCCGCACGCTCATCAGCCCGAAGTAGACGCCGAATCCCACCAAAGCGGCGACGCAGCGGCCGACGTTGAAACCCTCGTTTCGCGCCAGCCAGTTGGAGAGCTGGTTCCAGGCTTCGCCGTTCTGCCACCCCCACCACGACGACCACTCCGCGCCCCACCCATAGCGGTAGCCGATGACGACCGGCCACAGAAGGGCCCAGGCCTGCGCGAACACGAGCGCCGCGATCGACCACAAGAGGAGCTTCCGACCGTTCACCCCGGCTTTGTGCTCGAAGAACAGCGCCTCGAACTGGTGAGGCATGGGGATGTTGCGCAGGCCACGCGTGAAGCTGAAGAAGACCGAGAGCGAGGTGAGATTCTGCTTCCCCAGAATCCGCGCGCCGAGGATGTTCCCCTGCATCACCGTCGGCCCGAGCCGCTCGATCTCATGGGTGGGCAGGCCCATCTCAGCGCGGATGCGGCCGACCATCAGGTGCATGATGAAATACTGGGCGAAAAACGCGATGGACACCCATGCCGCCATGCGCTGGGAAATGCCGACCGAGACGCAGTAGAGCGCGGGGATGACGAAGAGCAAGAAGGCGGTTCGGTAGCGGACGGGCTCGCCATCGTCGACCTCCTCCCCCGCCTTGCCCACGATGCGCCGCCAGGCCATCGCGAAATACCCTCGAGCCGCGTAGATGCTGAAGGCGATCATGGCTACGTAACCGCCGAATGACTGCTCCTTGAAGTACGGGAACTCCGGCGTCCGGTTCAGCACGCCGATCCAGTTGCAGAAGATCGCTTCCGCCTTCCAGAAGATGAAGAAGAACCAGAGCGACAGGCTGAGTTCAGACGGCAGGAGAAGGGCGAGCCCGATGATCATCGGGTAGAGGCACGGGTAGAACGATCCGACCGCGTTCCACGGCTTGCCGTGGAAAAACTGGCGGAAATCCAGCGCGGGATTCTGGTTGAGCTTGACGGGGATCTCGGGCACGTGTGGGAAGAGCACGTGCATGCCGTTGACGCCGTTGATGACGACGGTGATTCCTAGCGCCACGAAGAACGCCACGTTGCGGAACGCGGGCACGCCGGGCTTGGCGATCTCCATGGGGAGCTGGACGACGGGGAAGGTCATCTTCTCCCGCTCGATCCACCGGCGTCTGAACAAGACGACCAGGCCGACCGGCGCCATCCAAAGCGCGCTGAGGAATACCCACCAGCGGATGAGCGGCCCCGCCCACGCGCGGTAGTTCGCCGCGTAGAAGAAGCTGCTATCGCCGCGCCAGAGGTTTTCGAGCGCGGCTGGATCGCTGACGGTCATGGTCCGGGGGATGTACTCCAGGAACATTCGATCCCAGCCGTTCTCGGGGGTCGCGAAGCGAAAAGCGCCCTGGATCGTGCCCATGAGGGGGCTCATGAGATCGTGCCCGCTCGCGCACGTGGCAACGGACATCAGCGTGAAGAACGCGAGCAATTCCGCGGGGGCGAACATCGCCGAGGGCCGGACGCGGCGGAGGATGGCGTTGATGCCGGCGAGGAGGAGGAGGTAGAAGACGGCGTCCCAGTAGAGCGATACGATGGTCGGTCCGATTCCACTGCGAGGGCCGCGCCAGAATGCGATGAAGAACGCGTTCAGCGGGACCATCACGAACACGATGATGAGGATGCGGATGGTAACGCCGCCGGCACGGTCGGCCTCGGCAGCGTCGGAGATGGGTCGGCTCACTCCCCCACCTCGCCGAGCGCGATGGTGATGGGGTGGAGGAAAGTATGCCAGAACCCCCAACTGACTCCCGGCCGCGATCCATCGGCGAAGGCATACGCGATGAAGGGCTCCATGCCGAGGGGGATATGGCCGCGCGCGTCGCCGCTGACGCCCATGTTGTGACACTTGGTGCGGATGGGTCCACCGAGGCGGAGCGGCTCGGAGAAGTGGATGCCATCGGTCGACTCGCGGACCACGATGAAGCTCTCGTCGCTCATCCGCGACGCGGTGCAGAAGGCGAGGAACCGGTTGAGCCCATCATGGTACTTCACGTCGGCGGAGTCCTCGCCCGGCAGACGGTCCCACATCGCGCCATGGTGCTGGAGCTTGCCCGGCCAGTTGGGATCGCTCGCGGGGGCGGTCGCCACGTGGGTCTGGTTGATGGCGGCGCCGTCGGGCGCGCGGCTGATGATCGAGTAGTAGACGAAGAGCGTGTCGCCCTTCACGACGAAGCTGGGCTCGCCCGCGCCCCAGACATCGCGCGGCTCCCGGAAGACGACGATCGGCATGGGGCGATCGCCCCAGCCGTAGCCGTTCCATTTCTCAAACGGACCGGTCGGTGATTTGGACCGCGCGACGAAGACCTCGTTGTCCATGCCCTTCGGATCCCACACAGCCGTGACGCCGACGTAGTAGTGCTCGCCGATCCTGATGAGACCGGGATCGCAGACGGACTGGCGGTCGCGAGAGCCCTCGGTCGGCGCGAGCATGATCGTCTCTTCGCCCCACGTCTTCCCGCCATCGGACGAATGCTTGTGGCGGATCCAATCCCACTGATGGGTGCCATCCTTGCCCGGCCCGCCAGGCGAGGCGAACCACGTGTCGATCGAGCCGTCGTCGTTCACGATGATCGACGGGCCATAGCGATAGGCGAAGCCGTCTTTGGTGGGGTCGAAGATGACCCAGCCATCGTCAGCCGTGACGGTGACGCGCTCGACGGGCGCGGCGCAAGCGGCCGCAGACATCAGAGAGAGCATGCAAATCATAGTGGGAGAGCCTTCTGGGTGCGGGTGTTGGCGAATCGATGCGCGGATACTCTTCGCCACGGGGGGAGTTGGGCCTTCAGCCCGCGCTATCCTCGTCACCGAAGAGGTATTGCGTTGGACCTCCAAGCAACTGACGGCAGGCGTGTCGCAAGAGACGCGCAGGGGGTGAGGCAGATGAATGGACAGCTACGGACTGGGCTCATCATCTCCGGCGTCGTGGTCGTGCTGGTCGCCATCGCCGCATGGCACAACGGGCGGACCGGGTCGGTGGGAGGCGGCGTGAGGCTCACCGACGATCTGGCAGAGGCGTGGGTCGCGTCTACCGAGGCCGAGGATGTCGGGGATGCCCTCAACAAGGCGAGTGCTGATGGCTCATCTGTGAACGTGGCCGACCCCGAAGCGGTACGTGCGGCCGGAAAGAACCGAAGGCTGGCGAAGGCGGTGAAGGCCCACGGATTCAGCAGCGGCGATCAGTGGGCTGAGGTCACCATCAAGATGATGGCCGTGCAGCTCGGAGACATGCTGCCGGCCATGGAGGCGAAGTCGGAGACCGCCGCGGCAGGCGACGCGCAGTTGCAGGCGGCGATGGGGCTGGCCTACGCGGAGACGCATGGGTGGATTGACGCAGTGTTGGCGAACATGACCAAGGACGAGGTGAGCGCCGCCCGGGAGGCGGGCCCTTCCGGCGGCTAGAGCCGCCTCCAACGCCTCAACACCCGGACGCGTCGGATCTGGAGATCCGACCTACGGGAGCAGTGAGACAACTTCTACCGGTGGTCGCGGACATCGGGGCCGTACGATATCACGCGGTCGAGGATGATGGCCTCGAGTTCATCGAACTGCATGAGATTGGGGTCTAGGCGCATGGTCCGCGACTCGCTGCTGAGCAACTCGATGGGGCCTTTGGGCTTCTTTGGGTGCTTGTAGAGAGTGACGCGGACGACTTGGTGCCAGAGGACGCGCAAGCTAGGTCGCCCGAGGTTGTACTGCTCGATCCCGGCTTCGGAGACGGTCGTGTGTTCAGTGAGCAGGAACGCGCCGATGAGCATCGTCAGCGCGCCGGCGGAACCCGTCGCGAGGGTGATGCTGTTGGCCACGACCGGCCCGGCGATCTTCGTCAACGCGGGATGCAACGGGCTCCCGTTGTATGCGGCGGCCACAATGATCGCCACCGCTCCAACCAACAACCACCGCGCGAAAGGTCGGCGGAATATCAGCTCTGTCGAATCTTCGCGTGGCGGGTCGTTCGAGTCGGCCATGGTGGTCTCGTAATCCTCAGGTGTCAATGTGGCGCGGCTGGAACCGGTTCCCGAACTCGGAGCAGATCAGACGGGCTGGAAGCCCGTCTCTACGCGGGCACGAGCACCCAGCTACGAGCGAGCACCGAATTCATCGTACGCGTCAAACAACGCAAGCACGTTCTCGAGCGGCACGTCGGGCTGGATGTTGTGAGCAGTACACGCGATGAAGCCGCCGCCCGGCCTACCCGCATCGAGGCAGCAACGGACGTCTGACCGGACGTCTTCGACGCTCCCGCGAGGCAACGTCTCCTGGATGTCGATTCCGCCGTGGAAGCAGATGTCGCGTCCGAACTCGCGCTTCAGCGCCGCCAGGTCCATGCCGGCCGCGCGGGGCTGGACGGACTGCAGGATGTCGAGCCCGCACTCGATGAAATCAGGAATCAACCCCACCACGGCGCCACACGTGTGGTGCATGACGGGGATATCATATTCGTGGGCGAGCGCGATGTACGCGGCGAATCCAGGACGCAGTCGTTCGCGCCACAGCTTCGGATTCATCATGGGACCGTGCTGCGTGCCGAAGTCATCGCCCATCATGAAGATGTCGATGGCATCGCCGGCGGTCTCGAAAACGCGCTTGTTGTAGGCCAGGAAGTACTCGGTCACGCGCGTCAGGATGGCCTCGGCGATTTCCGGATTCACGGAGAGGTCGATGTACGCCTGCTCCATCCCCCGCAGGTACATCATCGTCTTGAGCTGGGCCGTCCGGTCGAGCCGGTCGCCGGCATTGACGACCGCTCGCCCCGAGGCGTGGATCTGGTCGCACTGGTCGCGAAGCGTGGAGAAATCCCACGCATCCGGATCCGGCCAGTTGGGGTAGGCTTCGATCTCCGCCACCGTCTCGGCCGAGGCCAGCGGCGATTCGACGACGTGCTTGTACGACCACTCCGCATCGCCGGCGCGGATCGTCTTTACGAGCCGCTTGACGCCCCACAGGTCTGAGCTGACGCGGCCCTCAGGCGTGTCCCAGGCCTCGAGTTCCTGGCCCGCGTAACTGGGCCCAGCCACGTACTCGAGATCAACGCCAAGCCGATCCAGCACGACGCGGTCGGCTCCGACTTCGAAGTGCTCGCGCAACAGCGCGTAGACCTCGGGCGTCGCCCAAAGATCGCGAGGGACGCGGTCCGGTTCTTCATGCTGAAGCGCCCGCAGGACGCGTTCACGGCTGGTCATTGCAGGGACCTCCACGGTCCATTGGCCGGCGAGTGTCGACGGGCAAGGGGTTTTGGTCGGGTCTGGCGAATAATCCTCCCACTTGCCTAGCGTCGCGATCGGCAGCAAGGGGGCTGCGGTCGCGATTGCGCACGAGTGATAGCCGACAGACTCAACGACAGAGGGGTACCTGAAGCATGCAGTTGAAGAGATGCCCGAAATGCAACGGCGTTCTGGCGCCAACCGACACGCAGTGCCTTGACTGCGGCGAAGACATCGCCGCCCACCTCGAGGAGCTGCACAAAGCCGCGACATCGAAGAAGGAACTCACCCACGAGGAGAAGATGGAGCGCGCGCGCAACATCGCGGCCAGCGCCGCCAGAGGCCGCTCTTTCGGAGTGGACAAATCCGACGAGACGCGGCTCCGCACCTTCGACAAGGCCGCGGCGGAGACGACGAAGGGCGATATCGGCGGCGCGTGGGGAACGGCTTCCATCGCGCTCGTCATTGCAATTGCCTCATTGGCAGCGGGGTTCAGCAAACTGAACGTGATCGATGGCATCGAGGGTCTCAAGAGCCTCTCGCTCCCGGTGGTGCGGGACTTGGGGTTTGGCATGTTCGCCGATGCCCGCATCCTGTGCATCGTCGGCCTGGGGACGGGCACCGGCGCGCTGCTTTGCACGGCCGGCCAGACCTGGCGGGCGATCCTGGCCCATCAGTCGGTCGCAGCGGTCGCGCGCAACGAGAAACCGGTCATCCTCTTCGTCCCGCCGCCGACACGAATCGGCCTTCTGCTGATCGGCGTGTCGATCCCGCCCGTCGGCATCATCATGGGCATCTGCCTCAAGCTTCTCGGCAAGAGCGAGGAGGTCAAGTCTCTCGGCGCGCTGATGTTCTGGGGCGGGTTCGCGATCACCGCAGTGGTAGGGATCAACATGCTCGGATCGCTGGCATCCAACCTCAAGGCGCCGGAGAAGGACCCGAGCGAGGACGAGATCGAAGAGGGCGCCGCCATGATCCGCGGCGCGATCGCGTGGCTGAGGGCCGTCTGCTGAGGGTTTCACGCGATGTGCGACTACGGCCTGGTGGCGGTCTTGCATGCCTTGCGCAGCCGATCGCCGCGCAGGCCAACCTCCAGGATCGTGCCATCCTCACCGACGAGCACGGTCTGCGGTATGCCTGACACCTGGTAGATGTCGCCGACGTCGCTGTCCCAGTACTTCCCCTCCACGATGTGCGTCCATGTCATCCCGTTCTCCGGGGCAAACTTCGCGACTTTATCCGTGGCCTTGCCCTTGTCGTCATCCCTGTCAAAGCTGATGCCGACGATCATGAAGTCGTCGCCCTCGAGCTTCTCCCACATGCTGACGACATTCGGAAGCTCCTCCAAGCATGGCCCGCACCAGGTCGCCCAGAAATCGAGCAGAATGACCTTGCCCCGGTGCGCCGAGAGCGTGAAGTCGCCGCCATCGAGCGTTGGCTGCGTGAAGTCCGGCGCCACTTCGCCTTTCAGGATGTACGGCTTTGTCTCGACCTTTGTCTCAGACACCGTGACGGTGGGGGCGTCGCCGCGCGCGCCGAACGTCTCCAAGACGTACGTCTCGCCGTTGAAGTGAAACGGATCCCTCAGCCCGTACATCTCAGGCCCCTTGCTGTTCCCGTCGAAGACGCCGTCGGCGTTGAGGTCGAGATTCACCTGGTCGCCGGCATCAGCCATTATCAGACCGTCGGCATCGCGGTCGTAGAATCGGGCCGACAGCGCTTCACCGGCAACATCCAAGTCCGTCTCGAACGACCCAGCGCAGTAGGCAAACGCAAGCCGCCCATAGTCGCGCTCGGTTCCGTCCTTGAACCTTGTCTTCCCGCGTTGGGGGAACATGTAGAGGTTGATCGGGTAGGTCAACTCGAGGCCGTCTCCATACGTCACGTCGCACCGCGCGCCGACGAAGATCGTGTAGTCGCCAGGCTTGCGGCGGTCCTCGATGCAACGCGAGAGGACGCCCGGGCCGTCGTTTGTGAGGTCCTCGTCGTTGTTGGCATCGACATAGACTCGCGCGGGGCACGTCTGCAGTTCGACCTCGCCGTTCGCGTCGGCGTAGGCTGTCTTGAATTCCTCCCAATCCTCGCCCAGGTCGATGGCGACCGAGTACGTGGAATCCTCACCGTCGCCGATGTTGAGCGCGCCGTATAGCGGCGCGGCGACGTACTCCGGCTGGGCGCTCAGCTCCTCAGTCGGCTCATCCGACAGCGTCACCGGCATCGGCCGATAGCTTCCCGGCGGCGGGCCGAGCTTGACGTCGGCGACGACTGGACCGAGCATGGAAAACGCCCAGATGAGCGTCAGGGCGATTACAGCGATCCGCGTGGATCTCATACAGAGCCTCCAGGTCAGGGCTGCATCCGTGTTCGCCGGCGGCGCGCGAGCGTCCTGTTGAGCCGGAGGAGGATGGCGCGGCGTGCGGGAAGGTGAGACATTCTGCGTGCAGCCCTATGGGGTGAAATGTCCATTGCCCGAGGAAGTTCCCCAGAGCAGCGACGACGACGCGCCGCGAACTCCCGTCAGCCTCCGCGCGGGGCTATTCGGACTGCTCTGCGTGCTACTGCTCTGTGGGATCACCCCTTACAACGACAACGAGATCGGCGCCACGTATATCGCGGGCAATCACTTCCCGATCGGCGCGTTGGTTGTGCTAGTCGCCTTGGCGGCCTTCGCCGGGCCCATCCTCCGCAAGCTCCGCAGCAAACGGGTCCCCTCGCGGGCGGGGATGATCGCCGTCTGGGCGATGATCACCGTCGCGTCCGGCATCCCGTCGTCGGGGCTGATGCGCTACCTCGTCCCCCACATCATCGCGCCAAGGTACTACGCGACGGAGGAGAACGCGTGGGAGCGGACGGTCCTGCCCCGCATGCCCGAGTCGCTCTGGATCAACGACGAGTCAGCCGCGCGGTGGTTCTTCGAGGGTCTGCCGGGCGGGATGTCGATCCCATGGGGCGTGTGGCTGAGGCCGATGCTGGGATGGTCGGTCTTCACGCTGGGCCTCTACGCCATGTTCATCGGGCTGAGCGTGCTGATGCGGCGTCAGTGGGTCGAGCACGAGCGCTTCACGTTCCCGCTGGCGCAGCTCCCGGTTGAGATGGTCGCCGCGCCTCGCGCGGGCGGCTCGCTCAACCATTTCTTCCGCAACAAGCTCCTCTGGTCCAGCATCATCCTCGTCACCGTCATCCGCACGCTCGGCGGGCTGCACAAGTTCCATCCCGGCATCCCCGAGGTGCCGCTGAACTGGCCGCTCAACGCCTTCCTGGCCGAGAAGCCGTGGAGTTACGCGCGGTGGATGAACGTGACGATCTACCCGCTGGTGATCGGCTTCTCTTATCTTCTCAGCGGCGAGGTGTGCCTGAGCCTGTGGCTGTTTTACATCTTCTACAAGGCCCAATGCGTGATCGGGGGCGCTCTGGGGCTGAACATGCCGGGCGTGACGGCCGGCTACGGCTCGTACCTGTTCGCATCGCACGAGGAGGCCGGGGCGGCAGTGGCGCTCGCGCTGTGGTGCGCGTGGGTTGCTCGCGGACACTCGCGGAGGGTCTGGCTCGGACTCATCCGAGGCGGAGGGTTCGCCGACAAGGACGAACCACTCCCTTACCGCGCGGCCTCGGCGGCGTTCGTGCTGGGATTCATCGTGATGTGGCTGTGGCTGATACAGGTCGGCGTGGGCCCGCTCGTGGCGCTGCTCGACTTGCTGATCGCGTTGACGGTCTTCATCGCCCTCACGTGGATGGTCAACCAGGCGGGGTTGCTGTTTCTCCAGCCGACGTTCGCGGGGAGCGAGATCCTCGTCAACCTCTTCGGCAGCCGCGCTTTCACGCCGAGGGGCCTGTTGATGACCTCGCTCACCGAGCACATTTACTTCATGGACTTGCGCGAGTTCCTGATGCCGTCGCTGCTGAACATGCACCGCATCAGCGACGACGTGCGGCTGAACCGCCGGTCGATGCTGCTGTGGGCCAGCCTGGCGATCATCGCGTCGTTAGGGATCTCATCCTGGGCTGCCATCCGGCTACCATACGTAGCGGGTGGCGGCGTGACGATGTTCAACTCCTGGACGTACATCTGGGCGCCGCAGATCCCCCTCAAGTGGGTCGCGAGCCTGTCGGCGCAGGCTCACCCCGTCTCTCAGAGCATGATCCTGCACTTCATCCTCGGCGGGGCGGGGATGCTCGGGATGCTGCTGCTTCGGACACGCGCGTCGTGGTTCGCGCTGCACCCCATCGGGTTCATCATCGCGAGCGGGTACCCGATGGGGACTCTGTGGTTCAGCATCTTCTTGGGCTGGTTGTTCAAGGCCGTCATCATGCGCTACGCCGACCTCGAGGGTTACCGCAAGCTGAAGCCGCTTTTCATGGGGCTCGTGGTCGGCGATTGCCTCAACGGCGCGGCGTGGATCGTGGTAGGGCTGTTCACCCGGGTGGGGTATCCGATTCTGCCGCTGTGAGGCGAGCCCCAGTGCTGGAACGGACGGCGAAGGCAAACGGCATCGGGGTTGAAACCCCTCTTACATGGGTGGGCGCATGAAGGCGCGCGGGAGGTGGAGGCGAGGGCCGGGCGCGGCAACTCGCAGAGCCCCTACGCTCGGCCCGGCAGACGGTTGCCAACTGGAAGCCCGCCGGGTCGTTCACTCGGGCGCCGCACCCGATTCTTCCAACGCGAGCCGGACCGGTAAGGGGCCGTGGTCGAGCGTCGCGGCTAGCGCCTCGGCCTCAAGTTCGGTGAGGTCGTGCCGCAGTGTCCCAGCAGTCGGCGGGACCCGCGTGGCGGGGGGGCGCGCCGAGAAGCTCTTCGTCGAGAGCGATGGCCAGGACCGGATTCTGACCAGGCCCTCGGGCGACGGCCGTCTGCTTTACGG
>PVBE012408486.1_pt1 | contig 24399 bp, 12 predicted proteins | sample 1631181 | NCBI WGS metagenome assembly PVBE01 (sample SAMN08397723, study PRJNA350692) | Marine metagenome, whole genome shotgun sequencing project. | isolation source: water | place: Pacific Ocean | collected 2012-04 | reverse complement strand
CTGGAGCTTGCCGTCTCCGCAAAACTCCAGGCAGGTGCTGTTCGGGTCGAGCTTGCAGTACGCGGTGCAGGTCACGGAGCGGGCCGCCTCGTAGCACTTCGGCACGTCCACGCCGTCGCACTCCTCGGGGCCGTTGCGTTTGGCGTCGCCGCAGTAGGCAGCGCAGGCCCCCGGGACGATCTCACAGGCGGCGCTGCAGCCGAGCACCCCGGAGCTGTCGTGACACGCCGAGAGGAAGGCCTTGCCGTCGCACTGCTCGTTGGGGGGCGAGATCACGCCGTCGCCGCACTGTTCGATGCAGCCGCTCAGATCCAGGGTGCAGTCCGCCTTGCAGGACCAGGCGCCCTTGGGGCAGGGGACCGACTTGTTGGTGGCCAGGCCGTCGCACTCCTCGTCTCCGTTTTGCGCGCCGTCGCCGCAGTAGGCCGTGCAGGCCGCGCGATCCAGGGTGCAGTTCGGCAGGCAGACCAGCTTGCCGATGTGACACTTCTTGACGCGAAACAGTGCGTCCATCCCCGAGGCCCCGCCGGCGGGCTCACACTCCTCGCCCGTATCCAGCACCCCGTTGCCGCAGGGCGTACCGCCATCCATGCCGACGTCCGCGGACTCTGGATCACAGCCTCCCAGGGCCAGCACGCCGAACAACAGCGCGGCCAGACCAACGCAGCCTGACCGCAGCGTAGGCTCAGTGCACATGACTCACCACCATGCTGCCCCGCTGGAACGCCAGCGCCAGCAGTGACTCCAGGGTGTTCCACGCCTCGGCGTCACCGGCGGCCGCGGTGGTCAGGCCGATGCTGCCGTAGGTGGCCGAGCCCGCGTTGAGGTCCTGATCCCGCAGCACCCGCTGGACCATGGTGTCGCCGAACGCCCGATCCCCCAGGTAGTAGGCCAGGCGCGCGGCCTGAGCGTAGATGCGCACCTCGCCGTTTTTGAGGGTGTTGTCGAAGTAGGCCTCCGAGCAGGGGGTACCGGCGTAGTTGATGTATTCGTCGATGCGGCCCCACCGCTTGTAGTAGTCACGATAAAAGGAGAGCGCGGCGGTGGCGGCCTTGGTGCGCCCCATGCGCGCCAGGTGGATGGCGATCCACAACGACTGGATCGACTTCACTTTCTGACCTGCGACGGTGTCGCGGTACTCGAAATCGCCCGACAGCTTCTGGGTCTCCTGGATATACGAGTTGAAGAACTGTCCGGGGTGGAAGGTGCCGCTGGTGCCGGCCTGGGCTGCCGTGAGGATCTGGGCCCGCTCCATGAGCTTGATCGAGCCAGCGACGACCTTGTCCCAGCGTGGATCGTGTTTTGCCAGCCAGCGCATGGTCCACAGGTCGGCGTAGTCGATCGGGATCAACTCCACGTCGGTGAGCCCGCTGCCCACGGTCTCGGGCCAGTTATAGGCGTAGGCCACCAGCCCTTCCTTGTACGCGGGGAAGTCCAGCTGCCCCGACACGGAGGTGGCGTAGAGCCCGTTGCCGATGCGCAGGGCCATGGCCTTGTAGCGCTCGTCCTGCCACTGGATCCACCCCGAGATCAGCCCCTTGACCACGCGGAAGTCATCCAGGGGCGCGTTGGAGTTGAGCCACGGCGAGAGCTTGTCCTCACGCTGGAGCATCGGCCTCCCCGTGGTCTTGTGGACGGCCCAGTTGGCCACGTCCTGGCGCGGGGAGACCATGCGGGTGGCCAGAAACTGGTAGGACCGCTCGAAGGCAGCGTGGTCGGCCAGGGCGGCCGAGACCCAGAGCATCAATCCCATGTGCTCGGCGGTCTGGTGGTGACCGAAGGGGTAGACCAGGTCGATGTCCGAGGGATCCGGCTGGTCCTTGTAGTTGGTGTACACCCCGCCGTAAGAGCTGCGCATCTTGGTCTTGATGAAGTCGAAGGCGAAGCGCATGGGGGTGGTGGGCTTCAGCGGTGGCTTGAGCACCTCGAAGGAGAAGGGGCCGGCCTGACGGCCATGCACCTGCAACTTCAGCTTTGCGCTGCCCGGTTTGGCGTCCGAGGGGAGGTGGGCCGCCACCCGGGTTTCGGTCCACCGGGTCACCGGGCAGGCCACGCCGCCCCAGGTGACCCGCCCGGCCATCACGCCGAATCCACGCCCGGCGAAGACCACCGAGTGGCCGGCGTACCCCTTGCTCGCGCTGACGGAGTCCACGACCAGCGACGCGCCCACGGCGGCGGCCGAGACCTGGACCTGGCCGCTGGCGTTGCCGGCGGTAAACGCCATCGTGCCCGCCGACGTCAGGGGGACCGATGCCCACTTCCCGGACGCCAGGGTGGTGTCCAGCGCGCCGGCCTTGACCTTGGCCGCGACGGCGCTGCCGTTAACGATCATCAACAGGTCGCCCACCCGGGCCGCCAGGGTCGCGGGGCCGCTGTCCACCGCCACGCCGTTTGTCAGCTTCACGGTGGCTTTCTGGCCCGCCCGAACGGTGGCGGACGTGGTCACGCGCCCTGTCACCCCATAGCCGGAGTCCACCGTGGACACCTCCACGGTCTTGCTCCCGACCGGCAGCTCCGTAAATATTGCCCGCGCGCCACCGCTCCAGGAGAGGTGCCGCACCCTCGGCCCCGCCAACCCCTGCCCCGTGACCGTGACGGCTGCCGCCATGGTAGGGGCGCTGGCCCCCCTGACAGGCCACTTCAGATCCACCTCCAGGCTCCCCGTCGTTTTCTGCTGCTTCAGCTTCACCCGTACCAGGGCGTAGCGGTTCACACGGGCGGTGAAGCGAGCAAGGCCCGCCTCCGTGGCCGACAGCGACAGCGCCCGATCCCGGTGTCCGGCCTCGGGGGAGCTGAGGGTCGCTCCCTGGGCCAGGTGGTCGGGCGGCAGCTGCAGCGTCACCGTCACATCCTGAGGCGCGTCGGGCGGCACCCCGTTGCCGTTGATCCCGACGAAGTTGATCATGTGCAACGCCAGCTCCTTGCCGGACTCACCGTCGTACCGATAAAGATCCATGTAGACGTGGCGGTGGGCGTTGCTGGTCAGCGTCGGCGCAGTGGTGGCCCGCAGCAGGGTGCGGATGCGCTCCAGGGCCAAGGCGTCGTCGGTACGAAGGTAACGCCGGGCCAGCAGGGCGTTGACGTAGTGCACGCTCCCTTTGCCGTGTGCTCGCGAGCGCCCGGCGTCCGCCGCCGGCAGGGTCGCCTTGTCGAACCCGAGGACCGACGCCAGGGCCAGCTTCGTCCGGGCAGCGCCGTGCCCGTCCAGCCCCGTGGGTAGCAGGCCGGTGATGATCAGGTTGCCGCCGCCGGCGACGAAGTCCGACAGCAGCTTCGCCTGTTGGTCGGTCACCGCCGTGAGGTTCGGCGCCACGAGCGTGTGGTAGCGCTGCAGATGCGCCGCGGTCAGCTTCTGCATCGCCTCCACGGCGAAGGGCACGTGTAGATGCGACAGCGCCTTGATGAACCCGCGGTACTCGCCGAGGAACTCCAGGGCCGCGGCCGAGTCGCGCTTCTCGTCGCTCCACCACTCCTTGTCCGGTCCCCGGTATCCGGTGGACGACTTGGGATCCTTGCCGTTGATCGTCGGTGGCTCGGTGTCGGTAAACAGCGCGAAGCCGTAAGGGTAGTCCACGTAGTCTCGCGTCAACGACGAGTAGAGCACCGCCACCTTTGCGGCCGGGATCGAGTCGTAGATGGCGGCGGTGTGGCGGTCGGCCCAGGAATACATCCGCTTGCGAAAAGCTGCCCCCACGGTGGTGGCCATCTCGGGGGTCTTGGTCTCATAGGGGTTGGCCTGGGAAGCGAAGGCGGTGGCCATGACCAGCTCGGCGTCCCACGGGCGGTTGCCGTAGGAGAAGACCCAGGTCGGGCGACCCTTGTCCGCGCCCCGGGCAAACTTGGCGAGGGCGATCTTTGTCAGCCAGTCGTCCGGGCGAGCGCGCAGCATTCCCTGGCCGTTGGAGACCGAGTCTATCTCCCAGACGTGGGTCAGGCCCGCCACGTTGCCCATGAAGGTGCCGTCGAGGCCCTTGTCCATGGCGTCGTTGTAATCCATGGTGAAGACCTCGATCACGGTCTGGAAGTCGGGCTTGACCGAGCGTCCGGCCTGGTGGACCGCCAACTGGAAGAGGTTGAGCTCGTGGTGCCTGTAGTTGATCCACCGGCGCCACGCGGGATCGCTCCACAGCTTGCCGCAGGCGCCGGCCGGCTGGTCCTCGTGGGTGCAGTCGAAGGTGGTGGGGAAGGTCAGACCGGTGTCCTTCTTGAACTGCGCCTTGTGGCGATCACACTGGCAATTCCACTTCACGCCGGTGTCGAGGTAGACCGGCACATCGACCCAGACGCCGTCCAGTCGGGATGCGGCCAGGCGCTTGATCCGCTTGAGGAAGTAGTCGCGATACCCACTGATCGGGCACATCCAGGCGCTCTCGTCGGTGGCCTCCACCCAGTCCTCCTGGGTGCCGTAGAAGACGTTCTTCTTCCCGCCGATGCCGACCTGCAGCCAATCCGGGTGGTCCTTGCCCATGGTGGACTTCTTGTTCACCCCGTCCACCGTCTGCACCTCCAGCGACGGGATGTACCACAGCAGCTTGAGGCCCCGTATGTGGGCCGCCTCGGCCACCCGGTCGATGAGCCGCACGTGGACCTCGAAGCGGGCGTCGGTCTGGTAGTTGGACAGCTCCGAGTCGCCGATGACGACATCCACGTGCTGGTCCACCAGGGCGTCGAGCATATCCTCCAACAGGTCCTGGGACATGCCGGGGTAGGCGGCCAGTCCGGCAAGCTTCGCCTTGCGCATCCAGTCCGGTCCGGGAGCACGAGCGGGAGGATCGCCGCAGCCGACGAGGAGGATGAGCCACACCAAGACGGCGAGGGTGGCCTGATACTGCCGACTGAACATCGTCTCAAAGTATAACGAGTTATGGGGGCCGTGGCGAAAAACGAGATCCACCAGCGAGCTGCCCTCCGTCGTACGCCACCATTTTCAACTACCCTACTTTCTAGGCCCAACCCTGTGCAGGCGCTATCATTTGACGCAGATGACTGCTTCCACAAAGGGGCCACCTCCGCCCGACCGCCCCTGGTACGCCTCCGGGGTGCGGTTGCTATCGTACCTGGTAGCCGCGCTGGCCTTGCTCTATGTGGTGCTGTTCTCCGTCTGGGGGGGTACCCAGGATCGCCGGCAGCGAGAGCAGCAGCAGGTGGACAGAGCCCGCCGTGCGCGGAAGGCAGTCACCTCATCCAGGACGCAGATCCGGCCACTGGATCCCCGGGCACGGCAGGTGAAGCTTGACGCCCCTCTGTCCCGGCGGGTGCTCGGGCTGTACAACAGCCGGGACGCGGACACCGATGCCGAGACCAACCCCATCCACCAGCGGGCCGAGTTGATTCTCAACCACCTCGGGCTGCTGGTGGAGCACCGTGACGTCAACCTACCCCTGCCGGCCCCCGGAGCCATGAGCCGCTACCTGGGGGTGGTGGCGTGGTTTTCGGGCGACAAGATGAGCCAGCCGGTGGCCTACCTGCGCTGGCTGGCCCGGCAGGTGGAGGCAGGCCGCAAGGTGGTGCTGCTCGGCGGCCTCGGCGCACGGTTCGACCTCAAGGGGAGGCGCACCTCTGACGCCGAGCTCAACATCGCCCTGGCGGCACTCGGCATGCGCCTGCTCGGGAGCTTCACCGACGAATCTCGTCGTATCGAGGTGGTGAGCAAGGACCGCCGTATGATGGAGTTCGAGCGCCGGCTCCCCGACCGGTTGGAGTACTACCGGCGCTACCGCCTCACCGACGCCAGCGGCCGCGCCTACCTGCGGCTGCGTCGCACCGACCTGCCGGGCAGCGTCAGCGACATGGTGGTGACCACCGCCACGGGCGGCTTCGTGGAGCGCACCTACGCCGTGACCGAGCACCAGCTGGCGCGAAACTGGGTCATGTCGTGGCTGCTGAATCCGTTCCTCTTTTTTGCTCGCGCCCTGGAGGTGGAGCCCACCCCGCGCCTCGACTTCACCACGCTGTACGGCTCGCGCATCTACTACAGCCACATCGACGGCGACGGCCTGCCCTCCATCTCCGAGATCGATCGCAAGTCCATGTGTGGCGACTACACCCGTGAGCACGTGCTGAAAAAGTACGACCTGCCGGTGACCGCGTCGTTCGTGGTGGCCGGCATCCAACCGCCACCCGGGGGTATGGGCAATCGACACCGCATGGAGGTCGCGCGCAAGATCGCCCGCCTGCCGAACGTGGAGGTCGGCATCCATGGCTTCGCCCACCCCATGGACTGGCGAGCCCGTCAGCAGGCCCACTGCTCCTACAACGTGCCCGGGTACAAGATGAGCGCCGAGAAGGAGATCGCCTTCTCGGCCAAGTTCGTCAACAACGAGATCAACCCGCCTGGCAAGCCGGTGATGGTGATGCTCTGGACCGGCTGGTGCAATCCCGCCGAGGACCAGCTCGCCATCGCCGGGCGTGAGGGGCTGTACAACCTCAACGGCGGCGACCCGATCATGGACGGCCAGTTCCCCTCTTACCTGCACCTCGTCCCGCCCATACACCGCGTGGGCAAGCAGACCCAGTACTTCACCAGCGCCTCCAACGAGTACATCCTCACCGAGGAGTGGAAGCCCCCCTACCACCGCTGGGCCAATGTGATCGACACCTTCAAGCGCAGCGGCACGCCGAGGCGGCTCATCCCGATCAACGTCTACTACCACTTCTACGTGGCGGAGAAGAAGCCGGCCATGGTGGCGACCCAAAAGATCTTCGACTGGGTGCTGAGTCAGAAGACCGCGCCACTGTGGACCACCCAGTACGTGGACGTGGTGCGTGACTTCGCCGCGGCACGTCTGGGCCGGGTGGCTGGCAGCCCCGAGGTTTGGCGCGTGATCAACGGTGGGTTCTGCCGCACGGTGCGTTTCGACCGCGTGGACCGCCACGTGGACATGAGTCGCTCCAAGGGGGTGCTCGGATACAGCCGGCATCCCACCCTGGGCGCCATGTACGTACACCTGGACGAGGGGCACGACCACACCATTGCGCTGACCAGCAAGGTGCCGCGCCAGCCCTACCTGCGACGGGCCAGCGCCTACCTGCGGGCGGTATCGATCAAGCGCGAGCGCGCCACCCTCACCGTCAAGGGGATCGGCCGCAAGTACCTCTCACTGGCCAACATGATGCCGTCGGTGGCTTACGCCGCGTGGGCCAAAAACGAGCACGGCAAGGTGATCACCTCTCGCGTGGTGGCCGACGCCCACGGGACGCTCAACTGGCGGGGGGACATCAACGGCGCCGCCATCAAGGTGGTGCTGCAGCGGGAGCGGCCCCGATGAGCGACCGGGCGAACATCACCCTGCGAATCCTCAAGCATGTGCTCGGGTTGCTGCTGCTTTTCGGCACGCTGGCCGCCTCGCTGGCGGCGGTCTTCCCCAGCGACGAGATGCTGGGCCGCTTCCACGAGGTGGACGGCCGGCTGCGCAAGGCGATGGTGATCTACGAGCATGGCGCCCGGTCTGAGCCCCGGAACCACCGCATCCGCCTGCGCCTGGTGCACCTGTGGCTTGGCATGGGCTACCCGAAAAGGGCGATCACGTACTACGAGCAGGTGGTGCGCCTGCGCCCCGCCGAGGCCCGCTATCACCGGGAGCTTTCCGAGCTCTACCGCAGCGTCAACGATCTGCCGGCCATGATGCGCCAGCAGGAGGCGCTGGTGAAGCTGACGCCTCGCGACGAGAAGGTGCTGCGCACGCTGGTCACCTTCTACCGCTGGTATCACCTGGAGGACAAGCTCATCGCTGCGCTCAAGCGCCTGCTGACGGTGGTGCCCAAGGACGTCGATCTCCAGGAGGAGCTGATCGAGATCCTGCTCCACCAGCGACGCCACGCCGAGGCGATCCGGGTGCTGGCCAGGGTCAGGGAGCGGGCGCCCAACCGGGCACGAGTGCTGGAGCTGTTGGCACAGCTCTACCGGCGTACAGGCCAGGTGGACCGCGCCACCCGGACTTATCTGATGCTGATCAGAATGCGGCCCCGGCAACAGGACTACCGGGACGACCTCGTGAGCATGCTGGTCAAGGCCAAACGGAAGAAGGCGCTGATCCGGTACTACACGGAGTGGATCCGCAAGCGCCCCTGGGACACCCAGCTGCGAGAAGACCTGGCGGACCTCTACGCCAAGATGGGGCGCACCGAAGGCGAGATGGCGATGTACGAGTCACTGCTGCGGGCCAACCCGAAGAAGTACCTCTGGGCGCGCCGCATCCTGGCCGACCACTACGAAAGCTCCAACCGCATCAAGCTGGCCATCGCCCAGTACGAGGTGCTGGTCAAGGCGTTCCCCCGGGAGGTCAAGCTGGTGGAGAACCTGGCCGACCTGTACGCCGCGGCCGGGGACGTCAAGAAGGCGGTGCAGACCTACCAGCTGCTGATGACCCTGCGCCCGGAGGACCGCGAGCTGCAGATCAAGCTGGCCGAGCACCTGACCTACATCAAGCGCGAGGCCGAGGCGATCAAGCTCTACATCAAGCTGGTGCAGCTGTCTCCGGCCAACGCCCGACTTCGGGCCCGCCTGGCGCAGCTGTACGGCTTCATCAACAAGCCGCTGCTCGCCGCCGCGCAGTACGAGGTGTTGGCCCGCCAGCGGCCCTGGGACCGACGTTGGCTGCTGCTGGCCGGGCGCTCCTACGAGAACGCAGGGCAAGAGAAGAGGGCGCTCGACGCCTACCGCAGGCTGACGCGCAAAAAGCCCGACGACCTCGCTGTCTGGATGAAGGTGGCGCGCCTGGCCGAGTCCCTGGATAACCTCGACCTGTCGATCAAGGCCTACCGCAACGTCAAGCGGCTGCTCAGCCCCCGCAAGCGAGGAGAGTCTGCAGACGCCCCGAACAGGGTACCCGGGAAGAAGAAGGGCACCATCGGCCTGCCTCCGCAGATGAATCGACTGAAAAGTCGCACACCCAAGAAATGACGACTACACTTGTTGTTACCAAGAAGTCCAGTGGTGAAAGGTCGCATTACATATCACCTCTCTGCGCTCCTGGTTGTGACATGTTTGACGCCGGCCCGGGGGAGCGCCCAGGCTGTGCAGCAAGCGATCCCAGCCGGCGAGCATGTTGATGATCCCCACCACCCCACTGGGGAGCGCCGGCGCAAGGAGCTGCTCGCCACCCGCCTCAAGTTGGCCGAGTTGTTGGAGGCCAGGGACGACCTCGCGGGGGCGCTCAAGATCTGGCAGACCCTGCTGGCCGGTAACCCGAAAAATATCAGCTATCTGAGCCACTCTCAGCGTCTGGCCACCGAGTTGGAGCGCTTCGCCGTCGCCCGGGGGTTGGGGCGGCGTCTGGTGAAGCTGGCGCCCGGGGACCTGCTGGCGCGCACGCGCCTGGCCCAGGCTCTGTCACGGACCGGGCTCCACGCTGAGGCCCTCGTCCACCTCGAGTGGGTGGCGGGCCGCGGGTCCCGCGCTCCGGCGGTGCGGCGGCAGCTGGCCCGGGCCCTCGAGGCCACCGGGCACCACGCAAGGGCCCTGAAACAGCTGGTCTGGCTCGGCTCAAGCGGTCAGGCCAACCTGGAGGATCACCTGGCCCGGGTCCGTATGCACCGCGCGCTCAAGCAACCGTACAACGAACGCCGGATGCTGCGCTGGCTGTTGCCACGGATCCGTGGCAAGGCCGCGGAGGCAGAAGTACGCCGGGAGCTGGCCGAGAACCTCGAGGCTGCCAACGACCTGCCAGGTGCCCTGAAACAGTACCACTGGCTCGTGGCACGCACCCCGGACCAACTGAAGCTGCGCCTGGCGCGCATGCGGATCTACACGGCGCTCAAGCAGCCACAGAGGGCACAAGCCGAGCTGACCGCGTTGCGCCGTCTGTCCCGGAGCGGGCCCGGCGCCCTGGATCGGCGTGAGGTCCGCGAGGGGCTGGCCGCCGTCAATGAGCTGCTGCGGCGGCCCGACGTCGCACTCACGCACTACAACTGGCTGGCGGCCCGATTCTCGGCCTCGGTGGAGTACCAGCTGGGGCGCGCCGGTGCCCTGGGCGACCTGCGGAGATACCGCCAGCAGCTCCGGGTGCTGGCGGCGGCGGCGCTCCTGGCTCCCGAGGACCCCCGGGTTCAGCGTGAGCTGGCCGAGGTCCATTTCCACCAACAGCGTTATCCACTGGCTGAGCGTCACTATCGCACGGTGCTGGTCAAGCTTCCTCGGGATCCGCTCTCCACGCGCCGGCTGGCCTGGATGCAGCGCCATCGTAAGCGGCTGCGTCAGCAGCGGCTGGCCCGGCGCAAGGCCAAGGACCGGCTGGAGGACTGGATCGGCGATGCCGAAGAGCGCGCGGAAGACTTCTAGGTCATGGACGGCAACAGACGCAGGCACCAGACCACCATGCAGATCCGCCCCGTGACCACCCGGCGGGGCTGGCTCTTCAGGCAGGTCAAGATCAACGCCTACATCCCGGAGACGCTGATCCTGCTCGGCCTGATGGCCATCATCAACATGAGCTTCTTTCCGGGGTACCCTGGTTTCTACGGCATCCGGCCCAACCCGATGTGGGTGATTATTTTGTTGGTCACCGGTCGCTACGGCTTCCGCGCCGGGCTGCTTTCGTCCTTGGCCGCGGCCGGCACCTACATGGGGCTCGTCTCCACACGCGCCGCCGACGAGATCATCGCCGCGCGCGATCTGCTCTCCTGGGAGTACGCCAGTCCCGCGGTGCTCTTCATCGCGGGAGGCATCGTGCTCGGGCTCGTCGTGCAGCGACACCTGGACCAGCGGGCGAAGCTGACCCAGGAGAACGAGCTGCTGGTGCACGACAACATCACCATCAAGCGCGGCGAGGAGGAGCTGCGGGACCTCAACGTGGAGCTGGCCAACCGGGTGGTCGGGGCCACAGACACCCTGCCGATGCTCTACCGATTCGCCAAGAAGCTCAACGTGCCCGACATGGAGGCCATCTTTCCGGCGCTGACCGAGCTGGTCATGGAGGTTATCCGCGCGGGCAAGGTCTCGGTCTACACCGTGGAGGAGAATGAGCTGGCCCTGCATAGCCGCAACGGCAAGCGCGTGGAAGGGCACGGCCTCCATCTGCAGCCCGAGCTGCAGGAGCTGCTCCTGGAGCGCAAACAGCTGGTCACGGTGGACGACCTGGCCGAGATCGGAATCCACCGCGAGGACATGTACCTCTGCGGGCCGATGACCGCAGGACCGAAGGGAGCGCTGCTCGGGCTGCTGGTGGTGGAGAGCATGGAGTTCATCCGCTACAACCCCGCCACGGTTCGGCTCTTCCAGGTCATCGTGGACTGGGCCTGCACCTCCCTGGAGCAGGCCGCCAGCATGCAGCAGTATCCCGAGGAGCTGCAGATGGCGCGTGCGCGCACCACGATCATGCGCTCCAGACGGACCCGCAGCGACATCCAGACCCGCGAGATGCCGCCCATCCCGCCGGATGCCTGGCTCGCCGGGCCGCAGGCGGGAGGCCCGCTGTCCGAAGCCGAGTACGGTCTGGACCTGTCAGGGTTGGACCTGGACGCCGAGCTGGATCTGGACGCCATCATCGATATACCAGCCGAGGACGCGTTGATGGCTCAGCCAGAGCGGCCGGTGAAGCCGGTGGCGTTGGACGAGCCGGACCTCGGCAACGAGCCGGACCTCGGCAACGAGCCGGCCCCCGAGACCGCACCGGGCCCGGGCGGCCAGCCGCACACCGCCGACAAGCGGACCCCTACCTGGACCGACTGGTACGCGGTGCGCACGCCCCAGCGGGAAAAAAGGCTCACCCCGCCCTTCATCGCCGCGCTCGCTCCCGAGGAGATGGCCGACGCAACAGACGCCGACTTTGCCGTGCTGGAGGCGATCATGGACGACGTGGACCACGGCAACATGGACACCGAACAGGTGGCGGTGGTGGTGGACAGCATGACCGTCGGTGACCCGCGCAAGCGTGCGGCCATGCGGCACATGCTGATGGGTGAGATGCAGGACGCGAGCACCCAGGGGCGCCCCATGGCGGTGCTGCTGTCCGAGATCGACGGATACGTCAAGGAGACCGATGAGAGTAGCGAGCCGAAGCCGCCTCCGACCGGCTTCCAGGGCTCCAAATGAGGCGCGCGGTCCTGGCCCTCGGGGCGATGATTCCCCTGGCCCTGGTCGCGGAGTCGTGGTGCGTGCTGTGGCTACTGTCCGTAAAGCAGGCCCTGGCGCCGGCCGAGATCCTTTTCCTCGTCAGCCTCCACCTGGTGGCGGCGGTGTGCAGCGCCGAGGGCTTGCGGCTCCGCTTCCCCCCCGGATCGAACGAAGGGCGCGGCGCCTGGCGCATGGGGCTGTCGCTGTCTTTGCTCTTGCCGGTGTTCGGCCTGGCGATCACCGTCGTGCTCACGGCCCGTCCGCCCCCCGTCGATGATGACACCGAGGCCGACGAGGACCTCTCTCCCATGGAACACCGCACGGTGCTGGCAGAGGCCCAGCGCCGCGCCGAGGCAGGGCTGGAGACCGCGGACCTGTCGGTGGAGACGCTGGGCGACTCGCTCAAGGACGCCAACAAGGACCGCCGCCTGGGGGCCGTGGAGGCGCTGCGCAAAATGGAGAGCAAGGAGGCGGTGCAGCTGCTCAACAGGTCCCTGGAGAACACGATCTTCGAGGTGCGCTACCACGTGGTGGAGGCGTTGGCCCGTATCAACGAAAAGTACTCCCAGCGCATCGCCGCGGCCACCGAGGCGGTGGCCCAGGACCCGAGCCCGGACAACCACCGGATCCTGGGCGAGGTCTACCACGAGTTCGCCAGCATGGAGATGGAGGACCCGTCCATTCAGGAGCACCTCTACCGCAGCGCCGCGGGCACCCTGAAGAGGTCGATCCTGCCGGGTTTCCCCACCCCCATCGGCGTGCGCGTCAAGCTCGGGTATTGCTACGAACGGCTCGGCCGCCTGGACGAGGCGCTGGAAAAATACCAGTCGGTGGTGGACGAGATCCCGATGCAGACCGAGGCGCTGCTCGGCATCGCCCGGCTGCAGTTTCGCCAGGCGCAGCTCGGGCCGCTGGCCGCCACCTGCCGGCGGATCATGGACCTCAAGGTCTCGCTGGAGGACCACGACGCCTCCGCGGCGGTGACCTACTGGGGCCGGCGCAGCACCGGCGAGGGTGGGTAGTCGTGGGCGCGATCCCCGAGGCGGATATCTGCCTGATCCTGGAGGGCACCTACCCCTTCGTCACGGGGGGCGTGTCCAGCTGGGTCCACGAGCTGATCCTCGGCATGCCCGATCGGACCTTCTCGGTGGTGCACATCTCCGCGTCCAGACGCGAGGAGATGAAGGTGCGCTACGAGCTGCCGCCCAACGTGGTGGCCTTCGTTGAGTGCTTCGTGCACGACGCCGTGGTGCACACCGACCGCTGTCCCAGGTGGACGCCGTGGTCGGCCAAGCGGCTGTGGCGCTCGATCAAGGCCTTCCACGGCTCCCCCATGGACCTCAAGAGTGAGCCGTTCCAGCAGATGATGCGCGCCTGCTCCGTGCCCGCGTTGCGGGTGCTCAACACCCGCGACCTGCTGCTGTCCGGAAAGTCGTGGCGCTACCTGTTGAGCCGCTACGTCAGTCGCCGCAGCAGCGGTTCCTTCATCGACTACTTCTGGACCTGGCGCGCGGTGCACATGCCGATCTTCCAGATCCTCAACACCGAGCTGCCACCGGCGAAGCTCTATCACCTGGTGAGCACCGGCTACGCCGGCCTGGCGGGGGTGGTGGCCAAGGCGCGCACCGGCCGCCCCCTGGTGCTGTCGGAGCACGGCATCTACGTCAAGGAGCGCAAGATCGAGATCAACCGCGCGGACTGGATCTACTCCGAACCGGAAAAGATCGTGAAGGTCAAGACGCGGCCCAGCATCCTCAAGGAGTTTTGGATCAACAACTTCCTCATCCTGGGCAAGCTCTGCTACGAGCACTGCGATCAGATCATCACGCTATTTCAGGGCAACCAGGAGATCCAGAAGGAGTTCGGCGCGCCCCATGAACGCCTGAAGATCATCCCGAACGGAGTCAAGACCGAGATCTTCGGTCCCCTGCGCGACGTACCACGCCCCGACGACGGCGTTCGTCGCGTGGGCTTCATCGGCCGCGTGGTACCGATCAAGGACGTCAAGTGCTTCATCAAGGCGTGCAAGCTGTGCGCCGACAAGGTCCCGAACGTGGAGTTTCTGATCCTCGGGCCCACCGACGAGGACCCCCAGTACCACGCGGAGTGCGTCTCGCTGGTGGAGATGCTCGGCATGAAGGACCGCATCACCTTCTACGGGCCGGTGGACGTGCGCAAGTACTACCCCAAGCTGGACGTGTCGGTGCTCACCTCCATCTCCGAGGGCCAGCCGCTGATCATCCTCGAGGCGAGCTGCTCGGGGGTCCCCACGGTGGCCACCGATGTGGGCTCGTGCGCCGAGCTGCTGTTGGGGCGCACCGACGACGACAGAGAGCTCGGCCCCTCGGGCATGATCACCAGCATCGGGCGTCCCGACGAGACCGGCGACGCCCTGGTTCAGCTGTTGACCGACGAGCCCCTGCGCCGGTCGCTGGTGGAGGCGGGCTTCGAGCGCATCGATCGCTACTACCGCCAGGACAAGGTCATCGACGACTACGGCGCCATCTACGATCGCTGGATGGGGGAGGCCTCCTGAATGGCGGGCATCGGCTTCGAGCTGCGGCGGATGTTGTCGCACGACTCCTACTCGAGCCTGCTCAAGGGGTTCCTCTACTCCACCGTGATCTCCGCCGGGCCGTGGCTGATGTCGGTCCTCTCCCTGGCCTTCCTCGGGATCTATTCCGTGGCCTTCCTCGGCTTCGAGGAGCGCCAGACCTTCTCCTCCACGGTTGTCTATATCTACGCCGGCTCTCTGGTCGGCACCGGGCTGCTGCAGATCATCATCACCCGCTATCTGGCCGACCACCTCTATCAGGGCCGGCGGCAGATCCTCGGCCAGTGCTTCATCCCGGTGCAGCTGGTCACGGCGGCGATTCAGCTGCCGGTGGCCACGGCCGTGCTCTGGAGCGCGCCGCTGCCCCCCGCCTACAAGGCCACCGCCACGGTCGGCTTCCTCCTCGTCAGCATGGTCTGGCAGTCGATGATCTTCATCTCATCGTCACGGGACTACCTGACCATCGTGCTGGCGTTTTTGCTCGGCGCTTGCTGCAGCGTCGGCGGCGGCCTGCTGTGGGGGCACGCGCACGGGCTGGTCGGCTTCCTCAACGGATTCATCCTCGGGCAGGCGGTGATCCTGGCGCTGCTGATGCTGAAGGTGACCCGCCAGTACGGCCTCTTCGGCCGCTGGGACTGGGGGTTCCTCGGCTACGCCAGGCGCTACCCGCAGCTGGTCGGGATCGGCCTCTTCTACAACCTCAGCATCTGGGTGGACAAGGTCGTCTTCGGCCTCTCGGAGTACGGCCGACTGTCGGCCGAGCGTTTCCCGACCTACAATCAGTACGACAGCTCCATGTTCCTCGCCTTCACCACGGTGGTCCCGGCCATGGGGATCTTCCTTGCCCGCAGCGAAACCGACTTCGCCGACGCCTACAAGGCCTACTACGACGACATCTTCTTCCGCCGGCCGCTGGACAAGATCCTGGAGTCCAAGGACGTGATGACCGGCGTGATGTTCCGCTCGCTGCTGGACCTGTGCAAGGTCCAGGGGATCATCACGTTCCTGATGGTCTACTTTGCCGACGACATCTTGCAGATGGTCGGCCTGACCTACAGCCAGACCAGCATGTTTCGCTTCGGCCTGCTCGGCGCGTTCATGCAGATCCTGATGATGTTCATCCACGTCTACCTGCTCTACTTCGATCTGCGCAGATCGGTGCTGGCGCTGACCTTCTGGTTTCTGGCGATCAACTCGGCGCTGGCCGTCTACACCAGCAACCTCGGCTTCGCCTACTTCGGCGGTGGCTTTGCCGTCGCTTGCCTGGCGGGGCTGGTCGCCTCCGTGGTGGTGCTCTACTGGCGGGTGAGCAAGCTGGAGTTCATCACCTTCGCCCAGCGGCGCATCCTCGGCCAGTCCTGGTCTCGTCCCTGGCACCGTGCTCGGCGAGGCGGTCAGTACGGCAGATACCGCGACCCGGACGCCGCCCGTGAGGAGTTTCGGGCCGCCAAAAGGGCCAAGGGAGGTCGAGGACCGGATCAAGGCCGAGCAGCGAGCGGGTGAGGACGGTGACTGACCGCCGCAACCCGAGCCTGGGGCTATTGCTACTGGCCACGCTGTTGGCCCTGCCGGCCGCCGCCCGTCCCCTGAAAGGGGCGAGTCGGTCGCGTGCCTCCCTCGGGGAAGGTGAGCCCTCGGGCAAGCCGACCGAGACCGAGATCGGCATCTACCTCACCCCCCTGTTCGGCTTCGAGACCAACTACAAGCTGCTGCCCCCGCGGCTGGCCGAGCAGCCCGAATCAGCGGAGGTGGAGGGATCGGCCATGGTCGCCGTGGAGGGCGGCATGGAGCTGATCCATCAGCGCACCGGGAGCCTGCGACTGCGGGCCGAGCTGGCGGGGCTGGCTCGCCTGCCGCTGGCCAACACCCGCATGGTGGAGGCGGTGGCCGGTCTGCCGGTGCTGCTGTTCTACCGCCTCGGTCCCCGCGTCGAGCTGTTCGTCTCCAACCTGCTCGGCTACGAGCGGGCTCGCACACCGCCGCTGTTCGTGCCCGAGGACCTGGCGCTGGCCTCCCCCGGTAAGCCGATCCTGTACGACGCGCTGCACGAGGCGCTGCGGTCGGCGGTGAGCCTCGAACCCGTGCGGATCGTGCGCCTGGAGCTGGGCGCATACGCGCGGGCCAAGACCGTGACCTTCTACGCCTCGGACGAGGAGGCGGGCCAGGACGAGGAGATCGCGGACTACTGGCTGTACGATCTCGGCCTGGATCTCGGCGCCACCGTGCAGATCTCACCGTCGTTTTCGGCGCGCCTCCGCTACGACCTGGCCCACCGCGGCTTCCCGGGGGAGGGGAACCTGCCGGCCCGCAAGTCCAACTTCTTGCCGGTCGGCTCGGGGACAAACCTCACGATGCTGCGGCAGCTGGCAGGCCTCTACCTGCGGGGTCGGGTGGCAGACCTGATCAGCGCTCGCGTCTCCTATGGGGTCCGCCTGGTCCATGACAACGGCGGCTACTACGAGTGTACTGACCACCTGGTGGGGCTCGGCATGGAGGCATCCTGGCCCGATCTTCTGAACATCACCATGGGCGCCACCCTGCTGCTGCGAAACTACACCCGCCGCGACGTCAAGGGTTACTCCAGCTCCAAGCCCACGAGCGAGGGGGACATGTCGGTCCAGATCCAGGAGGAGCTGTCCCTGGTGGGCCACCTGCGAGGTGAGCTCACCGTCACGGAGTGGTTGCAGGTGGTGCTGCTGTACGAGGTGGAGGTCGGTGACGCCGACGTCATGGACCTGACCCAAAACCACCGCCTGTTGGGGGGCGTGACATTTTTTCTTTAGAACACCGCGCAGGAGCCCTGTGCCCTCCGCGGTTACCAGAGCGAGCGCAGTCCGATATACTGTTCGTACCGAGGAGGAACCAATGAGTAACCGTACTATCAATGGATGGGCCAAAAGATCTGGGCTGGCCATCACCGGCCTTATTCTGGTCTGCGGCGTTTACTGGGTCCAGCTGTCAGCCTGCAGCGACAGCGACCAGCGGGAGACGGCGGCCGCGCCAAAGGCCGGTGTGACCTCCACGCTGACTGTCGATACCAAGGGTGCGACCGCCGCCATGGCGTCACTCAAGCCCGGATCGCGTGGCAATGTGACGGCCCCCTTTGACGTACAGGCGGTGATGAAGCAGGTGCATTACGCCTACCGCCCCGTCAAGGGCGGGTTCGAGGGTGGCCACACGACCTACGGGGTCCGCGTACAGGCGGGCGGCGTGCTGAAGGTCACCCCCTATCATTTTCCCCGTGCGCGCAAAAAGCCCGGACGCGTCGATCCCACAGACCGCGCAAAGCGTAGGCTGATTCAGCGCAAGCGGGAGAAGGGCATCAAGGGCGCCGCGTTGCTGTTGCAGACCTCCTCCATCGCCCGCGCGGCCGGACAACAGCTCTCCAGCCGGGGTGGACGCGGCAGGGTGGACGACCGGGGCGGCTACGCCCTCTCCCGCGGCGCCGGAATAACCGAGCACCTCAAAAACAGCGAAGATGGCGTGGAGCAGAGCTGGGCCTTTGCGCGCAAGCCGGCCGGAAACGGCGACCTGGTGGTGCGGGTGAAGGTCTCGGGCCAGAAGTACGCCGGGGCCACCGCCCTGGGCCTCCACTTTGTGGACCCGAAGACGAAGATCGGCGCGCGCTACGGCTGGGCAACCTGGATCGACGCCGCCGGTAGGCGCACCGAGGTGCGGGGTCGATTCGAGGGCGGCAACATCGTCATGGCCGTTCCCGCGACCGTGGTGGATGGAGCCAGCTACCCGGCCGTGCTGGATCCGGTGGTGACCTCCGAGTTCGGCATGGACAACCCGGTCAGCGGTCCGGCCCAGCAGAACCAGCGCCACGCCGCCGTGGCCTACGACGGCAGCAACTACCTGGTGGTCTGGGACGACCACCGGCCGGGCAACAACGACGACCTCTACGGGGCACGGGTGAACCCCCAGGGCATGGTGCTCGACAAGATGGGCTTCGCCATCTCCTCGGCCATCGACGACCAGATCTTCCCCTCGGTGGCCTACGGCGGTGGCAACTTCCTCGTGGTCTGGCAGGACCACCGCTTTCACTCCTCCTACTCGGACATCTACGCCGCGCGGGTGGACAAAACGGGCAAGGTGCTGGACAAGAACGGCATCGCCATCTGCACCTCGGCCTACTACCAGTACACACCGAAGGTGGAGTTCGACGGCAAACAGTTTTTTGTGGTCTGGACCGACTACCGCGATTACAAGAACACGGACTGGGACATCATGGGGACCCGGGTGACCACCAAGGGCACCGTCCTCGACAGCAAGGGCATATCGATCTCCATCGGCGAGGAGAAGGAGATCTCACCCGACCTCGCCTTCGACGGCACCAACTTCCTCGTCGTCTGGGAGGACTACCGCAACGCGACGACCGCGGCCCTGCACTCCGACGTCTATGGCACCCGGGTGGACACCGCCGGCAAGGTGCTGGACGCCAAGGGGTTCGCCATCACCACGGCCAAGTACAACCAGAACTCCCCCGCGGTGACCTACGGGGGCGGGACGTACTTCGTGGCCTGGGATGACTACCGGGACAACGGCCTGGAGGCCGACATCTACGGCGCGCGAGTTACCCCCAAGGGGACGCTCACCGACGCCAAGGGGATCATCGTCTCCGAGGCCAAGGAGGACCAGGACACCACCGCGGTGGCCTTCGACGGCACCACGTTCATGGTGGTCTGGCAGGACTGGCGCACCGGCACCTACGCCGACATCTACGGCGCGCGCGTCAGCACCACCGGCATCCTGCAGGACAAGACCGGCATCGCAATCTCCAAGGGCACCGCCGACGAATACGCCCCGGCCATCATCTTCGCCGACAAGAAATACTTCATCGTCTGGGAGGACTACCAGGACAAGACCTTCAGCGGCTCCAACGTCATGGGCGTCTTCATGACCGGCGCCACGGTGGGCGCCACCTACATCGAGATATCCCTGTCGGCCAACATCCAGATCGCGCCGGACGTGGCCTATGACGGCACCAACTACCTGGTGGTCTGGGCCGACCGGCGTAACTACAAGCTGACCTACTACGACATCTACGGCGCCATCGTGGACCCGAAGGGCAAATGCCTGACCCCCTCGGGTATCGCCATCACCAAGGCCAAGAGTCATCAGTACTATCGTCGCAGCACCTCATACTCCGCGAGGGGGCCGGCGGTGGCATACGGCTCGGGCTACTATCTGGTGGTCTGGGAGGACTGGCGCTCCACCAGCCACGGCGACATCTACGGCACCCTGGTGGACAGCAAGGGCGTGGTGCAGCACCCCCAGGGGATCCCGATCAGCACCGCCTACTACTACCAGTGGTTTCCGGCAGTGGCGTACAACGGCACCCACTTCCTGGTGGTCTGGCAGACCTACCAAAACTACAAGACCTCCAGCTACGACATCTACGGCACCCTGGTCAACAAGCTGGGGGGCGTGCTGTCCGGCTCTGGCATCCCGATCTGCACCAACGTGAGCCAGCAGTGGTATCCATCGGTGGCCAGCGACGGCAAGGACTTCCTGGTCACCTGGCAGGACAACCGCAACTACTCGTCCACCAACTGGGACATCTACGGCACCAACGTCAGCTCCACCGGCAAGGTCACGAGCACCGCGGGTGTCCCGATCTCCACCTCGGTGTACGCCCAGCAGTGGTCCGAGCTCGCCTATGACGGCTCCAACTACCTGGTGGTCTGGCAGGACTACCGAAACTACACCACCTCCTACTGGGACATCTACGGCAGCCGGGTCTCCAAGACCGGCACTGTGCTGGACCCGAAGGGTATGGCCATCTCGGTCAACGCCGACCACCAGCTCTATCCCCACCTGGCCTTCACCGGCACCTACTACCTGGTGGCCTGGCAGGACTATCGTGGCGGCTCCTACAACGCTGACATCTACGCCACCCAGGTCAGCGCCTCGGGCAAGGTGCTGGACAAGCAGGGGTTCCCGGTGGCCACCTCCATCACCAACGAAAACACCCCCCGGACAGTGGCGGGCAAAGCCCCCAACGGTTCCACTGGCTACCTCGTGGCCTATAGCAAGTTCGACACCAGCACCACCCAGGGGTGCGACCGGATCAAGGCCCGCTTCATCACCGGCAAGAGCGCCAACGGCATCCCCTGCAAGCTCGGCACCTCCTGTGAGAGCGGCTACTGCATCGACGGCGTCTGCTGCGACACGGCCTGCGGCGGCGGCAACTCCACCGACTGCCAGGCCTGCAGCACCACCTTCGGGGCCGCCAAGGACGGCGTCTGCTCCGCGGTGAGCAAGGGCAAGTCCTGCCGCGCCTCCTCGGGCCCCTGCGACGCCGCCGAGTCATGCGACGGCACCAGCTCCGCCTGCCCCACCAACACCTTCAAGCCGACCACCGCCATCTGTCGGGCCGCTCTGGGGAGCTGCGACACGCCGGAATACTGTGACGGCGCCTCGGCCAGCTGCCCGACCAACACGGTCAAGGCGGCGGGCGTGGTGTGCCGCAAGGTGGTGGGGACCTGCGACGTCGAAGAGAAGTGTGACGGCACCACCGTGGGCTGCCCCGCGGACAGCTTCAAGTCCACCGCCTCGGTCTGCCGTACGGTGGCCACCGTCTGCGACGTGGCGGACAGCTGTACCGGCTCCTCACCCTTCTGCCCGCCCGACAAGTTCGAGGGCGGGACCAAGGTTTGCAGGACCGCCGCCGGCCCGTGCGACGTGGAGGAGAAGTGCTCCGGCGCCTCGTCCCTCTGCCCCGTGGATATCTTCAAGCCCGCGGGCGCCAAGTGCGCGGGCGGCCAGTGCAAGGGCGGCGTCTGCATGAGCATCGACGCCTCGGTGGGCGACATCAGCGTCCCCGACGCGGGCGTGCCAGATCAGAAGGTCACTGCTCCTGACCAGAAGGTCACTACCGGAGACCAGAAGGTCACTGCTCCTGACCAGAAGGTCACCACCGGAGACCAGAAGGTCACTGCTCCTGACCAGAAGGTCACTGCTCCTGACCAGAAGGTCACCACCGGAGACCAGAAGGTCGCCACCCAGGACAAGGGTCCTCCGACCTCCGACATGGGCACCGTGGATCCCAAGGACCTGGACGAGGGCTGCAACTGCCAGACCGGCTCTGGCTCGGGGCAGGGCGGGTCGTTGATGGTGCTCGGCCTGTTGCTGGTCGGCCTGCTGCGCCGGCGCCGGCGTTGAGGTTCGCCCGGCGCTGATGATCCGATCTGCGCTGATCGGAGCGGCCAGGGGGCTGCTGGCTTTGGCACTGGCGCTGGCGCTGGTCGGCTGCCGTTCGTGCCCCACGAGGACCTCCCCCAACGCTGCGCCACGAGAATCTCCTGAAAAGAAACTGGCGCCCCTGAAGCCGCGGGCCGGAGACCTGCCCTCCTACGAGGTGCAGATGATCGCCGGTTACGGGATGTGGCCGCCCATGGACGCCGGCGACGTCAAGGAGCGGGTGGCCGAGGCCCACGCTGACCGGGCGGGGGTGATGGTGGTGGATACCGGCCTCACCGAGCGCTGGCAGGCCTACCAGGCTCCAGAGCCCTACTACGAGATCGTCTCCGGCGCGGTGGCCGAGGGCAGGCGGCTCGGCCTGGGGCAGGTGTTTTACTTCCCCGCCTTCGAGCTGCGCAGGGAGAAGGCCGCCAAAGGAGCGAAACACAAAAAGAGCCTGCTGGAGCTGGCGCGGCCGTGGGCCCAGATCACCCTGGCGGGCGATCCGTTTTACAAGACGCGCTTCGGCAAGCAGGAGTTTTGGAACGAGGATGGCGACGAGGTGCTCTGGGTCTGTCCTCACTCTCCCTGGCGCCGGGCCTTCTTCCAACGCATGCGGGAGGTGGTGCGGCGCGGGGTGCGCTACGTTTTTGTGGACGTGCCCTATTTCCAGATGGCGGGCAAGCACGTCACCTGTGGCTGCGACCACTGCAAGCTGCGCTTCAAGAAGGAGACCGGGCTCGAGCTCCCGAGCACGGCGGGGCCGGGCACAGCGGCGCAGAACCGCTGGCTCGTCTGGCGACACCGCGCCCTGCTCCGCTTCCTTGGCGACCTGCGCCGGGCCCTGCGAGATGTAAGCCCCGAGGCGAAGCTGGTCGTGGAGGAGTACCCGTCGTACCTCGATCTCGGCACCAACTTCACCGGCCTGGACATGGGCCTCGCCGGCCCCGAGGTGGACATCTTCGCCCACGAATACTCGGCAAAGCAGTTCGACAAGAGGCCGTTTTCCCGCAAGGACCGCCTGGCGCTGGCGGCCACTCTGGGACTCTATCGCGGGCTGGACGACCACCGCCCATCCTGGGTGCTCTCCTACGCCCACGACGTCAACGGCTCCCGGGTCAACGTCGCCTTTCACCTGCTGATGGACGCCTCGTTCTGGGAGACCAGGGCCCCCGAGATGAGCGACGCCACGGTCTCTCGCCCCTGGCGTCGCAGACTCTTTCGGTGGTTCGCGCGGCACCGAGGCTGGTTCGGATCCGCGCGTCAGGCCGCAGCAGTGGCTGTGCTCTACTCGCCGCCGTCCCGAGACTTTTCCACAGCTCACTTTCGCACCCTGCGCCAGGTGTTGCTGAGGTTGACCGCGGCGCGGGTACCTCATCGGGTGCTCTCCACCAGGGATCTGCACCGCGTGGGAGACTACGAAACAGTGATCCTGCCAGCCGTGAAGTGTCTGGACGCCAGGCACGCGGCGCGGCTTCGCGGGGCCAAAAAAACACGCCTGATCTCCGTGGGGGCGGCACCGTCGCACGGGCCTCTGGGGCTCGAGAAAGTGGACCACCGCCTGAAGCTCCACCCCGCGACGATGGATCGGCTACCGCAAGCGGTCGGGCCATTGCCGGTGGTGGTGCAGGGAGGCGAGGTGGTGGCGAACCTGCTGCAGCGCCGCGGAGAGCTGCAGCTACGGCTGGCCAACCTGCGCGACTCGCCAGCCCTGGTTCGGGTGAGCCTGCAGCCTACCGTCACGGTGACTGGCGCCTCGGCCTTGCCCTTACTCGGCCAGGAGCGCAAGCTGAAGCTCGAGCGTGGAGGCAAGACCATAACCTTTCGGGTCGCGGTCAAGGACCTGATCATCGTGCGCCTCAGGACGCGCACCGGCCGATGATCCCGGTGCGGCCCTGGGCCAGCGGAGCGGCGTTGATGCTGATCTCACTGTCATGGCTCTTCGGCTGCCGGGGGACAATGCCCGAGCACCCGTCCCAGGAGGCGCCGCTTCAACGGCTCGGCATCTTCTATGGCTGGCCCTCGCTCTTCAACGGCGCCACCTCGTTGGACCAGGCCGCCTCCGGGCTGGGCCACTACCAGGTGGTGGTCCTGGGTGCGGGGCTGCAAAGCCCCACCCATGGAGACCACGCCAAGACACGGACGATCATCAAGGCCCTCGGCGACGGGGAGACCAGGGTGTACGGCTACATCCCCCTGGGGGCGTCCTCGGGGCTGGACCAGGCCGCCATCCTGAAACAGGCTGCTGCCTGGAAGGTCATGGGGGTGGCCGGCATCTTCTTCGACGAGGCGGGCCACGACTTCGGCAACACGCGCCAGCGTCAAAACAGCGCATTCGACTCGGCCCACGAGCTCGGCCTGAAGGTGTTCGCCAACGCCTTCGATCCCCGGGACCTCTTCTCGGCGGCCATCACCCACCACAACCCCGGAGGCGCCACCACCGTGCTGAGTCGCGGCGACAGCTACCTGTACGAGAGCTTCGGCCTGATTCGGGGCAAACCCGAGCAGGAGTCCTTCCGCCGGGACAAGCTGAAGAAGCTCTCGTACAGGTAGCTGTCGCCGCGACTCAGCACGGTGGTGGCGCCTCCGGGGTTGTGGTGGGTGATGG
>PVBE012691105.1_pt1 | contig 24402 bp, 18 predicted proteins | sample 1631181 | NCBI WGS metagenome assembly PVBE01 (sample SAMN08397723, study PRJNA350692) | Marine metagenome, whole genome shotgun sequencing project. | isolation source: water | place: Pacific Ocean | collected 2012-04 | reverse complement strand
CTCCGGCGTCGTCTCGACCAGCACGATCGCACCGTCCTCCGTCATCACCAGGAGGAGATCGTCCACGAGGAGGAGCTGGCCGTGTCCGTAACGACCGCGCTTCCACATGCGCTTGCCGGTCGCGGCGTCGATGCAGGTCATTACTCCATCGTCGATCCCGTAGACGAATCCGTCGTGCTCGAGAAAGTTCGCGAACTTGGCCTTCAGCCGCAGCGAACGCCAGACGGTCGTGGCCGAAAACACACCATCCGGTTTCTTCTCGATTTGCAGGAGATGGCAACCGGCGCCGTAGCCACTCGAGATGCACACGCGATTCCCGGAACACACTACCGGCAGCGCAACGTGAGGATCCTTGCTGCGCCACGGATAAGACCAGAGCACGTCGCCGCTACCGATCTCGTGACTCGCGAGACCCGCGGCGTTGAAGATGAGGATCTGTTCCTGCCCAGCGAGCGAGACGTGCACCGGCGAACTCCAGTGCATGCGTTCGTCACCGCCCCGCCACGCAACGTCGCCGGTCTTCTTGTCGTACGCGACGAGGGAGTGACCCTTGGGTCCGCCAGGGCTCACGACTACGACGGGACCGACAACGAGCGGCGAACAGGCCACGCCCCAATCGGGGAGCTCCGCTTCGTGGTCGTCCAGTATGTGTTTGGTCCACACAGGTTTGCCAGTCGCGATGTCCAGACACTCGAACACCCCCGTCGAACCGACGACGAAGACGCGATCGCCATCGACTGTCGGTGTAGCTCGCGGACCGATGCCTGCGACCGGTACGTCGAAGCGAACTTGGACCTTTCGCGCCCACAGCACGTTCCCGGACAGGATCTCGTAGCAGACGACCGCTTCGTCTTCGCCGTGTTGTTCTTGCGTGATCGCGCGGCGCCCGGCGACCGAGAATCCCGACCATCCCTCGCCCACGTCACGACGCCAGAGTTCTTCGGGCGGACTCGCGGTCCAATCTCGCACCAACTTCGGACCTGGCAACTTGCCGGTCCGCTCCGAGCCGAAGAACTGTGGAAACGGCGCGAGTCCCGGCACGGGTGTCTCTTCGATCCGACGCAACTGGTCCGGCACGACGAGAACAGTCGCCTCGCGCGCCCAGCGCCACTCGAAGATGGGGACCAGGTTGCCGGAGACTCCCGTGATGCGAAATCCGGTGAAGAACAGCGCGAGGCCCCCGACGTACGCGAGAGCGGACAGGAGTCTCTTTCGTCTCGGCAATCGCGAAAACGCGAGCAGCCAGATGAGAATGAGAAGCGCGGCGCCGATGCCGATCAGGATGGCGCGAATGTTCGCCGCCTGCTGATCAGTGTCTTCGGCGGTCTTGAGCGAAACGATCGCGATCGCGCCTATGACGAGAACGAGTGGCAGGGGCCACCATCGAGTGGGTTTCGCAGTCGGTTCCATCGGCCAGACAACAGATGACCGGAAACTACTTCGGGATTCGAGTCATAAGTGGTCCGGACGAACCGGACGCCTAGTTCGAGTACCGGATGATCGGATTGTACGCCTCGTCCGTGTACGGCCCGTAACCCGTCGAGTTCTTCATGTGAGTCAAGGGTTGAATCAACGCACTGCGATTCACACCACGCGGCACCCACGGGATGGCCGTGTTGACCGCCCGCGTGAGCCGGATGGCTCCGGTCCGGGAATCGTTCCATAAGGCCTGGGCCCAGAGTTTCAAACCGACGTAGGCAGAGTTGTAGGGTATCAGTCCTTCGGGGGTCTTGCTCGGATAGAAGTAGCCGCTCCAGGCACCCGGACCGTTCGCATTCGAAACGCCGATCATCAGGTACCTCGTCGGGTCGAGGTGGAGCTTGTTGCAAACGACACTGGGAAATGTGATTCCTGCCGCCGATCCCTTGAAACTGACGATGTTCGCGACCGGCGATCCCTGCGCGGTGTAGTAGCTGAACGTGTAGAGCTGGAACTTGTTCCGGTACGAGAGCACATGGTGGTTCGGCCCGTACCCGATGCAGTGCAGGAAGTTCAGGCCACCGAGCGTGTTAGCGCCATCGACACAACCACCCGAGTTGCCGCCGTTGCCGTGGAAGATCTGCGTGCCGCCGACGCGGGTATCCGTTGGATACGCGTCGATGAAGTAGTCGTACGCGTCCTTGTTCGTCCACTTCGCGTTGTTGGCCAGGGTCCCGCCGTTGAAGTCGTAGTCGATGCAGATGTCCAACGTTCCGTTGTAGGCCCACGTCGTCGAGAACGGGAACACCTTGACCCAGGGCCCGGGGAGCATAGTGGGGTGACCAGTGAGGGTGGGCCAGGCGAGGGCACCGGAGAAGACACGGGTCGGCAAGCTCTTCGCGTTGTTGGCGAAAATCGAAGACAGGTTGGCCGTGTCGCACATGGCCATGTCGATCGTCACTTGCGACCACGAACGACCCATTCCCGTGTGCAAAGTATGCGCGTAGTAGTCGTCTCGGAACGCGATCTCTTTGATGCCGATCGCAGCGTTGCGAAGTTCGCCATCGAACAGCATGTACCGAGCGTTCGAATATGCGCCGAATTTGCTCGAGACCGAGCGGCCCTCGATATTGAGCAGACCGGGCGGCGAACTAGTACGAGACTGTGCCAACACGGATGTACATAGCGCGAGAACGAATACCGGGAGTGTGAATCGATCGCGAAGCATGGGCGACGAGGGGCTGGGGAAGGGTATTGATCCATTGTGGCCCTCCATCGTCCCCATGTGGGGGGCTTGTTGAAAAACACTGTCACGGCGCCGAATTGTTTCGCTAAGCATGTCAGTTGCTTCGGGGAGGAATTGCGTGACGTGCGGAAGCAACAGTCAGCCGCTCAGAACGTCAGCACAAAACGCAAACTTCCGACCCATGCATCTTCGACACCGCGACTTCCCGATGGATGGGAGATGAACTGCAGGTCGAGAGTGATGCTGAGCGCCGGAGTGACCTGCACCTTGCAGAACCACTCGATCGCGGTCTCGTCGGACGCGAAACCCGCGCCCGTCGCCTCGGTGAGATCCGCTCGCGTGATCAGCAAGCCCGTCACGTCGGAGTCCCGCCTCACCTCAGTTGTATGCAAAATCCAGAAGTTGACGCAGATTCTGGAGAACGTACGCCAACGACTCGGGCGACTCTCAGATGCGTCCTCCCCCTGCTCCTTCTCGCTGCGTTCGGGGCGACCCTACCTTCGCAGGCGGGTCCGATCTACGAGTTCCGACCGACGATGGATCGTGTGGGAATCTGCGTCTTGGCTGATAGCGATGCGCTGGTCACCGCGAGGTTGGTGAACGTCGCCACCTTCCTCGAGAGCATCCTCCTGCTGGACTTCTTGTTGGTGACCTGCAGGATCTCGCCGCGGCTGCGCACAGGCACGGTTCGTGGAGCGGATCGCTCCCGGCGTAGCTCGTCTTCCCCACGCAGAATCGCTCGACGACGGCATGGGCGGTCGACTCTTCACCCTGGATCTGAATCAAGGTAGCAGCGGCTCGCGCGCACCTTTGACCACCTACCTCGGAAGGGCAAACGCGACGTAGGTTCCACCGGATGGATTCCCCCACTTGCCGCCGCCCGCGCTGATGACGACGAACTGGCGGCCGCCCACTTCGTACGTCGATGGCGTCGCGTTGCCAGCCGCGGGCAACGTGTACTCCCACAACTTTGCGCCGCTCGACTTGTCGAACGCACGGAACTTCTTGTCGCTGTTGGTCGCGCCGATGAACAACAGGCCACCGGCGGTGACGAGGGGGCCACCGTAGTTCTCGCTGCCCGTGTTCTTCAGTCCTTGCGCCGCGAGCTTCGGAACCTCTCCGAGCGGGACCTGCCACCGGATCGTTCCCTGGTCCAGGTCGATGGCCGTCAGCGTCCCCCACGGCGGTTTGACGGCTGGATATCCGTCCACGTCGAGGAACTTGTTGTAGCCGTCGGTGCGGTACTTCAAGTGAATCCGCGAGATCGGAGTCGTCGCGGTGACCCTCTCGTCCTTCCCTTCCAGGAGATAACGGGAGATCGCCGTCAACTCGACCTTCGACAGGTAGGAGAAGCCGGACATCCGACCGGCGCCCTTGCGCGTGTATTCGGAGAGCGCATCGACCGTGTACTTCGCCTTGATCCCCACGAGCGTGGGGAACTCCGGCGGCGTCCCTTTCAGGTCGGCGCGGTGGCAGCTGGCACAATGCGCGAGGTACAGCTTCTTGCTCGTCGTGTTGCCGAACGCCTTGCGCTTCACGAGGCGGAGAATCCACGCCATCTCGTTCGCGTTGACGTAGAGCAAACCCGACGACGGATCGAACGCCGCGCCACCCCACTCCCCTCCGCCGTCGAACCCCGGGAAGATGACGGTGCCCTTCTCGCTCGCCGGCGTGTACTGCCCATCGCTGTTCAGCTTCCGCAACCTGGCGACCGCGGCAGCGTGCGCTTGTGGTGTTCGGGTCGTCAGGTCATCTTCATCCAACCGCTGGCGCGCGAACGCCGGGGGTTTCGTCGGTATCGGCTGCGTCTCCGACAACACTTCGCCCTCGGTCTCGGACTTTGGCACCTTGCGATTCTCGATCGGGTAGATCGACTCGCCGGTCTCGCGTTCGAACATGAAGACGTGTCCGGACTTCGTGATCTGCGCAACCGCATCGATGATCTTGTCACCGTGCTTGATCGTGACCAGGCTCGGCGGCGCCGGAAGATCGCGGTCCCACACATCGTGCTTGACGAACTGGAAGTGCCACACGCGCTCGCCGGTCGCCGCGCGCAGGCAGATGAGGGAGTTCGCGAAGAGGTTGTCGCCGAGGCGGTTGGCCCCGTAGAAGTCGAACGCCGCGGAGCCGGTCGGCACGAACACCAACCCGCGTTTCGAGTCGACCGTGGAACCGGCCCAACAGTTCGCGCCACCGATGTACTTCCACGCGTCCTCGGGCCATGTGTCCGCGCCAAACTCGCCGGGTCGCGGAATCGTCCGAAACGTCCAGCGGATCTTGCCCGTGCGCACGTCGTACGCCCGCACATGCCCAGGCGCCGCGGGGAGCGACTCGCTCACAGTGCTGCCGAGGATCAAGAGGTCCTGGTAGATCGTCCCTGGACTCGTGCACCGCACGGACAATCCCTTCGGCTCGCGCCCGAGCCCCTCCCGCATGTCGACGAGACCACCGTTCCCGAAGGACTCGATGAGCTTGCCGGTCCTCGCGTCGACCGCATAGAGCAAGTGGCGCGCGGAGAAGAGGATGCGCGCCGGATCGCCCGCGGCGGCGCCCTTCTCCGGTTCCCAGTACGTGACGCCACGGTTTCGGTAGCGACCACGGACCCTCTTGCCGCCGTTCGGGTCGAAGCTCCAAACCTCCTTACCCGTCGCCGCGTCCAACGCGATCACGCGCATCTTGGGGGACGTCACGTAGAGCGTGCGACCGATGACAATCGGATTGCACTGCATCTCCGAGTTCCTGAAATGGTCCTTCGTATCGTAGGTCCACGCGACCTCGAGCTTCGCGACGTTCTCTTTCGTGATCTGCGCGAGCGCGGAGTAGCGGGTGCCACCGGTGTCTCCACCGCGGACCCGCCAGTCGCGAAAAGCAGTCGTGGGAACCAACACCCTCGGAGTCGGCTCGATGCACGACGCCACCACGAGGAATGAGACGAGGAGAAAGATAGGACGAATGTGCATCACGCGGCCAGCGTACCACCTGCCCACCTATCAGTCGAAGTGTTCGTCGTCCGGATCGAATGCAGGCACGGGAACGTTGAGGATGCGCAGCGGACCGATGGCCCGGTGTCGACAACCCGGCTTGATCATGACCGCGGTGAGCGGGCGCACAGGAATGAGCTCGTCATCGAGCTCGAGGTGGCCCTCGCCTTCCAGGATCACGTAGCACTCGGTGTGCGCCACGTGGTAGTGCGCCCTGGGCTCGTCGGAGATATCGACGACGTGCACAGTCGCGACTCGTTCCGGTTCGTCGACGAAGGCGCGGCGAGCGGATCCGCAGGGGCAGGAGACCGCGGGGACTTCGTCGAGTTGTGCAACGACGTAACGTTTCTTCATGGATCCATCTCCGACCGGGCAATCTACCTCCCCGCCAGCGAAGTTCGCTAAACTTCCCACCATGCGCCGCCATCACATCACCTCGTTCACATTCATGCTGTTCACGAGCACGCTCGCGGCCCAGTTCCCGGCCGGCTACAAGGACACTTCCATCACAAACGTCAAATCGCTCGGCAGTCGTAGCCTCACCGTACGCATCTACTACCCAGCGACTTCGGCGGGCGCGAACAAGCCGCTTCGACAGCAGGCAGGCGGCTATCCGGTGATCGTTCATCTGCACGGACTCGGCGGCCGCGCAGTGATCTACACGGGTCTCGGCGAAACGTTGGCCGCCGCGGGGTTCATCGCGGTTCTCAATGACACGGCGCAGTTCGACGCGAACTTGCAGGTATTGGACGGCATCGCGCTGTTCGCTTCGCTCCAGGCAAAGAACAAATCCTCGACTTCCTTCTTCAAGGGCGCGTTCGACATGACCCGCGCCGGCGTATCGGGTCACTCGATGGGCGGCGGGAGCACGGTTCGGACCCTCGCCGCGAACCCGGGTTACAAGGCGGGGTTCTGCTTCGCGCCCTGGGACGGCACCATCTTCGGAGCTGGGAACTCGTGGACGAAAAGTGCGCCCGCCGTTCGCGTGCCACTGGCGATTCTGCACGGCGCGGGTGACCTCGTCGTCAACTGGAAGTCGATCGGCCTCGTGTTCTACAACAAGGCGACGAACTACACGGGACTCAAGTCTTTCGTGTTGCTCAACGCTACCGCGACGCACAACAACATCGTTCGCCTACCCGCCCTCCCGACGAGTAGCGATCGCGCGGTGTACGCGCGGGGCATGGCGATGATCATCGGATGGTTCGACCGCCACCTACGCGGCGGCGTGATGGGACTCGAACAGGTTGTCGGGAACAGCACGCGCAAGAACTCGCTTCTCAAGTCCATCTCGACCGCATACCGCACGCCCGAACTCTGGCGGTTCGGCCCCACGACAATCGGCACCGCGAGCAGCCTGAGCATCGGTGGCGAACCCGGCAACGCCGCGGTCTACCTCTCACCAGGCACGAAGACGATCCCGCTGCCATTCGGCGTCCTCAAGCTGGACCCCGCCGTCATCCTCTTTCTCGCGGGAGGCAAGCTCACCGCGTCGAAGATGCTGTCGTTTACCACGGCGATTCCGAACGACGCGAAGCTCATCGGTGGCAAGGTGTGGATGCAAGGAATCACCGATGGTACGAAGCCCGGCTTGCAGTTGACGGGCGTCGTGCCCATCGTGATCCAATAGCCATGAGATCGTCCATGACCCGGTCGAATTCTCGGCGCCCCATGCTCACCGCGATCGCGTCGTGCCATCTCCAGAAGGCGAAGAACTCGATGCCGTGTTTCTTGTACTGGACGATCTCGTCTTCGAGACTCGCGACGTGCTCCGCGCGTCAGTCGTACGCGACGCGTCGCAGCCCGAGTCGTTTCACCATCTGCGCGCGCTCTGCCGGACTACGGTTCTTTGCGTCGAACGGCACGATGCACCGCGCGACGAGGTTTGGCTTCGCGAAGATGTCCGGCGCGCTAGCACACCCGGAGGTGATCACGACGAGAAGAGTCGCGGCGAGGCGAAACAGCACCTACTTCACCACCGCCCGGGCGTGATCCCATCCGTGCAGACCACGTTTGTTGATCGCACGCACCGCCACGTGCGTGCCCGACGTCGCGTCCTTCAAGACCACCGTCGGCTTCTTCACGACAACGCGGTGACGCTCGGGTTCATCCGCGGGGCCGTAGACGACTTCGTATGAGACGATCTCCTTCTCGGGGCTCGCCTTCCACGAGGCCACGACCGAATCGTCTTTGGTCGCCCTCGTCGAGAGCTCGACGATCCGCGACGGGCTCGACGCGAGGAGCATCAGCGTCGCGACGGTGGTCTTGGCGGTCTCGGCGACCTGCGCGTGGTTGATGGTGTCGATCTTGTCCGTCGACTGGTGGTAGTGCGGATTGCCGAGCACCGGGTACGAACCAATGCCGCCGACGATGTCACCCCACCCCTCGTAGAACGCCGCGGCGTCCGTGCTCTTGAAGTAGAGCGCGTCGTACGTGATCAACTTCGAGTAACGCAGCGCCGCGTTGTGTTGCACGTCGCGGATGCCGGGGTTCGAGTAGCGGATCGTGTTGTCGATGCGAGAATCGTTCGACCAACCGAGCATATCGTTGTTCAGCGCGCCGACGACATTCATGCCGTTGGCGGTGGCCTGCCGGACGAACTCACGGCTGCCGAGCAGACCGGACTCTTCGCCGGTGAATGCCACGAACACGATCGTCGCCGCCTGCGGGTGCTTCGCGAGGACTCGCGCCGCCTCGATTGTGACGGCCGTGCCCGAAGCGTTGTCATCGGCACCTGGCCCGCGAGTCACCGAGTCGTAGTGGCTGCCGAGCACGTAGACCAGCTCTGGGTTGACGGTTCCTCGGAGCGTCGCGATCACGTTCATCGAACCGCCGCTGCCCACGACCGAACGCCGCCGACCGCGGGACGCGATCTTCTGCAACGTCGGCTCGTAGCCGAACGACGCAAAGACCTTGCTGAGATACTCCCGTGCTTTCTTGTTGCCCGGCGCCGTGATGTTGCGGCTGCCGTTCGCGGCGAGTCGCTGCTGGTACCCCTTCACCCTGCCGATCGACACGGACTCGGTGACCTTGCGGACCTGCTCTTCGATCGGTTGGAAGGCCTTGCCGCCGCGTTCGCGCAGCGCGATCTCCGCAGCGAGCTGTCTTTGGAGACGCTCGCGAAGCTCGACCATTCCCACTTCGACGCGGCGGTCGACGACGTGGATCGAACGGTCCGGTGAGACCGTGTTGCCGTCGCGCTCCGACACGATCAACACCTTCTTGCCGTCACCCGACGCGTGCCACTCGTACTGCGGCGCAATCGTCCGAATGGTGTTGTTGTGGAAGAGCCGCATCCGCGCACCGGTCCTCAGATCATGCGCGTACGCCCGACGGTGCCTGGACTCACCGATCTGCGCCAGTACGGTGCGGTCGTCGAGGAACACGGGGTTGAGATCGTGTTGGATTTCGCGCGTCAGTCTAATCGCCTCGCCTCCCTTCGTCGAGACGACGAACAACTCCCAGTCGTACTCGGGCCGGGCCTGGAACACGATCGACTCTCCGTTTGGCGACAGGTCGAACGAGCTGACGCGATCGGTCGTCGTGAACACTTCCTTCGCCTCGACCTTGTCCCGGGACTGGGGGGGAAGCGTCACCAACTTGAACGACGTGCCGCCGGCCTGCCCGGCTGTGGTGAACAAGACCAGGGTTCCGTCCGCCGAGAACTTCGGCGCATTGCCCTGGAACGGGTGTTGCTTCCCGCTGATGCGATCTTGGATCACGAATTCGGAGCTGCCTCGGCTGCGAAACCGACGGAACCGGCGTCCGCGAAACCGACCACCACCTGCGTTCGGGTCCTGGGTCGCCGTCTGATACAGGATGTAGCGAGCGCCGGGGAGCGGCCTGGGATTCACTTTGAACTTCGGCTTGTCAGTGACCTGGGTGGCCGCTTTCCACCCCTTTGCACCCCTGCCGAAAACGAAGACGTCGCTTCGATCCGCGTTTTCCAAGGCACTGGCCGTGACGTAGAGCGTCGGACCCTTCGGACCAAAAGTCGCGGCGGTGATCTTCAAGTTCTCGATCGAGAGCTTCGTCTTCTTGCCGTTGGACAGATCGAGCACCGTGACGCCAGAGCGATCTTCCAGGAGGAAAGCCGCGAACGATCCGTCCGGCGCGAGGGCGCACGTACTCGCCTGCACCACGCCCACGGTGCGAACGTCGGGCTCCAGGGCAACGACGTGGAACTTCGACGGCCCTCGGGATCTCCGCGGTTCCACGTAACTCGCGAAGCGACCATCTCGGCTGATGCGCCCGGAGCGACCGTCCCTGGTCACCTCGTAGACCCTGTGGAGTTCGCCGGTCAACAGGGCGATGCTTCGATGGAACGCCGCGCCCTTCGCGCCATCGAGCAGACCCGTCATCGCTCGCAACGCCGTCGGGTAGTCGCCGCGATCCCACGCAGTCCGCGCAGGAAGCAACTTCGCCTCCCGCGTCTGAGCCGGAACGGCGAACGACGACATGAGGGCGCAGGCAAGGACGGCGACGATTCGGGGAGACGGCATGGCAACTCGGAGTGATGGTCAGCGACAGGGAAACCCTCCCACCTGGGACCGCAAAAATCCACTGCGACCCCCCGCAACGGCGCAGGACTACGTATCCTCGACAATTGACACAACAGACTCTGACGCCCAGGCAACGCACAAACCGGAGAGCATGATGAGATTGATTCCTCGCGTGGCCATCGCAACCGCGCTCGTGGCTTCGCCAGCCTTCACCCAGGACACTGTCGAAGCCGTCGCAGCGAAACCGATCTTCGCGACGCCGACGCGTCTCGCGGCGGACGGCAAACCGATCCAGATCGGCGCGCTGTCGAAGATCGCACACGCCGGTCCGGTAATAGCGGACGTGGATGGCGACGGAGATCGCGACCTGCTCGTCGGCGACTTTCCCGGGTACTTCTGGTACTTCGAAAACACCGGTGACGACAAGCAGCCGGTCTACACTTCAAAGGGCAAGTTGCAGGCGGGAGGCACGGCGGCGAAAACGCCGGTGTATTGATGCATCGCATCGAGTCCACAGTTCGTGGACTACGACGCGGACGGCATCCTCGACTTCATCAGCGGCAGCTACGACCCGGGTGACCTGTATCTGTTCCGTGGTCTCGGCAAGGGTGAGTACGCAAAACGCGAACTGCTGCGCGACGAGAACGGCGTGCCGCTCGTGCACCATCCGAAAGACCTCGTCATCTACCACGAGCTGAAGAAGGCCCGCAAGAAGGTGGACGCCGCCGGCAAGAAGTCGATCTCCTTCCGCATCGCTTCGTTCGGCAGCTGGCCGGCGATGGTCGACTGGGACGCCGACGGCGATCTCGACATGTTGATCGGGACGTTCTCCGGTCAGCTCTACCTGCGCACGAACAAGGGCACGCGCAGCAAGCCGGTGTTCGCGGCGAAGAGCGTGCTGATCCACCTCGAGGGCGGGCCGATGAGGGTCCAGGGCCACCTCGCGCCAGTCGTGGTCGACTGGGACGGCGACGGCAGCTGGGACATCGTGGCCGGCTCCGCTGACGGCAGCGTCTGTTGGTTCCCCAACACCGGTACGAAGGCGAAGCCCGAGTTTGCCGCGAAGATCTCGTTGCTGCCAGCCTCCGCGAAGACCAAGTTCCGAACGCAGTACCTGGGCACCGACGAGGATCCCGCTCGTGGCACCCGCGCCCAAATCTGCGTGACCGACTACAACGGCGACGGCAAACTCGACCTGTTGGTCGGCGACTACTCCGACGTGTGGCGTCAGCGCACCAACCTCTCAGAAGAGGAACTCGCCGAGCTCTCCGGGCTCGCCGCAAAGGAGAAGCGCGTCCGCGACGAAAAGGACACCAAGTCCCTCACCGAGCTCGTCCAGAAGAAGATCACCTTCTACGAAAAGAAAGGCCGTCAAAGCTACATCTGGCTCTACCTCCGCCACTAGACGCGGGATCCTCCCTGGCGAGCCGCACCACCTGAAGAAGTACGCGAACAAGCTCGACTACTCGATGAAGTTCAAGGAGTACGTCGACCACTACTGCCTCGGCACGAAGGCACCCAAGTGGATCCGCCAGGGTGTCCCCTACCAAGGGCGATGAGAACCGATCGCAGTTCCTAGTGGGCGTGGAACATCTTCGTAGTGAGGCGCCACCCGTCCTTCGTCTTGTACAGACAGATTGAATCGGGAACCGCGGGCCGAAGGCAACCCGGGATTGCCGGGAACGATCTCCTCATTCAGCAATGGCGTGCTGAATCCAGGTCGATGACAATGCCCTGCCCATGGCAGAGGACGACAAGAACAACATCGGAGCGAGTATCCGCACCGCGGAAGTCGTGCTGCCGTGCGACGAGCTCGTACCGACGCTGTCTTTCTTTACGGACCGGCTGGGGTTCCGCATCGACAGTGTGCGGCCCGCGGACAACCCGACGGTCGCGGTTCTCTCGGGACACGGTATCCGCATTCGCCTGGTGCGCGGTCTTGAAGGTCATCCCTCTGTGCTTCGACTCGCGTGCGACGATCCGGGCGCGGTCGCCGACGGCGCGACGGCGTTGACCGCGCCCAACGGAACGCACATCGAGCTCGTCGACGCCAACCCCGCTGTGGAACTGCCGACCAATCAGCCGGCGTTCGTGCTGCACCAACTGAGCGGCGACGCGAACTGGATCGTCGGTCGCGCCGGAATGCGCTACCGCGACCTGATCCCCGACCGACAGGGCGGGCGCTTTATCGCTTCGCACATCCACATCCCCGACGCGGGACCGGTGCCGGACTACGTGCACTTCCACAAGATCCGGTTTCAGATGATCTACTGCTACAAGGGCTGGGTCCGGGTCGTCTACGAGGACCAGGGACCGCCGTTCGAGCTGCAAGCAGGGGATTGCGTATTGCAACCGCCTGCAATCCGTCATCGCGTGCTGGAGTGTTCGTCGGACCTCGAGGTGATCGAGATCGGTTGTCCGGCGGAACACGAGACGTGCGCGGACCACGAGCTGGAGTTGCCGACGGAAAATCACCGACCCGAGCGAGACTTCGCCGGCCAGCGGTTCGTCCGACACATCGCGGCGGACGCGACGTGGCAACCGTGGCGAATCGACGGATTCCAATGCCGCGACACCGGGATCTCGGCGGCGACCGACGGGTTGGTCAGCGCACGGATCGCGCGGGCGCACGGACCTTCACGAGGGTCGACGCGCTTGTCGAACGATGCTGAGGCGGAGCTGCTCTTCTACTTCGTGCTCCGCGGAACCGTGACCCTGAGCACTTTGGAGGCGCAAACCTCCGAAGAACAGCCGGGCCACAGACTGCAGTCCGGAGACAGCGTCGTCATTCCCGGCGCGATGGACCACGAGCTCGCCGCGTGGTCCGACGACTTCGAGCTGCTCGAAGTCGCGCTTCCACCCGTGGCGTAGCCGAACCGCTACTTCACGAGCACCAGCGGCACCGCGTTGCTCGTCAGATGGAACTGCAGCGGCAGGCTGAACACACGGGCTGCGGTTGCGCCACCATGAAGCCGAGCACCTTCTGCATGCCGTGGAAGGAGAAGAGAAGTCCCACGACGATGCGCATGATCGCGTACGCACGCTCGGAGTGAGGGGCGAGAACCTCGATCTGCGCGTTGTTCACTTGTTCTCCATCGAGAGCATGGCTTCCGCGAACGCCTTGCCGATCAAGGCCATGGTCTTGCCGCAGCCGAGGTAGTGGTAGCCGGCGTTCGAGGCGCCCCGCTTGAAGGTGGCCGCGTCCGCTTCACCGACCACTTCGGCGCGGTACTTGGCGAGGTACGCGCTCTGTTCCTTCTTGCTCATCGTACCGTCCTTGTTCGCGTGCTTCTTGTTCTTGGTCCTGAGCATGCGAGCCATGTTCTTGACCTTTCCCATCTTCTCCGAGATAGCCGACAGCTTCATGTCCCAGTAGGGCGCCGTCGGGACGGCGATCACGTTGCCCTTGAACTCGGCGAGCGACGCCGGCGACGCCATGGCTGCACGGAAGTTCGTGTGCGTCGCCCTGTTGCGCGCCTTCTTCGCGTACTTCTCGATCGGACCACCGACTCCCATCACGCCGATGACGAAGGGCATGCCGGGCGCAGACAGATCCTTGCGGACGTCGCGGATGAAGTGCGCCATGCACTCGGAATACTGGTCGTAGCCACCGGGCTTGTCGCGATCAGGGTAGGTCCCCCGATCGACCATGTCGTTGAAGCCCTGGAACCACACGAACCCGGCGATCTCGTAGCCCTTCTTCGCATCGTAGTCCGGGCAGACCCGCTTGACGTCACTGAGCACGTGCTTGACGTGCTTGATCATCAAGCGGTAGTAGTGACCGGTAGCCGCGGCCTTGTCGGACTTTTCCTTCTCGATGTCCTTGTCCTTCTCGGCGAACTGCTCGAGCTTCTTTGGATTGAAGACGTAGGCCCCCCCCGATGGCGAGCGGAAATCGGTGTGCAGCGACTTCCCGCCCCACGCCGTCTTGATGATCAGGATCGGCCCCTTGTTGGCCTTGCCCATGTAGATGCCGAACGTGAATTCCGGGCCGACCTTGCCACCGTCCTGCGCGGGGTTCCTGCGTGACCCGTAACCAGCTGTGAGTTTGCCGAAGCCTTCACCGTTGCCCTCCCTCGAACCGGTGAAATACGAAATCCACACATCGTCACAGACTCGCGGACTGCCGTCGGACTGGCGCATCTCCTTGAGTAGCGGTGCGGTCGCCGGGTCATCGCCGATGTAGTCGAACGTGGTCACCTTGGCATGGCCCTCCATGTTCGATTGGCCAGCCAGGATGTAGACCTTCAGCTTCTGTGCGTGGAGGCCAGTGCCGAGGAGCGCGAGAGCGCAGATGTAAATCGATCGTGTGAGGTGCTTCATTGGATTCACTTTGCGGGTTTCCAGTCGTCAGTGCGAAACGGCGCAGCGGGCAGGCCAGCCTTGTTCCCGAGATTGGGAGCCGTCGCCTCGTTCCAACCGAACCGGACCGCCTTGGGGTTCGCTACCGCGCGACTCCTGACGACCACGGTGTCACCCTGGATCTTCGCGACGGCCGGCACGAACTTGCGATCCGCGCCGGCGATCATGAACTCGGTGAGGGACTTCTTGTCCAACGACTTCAACCCACCACCGACGTGATCGAAGCTCAGCGTGATCGCCTTGCCTTTCGCCTTCATCGATTTGTACAGCGGTCCCGAGTAGACGACGTCGCGCCCGTAGTTCTTGGCGAGCGCCCAACGGGCGAGCCGTTCACCGACATCGCGCTTGTTCCTCGGGTGGATATCGCGAACGTTGCCGGTGATGTCGGTCACGACGACCATCCCGCTGTTCTCGATCGCCTGCATGCACTTCGTCTGTGCCTCCCAGAACAGTGGGAGAGAATCGGCGGTGATGTTCTTGTTGCGCTTCTTGAAGCTCACCGCGTAGGTGAACGGCGCGATCTGGACGTAGTAGAACGACAGGTCGTCCTGCTTGAACACCTTGCGCCAGCCAGCGACGAGCGCGGCTTGCCGATCGACGTAGATCGCGGTATCGCCCTGGATGACGTTGGACTCACCCTGGTACCAAATCGCCCCGCGCATCGTCATCGGCGAGAGAGGCTTGATGAGCCGCGTGAACAGGTTCCCATCGCGGGCGCCTTGCTTGCCGAGCGACTTGAACATCTTGGCGCCGACCATCGGCGTCCACGGCTCGATCTTCGTGCCGCCGACGGCGGAACGGATGAGACCGATGGGGACCTTCAGCTCCTTCATCAGCGCGCGACCGAAGTGGTAGCCGACGCCGCTGAACTTCTTGACGCTGTCGGGAGTACACGCAGTCCAGGCAGGGTTCTTGCCGCCGAACGCGAGCAACCGGATCTGCGGGTGCTTCGCCATCGGGATCTCCTCGTTCTTGCGCTGGGTCTGCGTCATGCTCCACGCCATGTTGGACTGACCGCTGCACAACCATACCTCGCCGACGAGGACATCCGTCAACTCGATCTCTTCGCCACCGCTGCTCTTGACGACCATCGAGGTCGGCTTGCGGTTGGCTTTCTGCGCTGGGAGCTGCAGCTCCCAGCGACCGTCCTTGCCTGCCTTGGCCTTCCCCGTCGCTTTCCCGAACTTGACGAACACACGCTGCCCCTTCTTGGCCCACCCCCAGACGTGGATCGGTTTGTCCCGCTGCAAGACCATGTGGCTGCCGAGCACTCTCGGGAGCCGCAGCGTGTCTTGGGCAAGCGCTGGGGTCGCGGTTGAGACCAGAAGAAAGACGAGAGTGCCGGGGCGGTATAACATGGTTCGAATCCGAGGTGAGATGCGGTCTTGCTGGGCAATCGATCAGGCGATGATGTCGTGGATCACGCTCCCGTGCACGTCGGTCAACCGATAGTCGCGGCCCGAGTAGAACGGGTCGGATCTTCGTCTCGAAGAACGCGATCTGATCAGGCTTGGTGTCCGATTGGGCGGCGACCGAATTGCTGCAGACGAGCAACGAGGTTGCCCACATCGACACCGTACAAGTTCTGCTAACTCTCGACAACGCCAACGGAGATCTCTCGCCTGCCTCGGTGACTTACGACTTCGGGCTGATGCTCGACGCGGCACGGCCCCCATCGAGTTCGGACGGTAATGCACCCGAACGGCAGGGGATGTGAGAATCTTCTCAAGGGACGCGGAGTCCTTCGCTGCCGGGACCTCGATTCCGCACCGGAGTACCCCCGCGACGCTGTAGTCGCTACGCACCCTGGGGGGCAACTCAGGACCATGCGCCCCCCACCCTGTTCTCGATCGTGATCGCGGCCCACGCGATTCTTCGCGCAGCGCGACGTCACTTCACCGCCGGGGTTCTCGTACAAGGCGGGCGGACTGTATTCGCGTTCGCCAGGTTGCGTGCCAACGTTCGACACGGCCACCGGCGAAACAGAACTCACCACATGTCGTCTCGACTCGATCGGTTATACGATCTTCTGTTCTCCATCGCATTCTGCACACCCCAGGAGCAAAACGCGGAGCAAGGATCGTCGCCGGTTGGTAACTTACCGGAATGACCGAGTCTAGCATCGGCATCCCGACCGAGTCCGCCTCGTCATGGAGGTATTCGCGACGGTAGAGCTTTCACGAGTTCCTATAACCTCGACGCCTCTGCCCCCCACTCACATGCCCCAAGTGTTGGGTTCAGATGCCCTACAATCCGCGTAGAGTGCAACCCCACCCCAATGAACCGGCCTTGAAGCGATTCGAATCCATGATCGCGAGCTTGGTCGTATTCGCACTCTACGCGGCGACTCTGGCTCCCGACGTTCTGTGGGGTGATCCGACCAAGCTCACGCTCTACCTCCACGAATCGAACGTGACGCTTGACCAGGATGCCCACGTCGGCACACTCGCGTGGTCGTGGCTGTTCGCGCAGTTGCCGTTCGGAACGTTCGTCCAAAAACTGCACCTATCTTCCGCGGTGGCGACCGCGCTCGCAACGGGTCTCCTCCACTCAACCCTCCGCAATGCCAACATCGGGCGGGCCGCGGCGTGGATCGCAGTACTCGCGATCGCGGTGGCGCACACAGTCTGGTTCGTGTCGGTCATGATCGAGAGCTACGCGACGTCGCTGCTCGCCTTGAGTCTCATGACGTGGTTACTCGTCGTGCGCCGCTCGACATTGGGTGCGGGCTCAGTCCTCGGACTGAGCTGGATCATCCACCCGCTCACGCTGCTTTCGTTGCCCGCGATCGCGATCGTTCTGTGGCAGCAACCGAGCGGTCGGCGTGCGTGCCTTCGTTTTGCCGTGGGCTTGTTGGCCGGCGCGATCGTGCCGCTCATCGTGCTACCGATCGTCCCCGGCGCACGACCGGATAGCGGATTGGGTTGGGAGAGTGTGTTGTCGACGTACACCAGTTGGTCGCTGCCGATGCGCAACACCCCCTACTTGTTCGCCTACCTGATCTACAACTTCGTCGGACCCGCGCTCCTGCTGATCTTCTTCGGCTGGCGCCGCATGAGCGTCAAGCAACGCCACGCCGGTTGGTTGCTCCTTGTCGCGCACATGGGCTTCGGAGTCTTCTACTTGCCTTCTAGAGCCTTCCTCATTCCGCTCCCCCTGTATTTCGCCGCGACGTACCCGATAGCACTCGGCACAGATGCCCTCTTGAAGCGATGGCGACTCTCGCCGTGGATTCTTGCCGCGTCCGTCGCGTTGACTCCGCCAGCAACCTATGCCGCCGGCGCCGCGTTGCTCGGAGTGTTGGGACTCCCATCGATCGTACGCGACGCACCGTTCCGGAACGAGGCGACGTACTACCTGCAACCGTGGAAGTTCGGCGAGAATTCAGCGCGGCGATACGTGGAGTGTCTCGGCGACAAGATCGGATCCGGCGCGTTGGTCGTCGGTGACTTCACGATCCTGATGCCGCTTCACTACGCACAGAAGGTCGAAGCGTGGCGCCCGGACATCACGCTGTGGTCCGTCGACCACCGATCGGCAGACGAGATCGTCGCACATCTGCAGTCGGCGCTTCGATATCACCGCCGCCTCTATCTGTTGGACGACGAACCGGGCTACCACATCCGCGCGCTCCGACACCTCGGCCAACTCCAGCCCGTCGCAAACATGCCGTCGCTGCAGGAACTCGTGCCGGGCGAGAAGTGACGTTGCGGTAGGCGGATTCTAGCTACGAGGTGCGAACGTGGCCGCGATCCACGAGCAAGTTTCACGGTGTTGATCGTCAGTCCACTTCGTTCCGCGCCGGCTATCCCGCGTGGCGGTCAACGTCGACCGCGAAGTGCCGCCGCAAGGCCGGGAGCGACTGCTTGACGCCGCCTCGTCTCGATTGCACACTCACGCTCCGGTCGCGCCCGTAGCTCAGTTGGATAGAGCACGGCATTCCTAATGCCGGGGTCACAGGTTCGAATCCTGTCGGGCGTACCATCCACCCTCACGCCCATCGTGGCGCGGCGAGAACCGCCAAAGCACCTCATACACAAGAAAGGGGATTCGCTCAGGCTGTCCGCCAGTGATCTCGCCAACCACCTTGGTTGTCGGCATCTCACGCACTCAACCTCCAAGAAGTAGCTGGAGAGTTGAAGCCACCGGTCTGGCAGGACCCCGTGCTGGAGCTGCTGCAAGAGAAAGGGCTGTTCTTCGACGAGACGTGGCGGCTGCACCCTTCGATCTGCGAGTTCACTTCGGAGCTCTACTACAGAGGCGGGCTTCACTCGAAGAGCGGTCTCGACGGGCAGTTGCTCTCGGGAAAGACGAAGTTCGCAGGAACGGGGCTCTTTGTCGTGCCCGTTGAACACTCGGGCTGCCAGAGCATCTCGCCGGCTGAGGTCGAAGCCGTGGTGAAGGCCATCGACCTCAGCCTCGGCGAGATCAATGAGATCCGCCGCTAGAGAACACGTGGTTCAGCGACCTCGGCGACCGCGGCGACCGGTCGGACGCTGGTCGAGCGTCTTCTTGAGGAATTCCTCGAAGGGCTTCGGGTCGGACTCGCGGATGGTGGTCTGCGCCTTTTCCATCCACTCCTTGGACTCCGCGTCGATTTCGGCTGCGTGGGTCGACCGCAGGGCATCGCTGAGCTCGCGGTCCTGACGCACGGCGATGACGTAGGCCGCCACGCTGCGCACGAGCATCGTCGAATCCGAGAGCGCGGTGCGCAAACACTCGGTCACGGCTGCGCGGTCCTCGAGGATCCCCGCAGCCACGGTCGCGTGCGCGCGGACGACCTCGGACTTGTCGCTCTGCAAGGCCTTCTTGATCTGACTGATCACCACGCCGTCGGTCGGGGCGACAGTCGCCATCGAACGCAGGATGCGTCCCTTCGGTGCTTCGTCTTTCTCGCGGCGGTAGAGCCTCTTCAGCGCGTTCGCCGACTTCGGGTCGACGAGCTTCTTCAATGCCCAGACCGAAGTCTCCCGCACCGTGCCACTCTCGGTCGTGCTCAGCCACGGGGTGACGAGCTTTGCCCACACGATCGAAGAATACGTTCCGATCTTACGCACGACGGCGGAACGTCCACTCTTGTCGCTCTTCAACACGGACTGCACGAACTGCAGCGCCTTCGGAGAGTCACTCCGGACGATCGTGTTCAGCCACTCGTCGATGGAAGAACCGGTGCGTCGGCCTCGACCGCGACCTCTTCGCCCGCTGTTGCCCGACGTCGAGGCCTTCCTAGCCTCCTTGATCGCGTCGGCGACCTCCCTCTTCGTTGGCGGCGCCCCGAGTCTGTTCTCCGACTTATCGACCTCGGCCTTCTTGAAACTGGTGGGAGCGCGGTAACGACCCGCCGGCGTCCACTGGAACTTCGCATCGACGGTGCGGATCGCGTAGACCCACATCCACTCGAGCTCGCCCGCAGTGATCCTCCCGCTCGCCGAGCAGATCACCTTTCCGTCCGCCGAGACAAACAGGTGCTGCGGGACGACGACCTTGACGTGTCCTTCGACCTCGAAGAACTTCTTGCGCACGTTGAAGTCGTTGTTCCGATGGCCGGCGCAATCGCCGCTTCCGCAACGAGAACACGTGCCACTCTTGGAGTGCGTGTCGGTCGAGGCGAACAGGTTGATGCTGTGACGGCTCAACTTCACGAGGCCTGCATCGACGTAGTGCTCGCGCACCATCGCGTCACAGTCCCGGTGCCCGTCCATGGTCATGGCGACCATGATCACCTTGCTCTCGGCCTTGGCCCTGGCGAGGGCGTCGTCGACCGAGGTCGCCCAGGAGATCCCCTGAGCGCGGGCGAAGCCCCCACTCCCGGCGAGGACGATCATGGCCAGGAAAACAGTCCACGATGGCGACATCTTCATAAAGGCAGGTTCCGTTGGAACAACCCCACTGAGAAGGGGCGATTCGTAGCAATTCTGTCTCTCGGGCACAAGTTTCCGCAGATCGCGCGGTGGCGAGACTCCGACGCCATTCGATATCGTGTCGCGAGTGGCACCCATGAACAGAGTCGTCGTCACGTTCGCGCTCGGATCACTGGTCGCGTGTGAGGGCGTTGGCTCGCCCCGCCTCGAGGAAAAGCCCAATATCATCCTGATCTTCGCGGACGACCTGGGATACGGCGACATTGGCTGCTACGGCAACAAGGTGATCCGCACGCCCAACATCGATCGCATGGCGACCGAGGGCATGCGCTTCACGGACTTCTACGCTCAGACCGTATGCGGTCCATCGCGTGCCGCGCTGATGACCGGTTGCTATCCGTTGCGCGTCGCGAAGAGCAGGAACATCGTCGAGGTCCATCCGCAACTGCATCTGCAAGAAGTTACCATCGCCGAAATCCTGAAGGACGCGGGTTACAAGACCGGGTGCTTCGGAAAGTGGGACCTCGCGCGTCATCACCAGACGAAGTACGACCCCGCGCTTCTGCCGACGGCCCAGGGCTTCGACTACTTCTTCGGTACGCCGACGAGCAACGACAGCGTCGCGCACCTGCTTCGAAACGAGAAAGTGATCGAGCGGAAAGCGAGCATGGCGACGCTGACGCAGCGCTACTCGTCGGAGGCGATCCAGTTCATCCAGAGGAACAAGGGCCACCCGTTCTTCGTCTACATTCCACACACGATGCCGCACACGCGCCTCGCCGCTTCGAAGGAGTTTCGCGGCAAGTCTCCGCGCGGATTGTATGGAGACGTCATCGAGGAGATCGACTTCCACGTCGGGCGGATCCTCGACACGGTGAAGCGACTGGGACTCGATCGAAAGACCTACGTCATCTTCACGAGCGACAACGGTCCGTGGTGGATCAAGAAACAGAACGGCGGCAGCGCTGGTCCGCTGCGTGGCGCGAAGACTTCGGTCTGGGAAGGCGGCGTGCGCGTGCCTTTCGTCGTGCGCGCGCCGGGCAGAGTACCCGCTGGATCGGTATGCCGGGAGATGGCCAGCACGATGGACATGTTGCCGACGTTCGCGCGTCTCGGTGGCAATAAGGTGCCGACGGACCGCGTGATCGACGGTCACGACGTCGCGGATCTGGTGCACGGCGTGATTGGTGCGAAGAGTCCGACGAAGGCGTTGTTCCACTACGTGCACACGCATCTGCAGGCCGTGCGCAGCGGCAAGTGGAAACTGCACGTCTCGCGACCGGCGAATCCGCGCTGGACTCCCAACTGGGCGCGGCACATCGACGCGAAGGACGTCTTCGACATCGCGTCCCCGCTGCTCTACGACCTCGATGCCGACGTCGGCGAAACGACGGACGTGGCGGCAACGCGTCCGGACGTCGTCAGGCGCCTGTTGGGGTTCGTGGAGGGCGGACGCGCCGACATCGGCGACTACGACCGGATCGGCGCCGGCGCACGATTCTTCGACGATGATCCACGGCGACCAGACATCGGGAAGTAAGTGGGGCGGCGTCGCAGAGGAGGCGGCTGCGTCTTGAGCCTGTGCGATCCTGCGCGAACCGCATGATAACCGATCTCGTATCCAGGCGGGGGTCGGTTCGGGAGAAGGTGGACGGCTAATAGTACCGGATGCACGTGGCGGTCTTCACTTTCTTGTACCGCCACTTCTCCCTGCCCTTCTTATCGAAACAGATCAGGAAGTTGGCGCCGCCGGCGAGCGTGTTGCCGTTGGGAAGGCGACGGGCACTCCACGCGTTGCCGGGTAGCCCGATCTTCAGCACGACCTTGCCCTTCGGCGTCACCTCGTGGACAGCGCGGCCGGTGTGGCCGGCGATGAGCGTGTTGCCGTTCGACAGGCGCTGTGCTTCAAGCGGTCCCGGGAGGTCTTTGTACAACCACGTTACCTCGCCGTCCGGCGTCACCTCCAGCGTCTCGCTCTGTCCGTACGACGCGATCAACGTGTTGCCGTTCGCCAGGCGTTCGGCGCTGTAGGGATTCTTGCACGCGTACGTCCACACAGTCTTTCCCTTCGGGTCGACCTCGATGACCGCCTTGCCCACGAGCCCGGTGATCAACGTGTTGCCACTCGGCAGCCTGCACACGGAAGTAGGACTCTTGACATCGACCTTCCAATGCACCTTGCCCTTGCGATCGATCTCTTCGACGACATTCCGGTTCAGGATCGCGACCAGGTAGTTTCCATTGGGCAATCGCTCCGCCGCGAACGCGTTCTTCGAGCTCGGCACGGTGAACGACAACTCCCGCTTGGCATTGACCTCGAACGCACTGCGCGGCCCCGACTCGGTGACCAAGATGATGCCCACGGGTTCGAACGCAGCGAGCGCCCACCGCCCAGCACTCGCGAGCTTCTCATCCTTGTCCTTGGCGATTCGGCGCAGCGTGGGAATCGCGGATTGCGCGTCATCGCCGAGTATGCGCAAGACGAGCGCGAGCCGGCTGACCACTTCGGGACGCGGGTCGTCCAACGCGCGAATCAGGCTCGGCATCGCCTTCTTCCCGAGCAACAAGAGCTTCGGCGCGGCCGCGGCGCGCTTGCTGGGAAGTTCGAGCGCGCGAATCAACCGCATCGCCTGCTTGCGAAGCGCCTTCTCCGGATCCACGACACGGTCAACGCCGATCTGGCCCACGGCCTCACCCGCGAGCAACAACGACAAGAGTGCGACACACATCCGCTCCATTGATCGTGATCTTAGCGAATCCAACGTCAGGCGTGGGGGTCAGTCCTCGTCGAACGCTTTGAAAATCACTGTCCAGTGTTGATGTGACGTCATGAGAAACTCCTGAACTCGAACGACAGGTCGACCGATACTGTGCTATACGAGCAAGGCGCATGATGACACGCACGCACAAACTGATAAGGCAAACACCCACCACCGAGTGGCGCGGGCTATCGGTACGCGGCTGTCGTCGTGACGATTCCAACGCGATCTCGAGCGTCGTCGCCAGGCTGTTTATCGGTCACAGGCAAGCGGCGAGGCTCGAACCCTGAGATCCTGGGAAACCCCCTAGAAAGGCCCAGGATCGCGATCCTTGGCCTTTTTGGTCTAGGCGCTGTTACAGAGTAACGAATTTTCAGCGATGCAACGCAACACCAAACACAAGCTAGACGCGTGGCGGATACCGCTTTGTGGATACGCGCGTACATGGTCGGTCGGCGGGAATACCGCGCGATCATTCGCCCGCGATCTGCGAGCGGTCATGCTCGCCGTCGCCAAGGAGACGCTGTCGCCCGGTTGTGACGAACGCATCATCTCGCATGACGGTGAGCAACCGCCTAGAACATTCCGGTGACCTGAACCAATCGTGAAAGGCCCGGGATGACCATCCCGGGCCTTTTTGTTTGGCCAACGCGCGTCGAGACGAAACCCACGACTACCTGCATAGGACAGGTCCGTACACAGCGAACGGTACCGGGACGTACCGCTCGAAGAGTCGTGACCCTGGACCGACCGGTCTTCGGATCGGTCGGCCCATTTTTTTGGCGTCGCAACAGACTCATCTCTGCCGTCGCAGGGACTCGAACTCCGCCTCGAGTGCTTCAACTAATGCCCTGGCAGCCTCAGGTCCACCGGTCGGCGTGCTCCCGCCGTAGCGAGAGGCGACCAGATCTTCGAGTACCTTCGCGGTCTGCGACGCGAGCGCTTCCGAGACGCCAGCGGCGTCGAGTTGCGCGGGAAGATCCGTGCCGATCACCGCCGAGGCCGAAACGTGGAGCCGCGCGGCGATGTACTCGGCGAGCGCGTCGGCGGCGTCTTCGCCGGACTCATCGACCTTCGATCGATACGTCGCCGCCGCACCGCGCTCCCGAACCCGGTGCGGTTCCCTGTGGCTGCGACGCACGCGCAGCCACGAGCGCAAGCCAAACGCGGCCAACCATGAAGCCACGAGCAAGACAAGCAGCAACACGCGAGACATCCCACCACCGAGTTCCAAACCCGGTCTGGCTGCACTCAGCTTGATGTCGAAGATGT
>PVBE012975576.1_pt1 | contig 24408 bp, 21 predicted proteins | sample 1631181 | NCBI WGS metagenome assembly PVBE01 (sample SAMN08397723, study PRJNA350692) | Marine metagenome, whole genome shotgun sequencing project. | isolation source: water | place: Pacific Ocean | collected 2012-04 | reverse complement strand
TTCAACAGCCGCATCCAGGCCATTAAGTCGGCCGCTCGCGGCTTCCGATCCTTCGAGAACTATCGAATTCGAATTCTCTTCTACTGCGGAAAGCTCCATCTGACGCCCACAATCACCCACTAAATTCGGCGAAGAACCTCCACTTGGCGAGCTCCAAGCGACCACTTCCGTTGGCGCTGATGGGTGTCGTGGCGTGGCGCTCAAACGCGACGGGGAAACGACGTGCTACAACACGGCCTTTGGTCAGATGGCTTCCGCGGAAGTGAATCCGGATATCTTCGGGTGTGCCATCGGACACCGCCATCGTGGTGGGCAACTTCAACATTGCCTGTTCTTGCTCCTGTTTCTTTGCTCGGAGGGCGACCAGTTCCTGTCGTGTAGCATCGGGAAAGTGGGTCTCGATCGAACTGCTCGACTTGAACGGACCCGCGTCGTCGAACAGCACCGCGCGCAGCTGTTCCTCCAGTGGGCTGTCTTGCTCGGCATCTTGGTCCAACAGCCCGGCGGCCCGCTCGCTGAACTGACCCGCCAATTCGTGTAGATCGATGGTTTGGGTTGGGGTGGCAAAGATCTCGTTAAGTGCTGCCTGCCACTTCGGGCTCTCAAGACCCGCGGCAAACGCGTTCCAGACGGCCAGCGGTGAATCGGAATCCGTTGCCAAACCGTTCAAGTACCTGGTCCATTGAACGACAAATTCCGATTTTGGTGTGAAGTCGCCGGCCCGCCGCTCAAGACCGCCAGCTGACGAATCGATCAACTGCGAGACTGCCACGAACATCAACTTATCGATGTGCGGGATCGGTCCGTCACGATCGAACCGGATGGTACACGGTCCCGCCGGCAAACTGCATTGTCCTTCGATGGACCAACGTTGCGTGTCCGGATACCAACTGCCTGTGACTTCGCCACAAGCGGCCGAATTGACCAACTTCCCAGCCACGGTCAATCGCGTGGGTCGTGCCTCCGCAGCGGCATAGCGAACGGCGATTGCATACGAGCCTGCGTGCGAAATCGAAAACTCCAATTCACCGTGATTTGGGCCGCCGGGACCGGCGATTACCCCGATACCCTCGCCATAGCCGTCGTCTAGTGAGACGAGATTACCTCGCTTCACAGTTTCGGCCTCGACGACAACGGCTTCGTCTGTCTCGGATGAGGCGGCAATGGCGGCGAGCCGAGTTGTTGCGGCGTTGAGTTTCCGTTGTCGTTCGGCGGCCAGCAGATAGTCGCCCAGCTGTCGCCGGTCGCCGTTGACGACTTCTAACGTCGTGCTGTTAACCAAGGTATCAATCTGCGCGATCGTGGCAGCAGCACGTTGTTGCTGCTGCTGTTGTCGCTGGATGTCCGCGGCGGAAGCCAAAGGCCGTTCCTGCCAGCGAGCCACAACGCTGAAATTTTCCATTGTCTTGGTGCTCTTGAAAATACCGGCCAGTGCGTAATAGTCCGAGGTGAGCAGTGGATCAAACTTGTGATCGTGGCATCGCGCGCAGCCCAGCGTCAGGCCCATGAATGCCCGACCCAACGTGTCGATCTGCTCGTCGATAATGTCCATCTGCATTTTGACCGGATCATCCTCGGCCAGCATTTTCGCGCCCAAGGTCAAAAAGCCCGTCGCGGCCAACGCGTCCTTGCTGGCGTCGCCCGTTAGGTGAACGGCCAACAGGTCGCCAGCAATCTGTTCTCGAACGAATTGATCGAACGGTTTGTCTTGATTCAGCGCGGCCACAACATAATCGCGATAACGGTACGCATTGGCGTAAGCCAGGTTCTCATCCATGCCGTTGGAATCGGCATAGCGAGCCACGTCCAACCAATGTCTCCCCCAGCGTTGGCCATATCTGGGTGATTGCAACAGTCGATCGACGAGCCGCGCGAAAGCATCGGGCGCTTCGTCTTGCAAGAAGGCGTCAATCTCGTCTGGCGTCGGAGGCAGGCCGGTCAAGTCGAACGTAACACGCCGAATCAGTGTTCGCCGTGTCGCCCGAGGCGCGGGACGACATCCTGCTTCGTTGAGCCGTGCCAAAATGAACGCGTCCAGCGGCAACCGCGCCCAGGCATCGCGGCCGATGTCGGGAGCGACGGGCGAGGCAATCGGTTGTAAGGACCAAAAGTCTAGTTCTTCGAGCCGCAGCTTGCGATCAACGTCATTTGCCGTAGGCACCACAATCGGCGCGGGCAAACTGTCGGGCCACGGCGCGCCCATCTTGACCCAAGCGATCAAGTCGGCGATCTGTTGCGCCGGCAACTTCGTTTTGGGAGGCATTTTGAGAACCTCACCATGCCGCACCGCGCGGATGAATAAGCTCGCATCAGCGTTCTCGGCCACCAGGGCCGGACCGCGCTTGCCGCCGCGGAGGAAACCGTTCAACGAATCCAGGCGAAGGTCGCCCTCGGATTGGTCCTCGTCGTGGCAATCCAAACAGTGCTCGGACAGTACGGGGCGTACCCGTTTTTCGAAAAAGTCGTTACCTGGTACCGCCGTTTCGTCAGCACGAACCGGTGCGGTGCCAGCGACCGTGCCAGACCACAGCAACGACCCTACATAGAGCCAGGCAGCAATTCGAGTTGGGGGAATAAGGTGGAAAGGCATTAAGGTGAGTCCGACAGGAACACTGCGGATATTGATGCATCTACGGACGTTTATACACCGAAGGCCAGCGGAATTAAAGACAATAGCCCGTTGTCACGAGCCATCGTCCCGGTGATTTACGGCAGCATCACACGTCCACCGCTGGCCACAATCGTCTGGCCCGTCATGTAACGTGACCGTTCCGAGAGCAAGAACAAGACCATTTCGGCGATATCGTCTGGTTGGCCGAGCCGACCGAGTGGTGTGTTGGCCACGAGCGACTCGCGCACTCGCGGATCCACGTCTTTGATAATTTCCGTGTCGATCAAACCTGGTGCGACTGCGTTGACACGAATGTTGTATTCGGCCACTGCCGCCGCCAGACTCTTCGTCAGCGCGGTCATTCCGGCCTTGCTGACGGAGTAGGCAATGGACATCGGTCGCGCTTGGAGCGCAGAGATCGACGACATGTTGACGATCCGACCGAACTGCCGCTGGATCATGCCCGCCTTCACTGCCCACGTCACGCGATAGCAACCTGTCAGATTGATATCCAGCGTCCGCTGCCATTGCTCGGGCGTCGTCTCTTCGTGCGAAATAAAATCGAAGATGCCAGCGTTGTTTACCAGCAGGTCGATCGGGCCCAACGCCGCTTCCACGTTGGTGACCATGCTGCTGACGGCTTCGTCCGATGTGACGTCTGCCTGACACGCGAACGCGGTGCCATCGTTGGATTCGATCCGTGCGACGAGCTGTTTGGCGGCTGTACTGCTGGAGCGATAATTGACCGCCACGCGTGCGCCTGCTTTGGCCAAAAGAAGGCAACAGGCAGCACCGATTCCCTTGGCCCCACCGGTCACCAGGGCAGTGCGATCCTCCAAGTCTCGCGTGGATTCAGACATCGTCAAGCAACTCCTTGGAGATTTTGGTGGCGACGGTGCCAATGTCGAAATAGCCGACGGAAATCTGTCCGGCGTGCGTCAGTAAGTCATACGCCCGCCAACGGTTCCAACCGAACTCGGATTCCATCCACAAGATCAGCCAGGCATAGGCCTGCGCGATGGAACGCTCCATCGGACAACCCGTGGCGATTGTCATGATCTCGTCGGGCGATTCGATCCGTGGCGCCGGGATCGTTTTGTTCTTGATCAACTCGACCCGCAGCGTTGTGTGCGATGCCATTTCGAGGCCGCTGGCCGACAGTTCACCGTGACCCATCGTGGCGTGCGCGTCGCCTAGATACAAATAGGCACCCTCGACAAAGATCGGCAAGTACACGGTGTTGCCGGGCGCCGTTTCAATGATGTCCATATTGCCACCGTGTGGTCCGGCGGGACCTGTGGTGGGAACGCCCGTTCCAGGTGCCGTACCGATGCAGCCGAGCATCGGTCGGTAGGGAAGCGTGATTGTGTCACTCCAGAATACTTTGCCATCCTGGATTGGGCAGATGTGGGTGCCGTGCGGACAATCATCGCCGAGCCATTGGGTCAGTTGTTTGGGATCGCTGGTCCTCGTAGCGCATTGGTCGAGTGCAGGGGCAATCTTCAGAATGTGAACCGCCAGCGTGTCGCCCGGCTCGGCACCTTCGATAACGATCGGTCCCGTCTGCGGATTGCCGAACGGCTTTTTTGACTTGTCGCGACGATCCTCGTTCGTTCGAATCTGACCCGAGAAAGCGTCCTCCGTTTCGACTAATACGGTTTCGCCCGAGCTGATGGTTAAGCGCGGTTGATTGTGCCGACTGAATTCGTAATACAGTGGGCCGAGTGGAATTCGTTTCATGATGCAATGACCGGAGAAATGGTAGATGCTAAGCGATGCTTAGAAATGAATGCGCCGTTAACGATTCATATCCTCGGGAATTTTCATCCTGTTTTCTGGATTCGACTGTGCAATCATCCGAACATCGTGGCGCTAGACGCAGACAGAAACAAGCCCCGCAAACTGGTTGTCCTGGTTGTGCCCACGCTAGGTCACGGCGCACCGTAATGTCTCACCCTTCAAACCGGCCAACAGGTTGTCGGCCGCAATTTCCGCCATGCCATTGCGGCTGGAGATTGTCGCACTGGCCGCATGTGGGGCGATGACACAGTTGGACAGTGTCAGTAGCGGGTCATCCATCAAAATCGGTTCGGGATCAGTGACATCCAGTCCTGCAGCGAAGATCTGACCTGATGTCAGAGCAGCGTAAAGATCCGCCTGGTTGTGAATCGGCCCGCGAGCACTATTGACGAAGACCGCCGTCGGCTTCATCTTGCCAAACGTCTCGGCGTTGAACATACCCTGAGTCGTTTCGTTCAAGTCTGTGTGAACGGACACAAAATCAGACTCGGCCAGCAACTTTTCGAAGTCAACCCGACGAGCACCAAACTCGGATTCCGCGTTCTTGTTTTGGTAGTTGTCATGATACAGGACCTGCATGCCCCAGCCGCCATAACATCGTTTGGCCATCGCCACGCCGATGCGTCCCATGCCGACGATGCCGATGGTCCGTCCGATCAAGTCGACTCCGATATGCCCCAGCGGTTCCCACGTTTTCCAATTCCCGGCGCGGACATAGTCCTGGCATTCGACGATTCGGCGGGCGGCCGAAATCAACAGTGAAAAAGCCATATCCGCCGTGGCGTCGGTCAGCACATCAGGCGTATTACCAACACGGATGCCGCGCTGCGTCGCCTCGGCGATATCGATGTTGTTGTAGCCGACAGCAAAGTTGCTGATCACTTCGAGCTGTGGTCCGGCGGCGTCCATGAATTCCGCATCGACCTTTTCGGTCAACAACGACAGCACGCCTTGGCAACCAGTGATACGGTTGAGCAATTCGTCTCGGGAAGGTGGCAGCGGTTCTCTCCAAACGTCGGCGTCACACGCCGCAACGACACGATCGAGCCCAGCGGCAGGAATTTCACGGGTCACAAAAACTTTGCTTCGATCACTCATCGAATGCGCTCCCTTGGGTGAGAACTCAGTTGCAGGCGTCTATACTGTCGGCCAGTGTTTGATCTGCCAACATCGCGGGACCACACGGGGCCGGTCATGTCGGCCTCATTCGTATCCCTTAGTTGCAGGGCCAGTCATGAGTCGTGTTTTCGACCAATATAAGCGGGCCTCCAAGTCGTTGGCAGGTGGGGTTTCTTCGTCCACACGCGTGAATCAGGCCTTGGGACATCCGCTGTACATCGACCGCGCCGAAGGTTTCCGAGTATGGGATCTGGATGGGCGGCCCTATATCGACCTTTGCTGTAGCCATGGCGCCACGCTATTGGGCCACGGAGACGCTCGCGTGCGGAGAGCCGTCGAAGGAGCGCTGGCGCGCGGTGCCGCCTGTTCCTATGAATCCGAGCTGCACGCGGAATTTGCCGCACTCCTCTGCGACACGATTCCTTCTCTGGAGCGCGTCCGTTTCACGGGTTCCGGGACTGAAGCGACGATGCACTGTATTCGATTGGCACGTGCGGTGACCGGTCGCACAAAACTGCTTCGATTCGAAGGGAACTTTCATGGCTACCACGATCAGGTGATGTTCGGCGCCCGCGAACTGGGTCAGTTTGCCCCCCCGCTGTCGCCTCAATCGACGGGCGTGACACCAGGCTTGGAACAACATCTGCTGCAAATTCCGTATAACAACGTTGCCATGTTGAATCAAGCGTTCGATCAGAATGGTAATGAACTGGCGGCGGCAATCTGCGAGCCGATCTACTACAACGCCGGTTGTATTTTGCCTGATCCCGAGTTCATCGCCACGCTGCGGACGCGAACACGCGAATCCGGCGCGCTGCTGGTTTTCGACGAAGTACTCAGCGCGTTCCGGATGTGCGCCGGCGGGGCCCAACAGTATCTGGGCGTCACGCCAGACCTGTGCACACTTGGAAAATCCGTTGGCGGCGGGTATCCGTTGAGCGTATTCGGAGGTCGCCAAGAGCTGATGCAGCAGTTGATTCCCCAAGGCGATTGCCAGCACAGCGGTACGTACAACGCGCATCCGGTGGCTGTCGCTGCCGCACTGGCGGCGGTGGAAACTTATCGCGAGGAGTCCTTTTACCCACACATTAATGCGCTAGAAGAACGCTTGATCGAGGGGATCAATGCCGTCTTCCAGCGGCACGGCGTGCCAGGACTCGCCCGCGGGCTGGGGGCTCGGTTCGGCATCTACTTTGGGATCGACGGTCCGATTCGCAACTATGCCGATGCGCAACAGCACGATCGTCAGCAGATGTTGCGATTTATTGCCGCCGCAATCGAGGAGGGAGTCTATTTTCACGACTATGGAGGGGTGGCGTGCCATCATGGCTTCTGTGCGGCGATGACATTGGACGCCGTTGAAGAGGCGCTGGAAAAGCTCGACAAAGCCGTCGCGCGGTTGACCACGTCCTGAATTCCACTCAGCGTTTGCGAGCTGTTTCCGCGGTTCGTTGGGTCTTGCCGCGTGGGAGAAAGGGGGTTGGGAGTCTTTTTCGGGCAGCGACTTACGATCGACAGACGCCGATGGCCGAAAAAGACCCCCGATTCCCGTCACCATTCCACTTACGTCATCTCATTGAGTGTAGTCGGCGGTATTTCGTGGTTTAGGGCAGGATTAGCGACCGATAAACTCCGGCGGAAAGGCCCAGGCACAGTTCGTCAAATCGCGGCAGAGTGAAGATTTTGCTTTATTGGCCGACGATCCCCCCTTTTCCGTTGGCTCGATACTCTTTAAAATCCGAGGTTTCCCGCTCTGTGAACCTTCCAGCAGTGGCGTTCCGCGACACCGGGACCCAACCAATAGGCGATACGACCATGCCCAAAATGAAGACCCACAAAGGCACCAAGAAGCGGTTTCGCCTGTCTGCGAGTGGTAAGGCCATGCATCGGAAAGCCGGCACGAGCCACTTGGCTCACCGGATCACCACCAAGCGTCGCCGCAACTTGCGCGGCACGGGTGCGTTGGCGGCGCCAATGGAAAAGAAGATTGCCATCGCCCTCAATGGGTACAGCAACTAACCACACCCCGCTTCGCGCTCGGGCTAATAACGCTTGCGGTTTGATCCGCGGGGGCCTTGATGTGCAAAGGAAAGATCGATGAGAACAACCAAAGGCGCGGCCCGTCGCAAGGCCAAGCGTCGGCTTTTTAACAAAGCCAAGGGATTTCGTGGTGGTCGCAGCAAGCTGCTGCGAACCGTAAAAGAAACGCTTATACGATCCGGCGCTTTCGCTTACCGTGACCGCAAGGTTCGCAAGCGCGACTTCCGTCGCCTGTGGATTACGCGTTTGAATGCGGCTTGCCGCGAGCACGGGTTGCGCTATAGCGAGTTCATCTTCGGCTTGAAGAAGGCTGGGATCGAATTGGACCGCAAGGTCCTCTCTGAAATGGCGATTCACGAGCCGGCGGAATTCGCATCCGTGATTCAACAGGTCAAGAGCGCGATCGCCGCCTGATTTGGTGATGGTGCTCGCGCGCTGACAGCGCAACTTGTTCGTGTGTGAACATCGTTGTTGGCCGGTGCTCGGCGGATGGCGACGCGGGACCGGTTTTCTCGACCCATGGGATTCACGATTGACCGGCTGTGCGATTGACGAGCCAGCCTTAACGACAACCGTATTTGGCAGGTGATCCAGCGATGGCTCTCGGCGAGTTTCTTCAACAACTTGATGACCTTGCCGGTGACGCGGAAACGGCCTTCGCTGCGGCGACGGATGCGGACCAACTGGAAGCGGCCCGCGTCGAGTTCTTGGGTGCCAAAAGCGGCCGCCTGAAATCGGCGCAAAAGCAGTTGGGTTCGGTCGACAAAGCAGACAAACCCGCGGCCGGCAAACGCTTCAATGAAATCAAGCAACAGATCGATGGCGCGTTCAAAGCGGCTCAACAACGGACCGCCAGCGGCGGTACTGCCGGCAAAGCGACAGGCAAGTTCTTTGATTCTTCCTTGCCCGGCAGCCCGAAACTGAAGCTTGGGCATCTCCATCCAATCAGTCTGACGATCGAAGAGTTGAAGGACATCATGGGTCGGTTGGGGTTTTCCGTCGCCGACGGTCCCGAGATTGAAGATGAACGCCACAACTTCGAGGCCTTGAACATTCCGCTGGCGCATCCAGCCCGCGACCCACTGGAGAATTTCTACTTGGCGACCGCCAATAAAACCTCGCCTGACGTCCTCCTGTTGCGCAGCCAGACCAGCACCGTGCAGATTCGGGTGATGGAAAAGACACCACCGCCAATCCGCATCATCTCACTCGGACGCGTCTACCGCCCGGACACCGCCGACGCCACACATTATCCAATGTTCCACCAGATGGAAGGCCTTTGGGTTGACAAGAAAGTCACCATGGCTGACCTGAAGACCGTGCTGAGATTGTTCGCGACCAGCTACCTTGGCTGCGATGTGCATGTCCGTTTTCGTCCGTCGTTTTTTCCGTTTACCGAACCGAGCGTCGAGGCGGATATGAGCTGGGGCGACAAGTGGATCGAATTTGGTGGTGCCGGCATGGTTGATCCGAATGTCCTGAGCGCGGTGGGTTACGATCCGGACCAGGTTTCTGGGTTCGCCTTTGGCTTGGGCATCGAACGGTTATGCATGCGGCGTCACGGCATTACAGACATTCGTGAATTCTACCGGAACGACGTGCGATTTCTCCATCAGTTTTAGTCCACTGTGTTTGTTTTTTCCCAGCCGGAGTTCATGGATGTTTGGGTCCTAGATTCCGAGACGCACCAACCCAATTCGAAGACGCGCGATGATCGTCTCCTGGAACTGGCTGAAAGATTTTGTCAAACTGGACCTGAACCCAGCTGAGGTCGAGCAGCGGCTGATGATGGCCGGGCTAAACCACGAAGGGACGGAATCGATTGGCGACGATCTGGCCATCGATCTGGAAGTCACCAGCAATCGTCCGGATTGCCTCGGACATCTCGGCGTGGCTCGCGAAATTGGCGTATTGTTTCAGCGCCCTCTGACCTTGCCCACCGCGCAGCCGACGGCCGCGGGTCCGGCAGTTGACGGCCAGATTCAAGTTCGAATCGATTGCCCCGAGCTCTGCTACCGCTATACCGTTCGGGTGATTCGCAAGGCGAAAATTGGTCCGAGCCCGGATTGGTTGGCCAGCCGACTGAGGACGATTGGTATCACGGTGATCAACAACGTGGTTGATATCAGCAACTATGTGATGATGGAGTGCGGACAGCCACTGCACGCATTTGACCTGGCAACCATAATCGGACAGCAGATCATTGTCCGTGGAGCTGCCAAAGGTGAAAAGTTCGAGGCCATCGATCACAACACGTATCAGCTTGAGCCAGGCATGTGTGTGATCGCCGATGGCCAGCGCGCCGTGGCATTGGGTGGCGTTATGGGTGGAGCAGAATCCGAGGTCTCACAGGCGACGACCGATCTGTTGATTGAAGCGGCTGAATTCGCGCCGCTTTCGATTCGCAAAACAGCACGCAGTTTGAATCTGCATAGCCCGTCGTCGTATCGATTTGAACGGACCATCGATCCCGCAGGTGTGGATTGGGCGAGTCGTCGCTGTTGTGAGCTGATCTTGGATTTGGCGGGCGGCGAACTAGCCGACGGCGTGGTCGATGTCGGGAACGAGATCGTCGCGCTCCAACCAGTGGTCTTGCGATTACCACAGCTGGAGCGGATTCTGGGAATCACCGTTCCTCAGGATGAAGTCCGACGCATCCTGACGGCGCTCGGCAACCATGAGGAAAGTGCGGACAACGATGCCGTTCAGGTGATTCCACCTTCTTGGCGGCGGGACTTGACGCGCGAGATCGACCTGATCGAAGAGGTCGCTCGTATCCACGGCTACGACCAGATTCCGGAAGATGTCGCCGTGCCAATGTGGCCGTCGAACTACAGCGACGCCGAACGCGTTTTGGACAAGTTGCGAAGGGTCATGACCGGCGCCGGTTTCGATGAAGCGATCACAGCCAGCCTGGCCCCGCAAGAATGGGGCGATCGGTTTTCACCGTGGACCGAGCGAGATCCGATTGTCGCGAGTATGCCGATGAAAGGCATCCTGGCGGACGCTCCAAATGATCTGGGGCAGGCTGATAAAGTTCGCACGAGCCTGCTGCCGAGTTTGTTGGAAGCACGCCGTTACAACGAGTCGGTGGGAAACATTGGCACGGAAATGTTCGAAACTGCAAAGGTCTATTTGCCGCGAGAAGGTGATTTGCCGGTTGAGCCATGGACGCTGGCAATCGTTAGCAGCGGAGGTTTTCTCCGCGTCAAGGGTGTGATCGAACGGTTAGTGGCGACACTCAATCCGACAATGAAGCTCGAGGTGCAGCCGACCAAGCAGTCGCTACTGGATCACGACCGATCAGCCGAATTGCGATTGAAGGGACGCCAATTTGGATTCTTGGGCGAGATTGCACCGCAGGCTGGAAAGCAATTTGGTTTGCGTACTGGCGCCACGGTTGCCGAATTGCGGATTGCCTCGCTGGAAGAAATCGCTGTGCTCATTCCACAATACGCGCCCCAGATTCCCTACCCGACAATCACACGAGATTTGAATCTGATCGTCGACGAGCAGTTGCTTTGGAGTGACCTCGCATCCACCGTCAAAGAATCCGCCGGCGAGTTCTTGGAGACGACCGAATATAAAGAGACCTATCGCCGCGAAGAACAGGACGGAACCGGCAAGAAGCGATTGTTGTTTAGCGTGATTTTCCGGTCTGCCGTAGGCACGTTGACAAACGAGGAAGTCGACCAGATTCGCGACCGGATCGTCGCCGCCTGTCGCGAAGCGCACGGTGCCAAACTGTTGGTTTAGAGAGCGACCAACGGGAGCGGGGCATGGCAACCGAGCGATAGCTCGTGGCGGTCCGAGGCACAGCCTCGTTAGTCGTCGTCCAAGTTGTCTGGAATCAAGTCCTCGGACATGCGACGTTCCACAACGCGACCGAATTCTTCGAGGCTGCGGCGCTGCCCGAATTGATGCCAAGGGCTGACATGCTCCAGTTCAGGCATGATTTCGACCAGCTGCGAGACCAGAGTTTCGGCCATTCGTGTCACGCTGGCCGTTGGCGAGCGCTCCTCGATTGCTTTGGCGGTCTTCATAAGCCGAATCAATCGGGCACGTTCCAAAACCGGTCGCGACAGCGGTTCGTCAGTTTCCTCGACCAGATCCGTCAAAGGAACATCAAGAGCTTTTTGCCATTTATGCAAATCGCTCAGCCGAAGGTCTGTGGATTCCTGTTCTTGTAAGCGAAGGCTGCGAATATCGCTGCCCATCTGGCGTGCGGCGCTGCGGAGCGAAACCCCTTCTTGCAGACGAACCGTACGGATCCGATGAAGGGCGTTTGACGACTCGTTTCTCTCGTCGTTTTTCGAGATTACGGGTGTTGGGACGGGATCCGTCCCTGCCAAATCGGCGATGGCCATAGTGCTTCTCCTCTGTCCAAGAAACCGCATGCACTCAATAGCGCGACTCCTTCGGTGTCATGCGTCCAGTCGGGTGTTCCTGTCCCGGCTGCCTATTTGGACGCGATTACGCGAACGAGCGTTCCCGAGATATTGACCCTTTTTCCGATTGAAACGGATCACCGGCCGTTGGACCAAAGAAAGGTGTCACAAGCTGTTACCGAGAAAGAGCTTGCGACATGCTACCGGTGCGTGGAGTGGACGCGAGGCTGGGAAGGACCGAAGCACTGCGTCGAGCTCAGTTGGGCTTCGCCACCCTGATCCCTGCGAAGCAGTTCTGTGGCTCCAAGCTCGGTTGCATCCTGATTGTCGGCCAATTCGGCAGCCATCGTGTCGAGCTGGTGACGGGATGGGGGCTGCATTCTATTGCGAAATGCGGAACTCCAGGCCGCCAGATAGTCCTCGGTGGCGGAATCGAGTCGCGTTGGATGCATGTCCCGCGACGCCTCCTGCGACGCCTCAGTCTGCTGGGCGTGCATCTGCCATAGTCGCTGCAAATCGGCCTGACCAAAGGCAGTGTTCTCCTGCTGGACGATCACAACTTTGCCGCGCGTGCGCTCGTAACCGGTCCGAATTACTGCTTCCCCTCCAAGACGTTCCGCGTGCCGCGTGACGCGCACCTGGGGATACTGGAGCGCTAGATCGCGAGCCACTTCTTCGGTTTGATCGGTCGATCCATCGTCGATCACCAATACCTCGAACTCAGATGCGACATCCGGGAGAATGTCCAACATCTGGTTGATAAGGTATGGAAGAGAATTTTGGGCGTTGTAGACGGGTAGGACGACACTAAGCGACTGATCGGAATTCGTCACAGGTTGCAAACTCCAAGGTTGAACGACGGAACGGTCTCGGTATTTTTATCGGTTGTCCATCGCGACGACTGCAACTCACTGGCAAAGGGACCTGTTTTTTGACTTGTGCGGCAGGCGACGATTGTTTGGTATGCTTGGCTTGTTCGGAAGTCGGTGATAGTGATTGATCGGGTTACTTGCCGATAACCGCTCATCAAGGTGTCGTCACACCTGATCCTTGCCCGCCACGGGCGTTCAAAAACGTAGCCATTCGCACCTTCGTGTCCGTCGTGCTACGCTGTTCTGCCATGAACGAAACCGCTGTCGACTCCAAAACGAACCGAACAGACCGGCCACAACATCACCCTTTTGGCCGTGTGGCAACGTCTTGTTCTGTTTGGAGCTGGTTGTTTTGGTGCTGGCTGTCCGCCAGTGGTTCGATCCTCGCGCAAGACACGCCGTCGGACCCCGGCCACTGGCACCGATTGAAGCAGACGCGGTCCGTCAGTTTGCGTGGTGTCTCGGTCGCCAATCGCGATGTTGTTTGGGCAAGCGGTGCGGACGGGACGGTTCTTCGATCCGTTGACCGAGGCCAGACCATCACAACGATCCTCGTCCCGGGCGCCGAGACGAGTGACTTTCGCGACGTGCACGCTTTCGACGCGGAACATGCGAGCTTGATGGCGGCGGGACAACCTGCGCGAATGTACTGGACTGAAAACGGCGGCAAGAACTGGTCCATTGCCTATGAATGTGCTGACAAGCGTTCGTTCTTCAATGCGATGGCCTTCTGGGACCAGAATCGGGGAATTGCATTTAGCGACCCAATCGACGGGAGACTGTTGATCATCAGCACGCGCGATGGTGGAAAGTCGTGGCAACCGCTCGATCGAGCCAAGCGGCCAGTCACCGCAAGAGGCGAACACGGCTACGCGGCCAGTGGCACCTGTCTGACGGTTGACCGGCGGGGTCGCGTGTGGATCGGACTGGGCGGTCCCGGCACGGGCAACGCTATGGCTCGGGTTTTTGCATCGGGCGATTTTGGCCGAACGTGGTCCGTCAGCGCGTCCAATCTGGTGGGGACCGAGTCCGCGGGCATTTTTTCGATCTTTTTCATCGACCAGAAACACGGCATCGCCGTCGGCGGCGATTACAAGAATCCCAACGGTACCAGCGATGTGGTGTCGCTGACGCACGACGGCGCCAAGACTTGGAGCAGGCCGGACAACCATGGCCTCCGTGGCTACCGTAGCTGTGTCGCCGGCGCGACGACACCAGACGGTGAGATCTTGATTGCCTGCGGTCCGTCTGGCTGTGATTGGTCGCGCGATGCAGGTCACCATTGGCATCCAATGGGCAACGACGCCTTTCATGCGCTGGCTTTCTCCATGGACGGAACCACGGGCTATGCCGTCGGTGCGGACGGTCGTCTGGCGCGCTGGGTGTGGCGAGATCCGTAGCCCGCGCATCACACAGAATTCGAAGGAGCAGTGGATGAAAACGCTGACCAAAGAGATCTGGATGGAAGTTCCCGCGCGGCGGGCGATCGTGTCAATTCACAATGAAGTTAAACGGCTCGTCACTGAAAGCGACGTTCAAGATGGAATGGTACTGGTCAACGCGATGCATATCACCGCCAGTGTGTTCATCAACGACAACGAGTCGGGGCTGCACGCGGATTATGAGCGATGGCTGGAGGAACTTGTACCGTTTGACGCGGGGGCCGATCCCGCATCGGGCGGATATCTGCACAACCGCACGGGCGAAGATAACGCCGACGCCCATCACAAACGCCAGATCATGGGCCGCGAGGTTGTTGTCGCGATCACTGACGGCAAGCTGCACCTGGGGCCATGGGAGCATATTTTCTATTACGAGTTTGACGGACGAAGAAGGAAGCGGGTGCTGGTGAAGATCATCGGCGAGTAGGTTAGAATCAACAACTGTCGTATAGTCGTTGTTCGCTCCGCGAACATCACGCCAAGTTCACGGAACAAACAGCAACTGTCATCAAACATGCCGCTTGATGGAACATCGCGCGGACCTCTCTGCCATTCGCGATGGTCCAAATCGTGTTTTCATTCATCTTTCCCCTTTGGGAGCGTTGCCGTGGCCCGCGTTTATGTCTCGACTGTCATCCATGCACCGGTCAACAAGGTTTGGGACTTGATCGGTGATTACAATTCGCTGCCCGCCTGGCATCCATTTGTCACCAATTGCAATATCGAAGACGAATTGCCCAGCGGACTGATTGGGTGTGTGCGTGCGATTGAAGTCAAAGATGACGGCGGCACAATTCGCGAACGGCTTGTAACGCTCTCCGACGAAGAGCATCTCTGTCGGTATTCGATCTTGACCGGTCCATTGGCGGTTCGCAATTATCTGGCCACGATGTGGTTACTGCCCGTTACAACATCAAACGACACGTTTGCCCAATGGGAAGCAAATTTTGACACCGACCCAGCCGATGAGGTGGAGATGGTCGATTTGGTGACGAGCATCTTCAGTGAGGGGTTTGCCAGCGTTGAAGAGAAGCTCGGCAAGTCGCCGTGATCCCGACGACCAAACATCAACGCTCCTTTGTTGCCTTGTGGATGACGGCGGATAGGTTGGCGCTAGAATCGATTCAGTTGCGTGAATTTGCTGCGCGCAAGCGAATCGCAATCTGCCTACAATGCGACCATCTGCTGGCAATTGTCATCATATTTCCGATACGAAACAAGGGATTCAGAAATGAACGGATCGACCAGTAAACTATCGCGACGCCGATTCCTGGCGGCTACGACAACCGCAACCGTGGCGACCGTCGCAGCGCCGGCGGTACTGACGGCAAGCAAGACCGATAAGCAGGTTATCTTGGGTGAAGGTGATCACCGCTATGAGGTGATTCACAACTGGCCGCAACTGCCTGAGGAATTCCACTGGCAGACAACGCATAACGTGGCGGTCGACAAACAGGGATTTGTTTATGTGATACACGAGGGGCGAGTAGATGAACCTGATCATCCGTCGATTTTCGTCTTCGACTCCGAGGGTCGCTACGTACGTTCGTTCGGTAGCCAGTACCAGGGTGGCGGGCATGGGATTGAAGTGCGTCAGGAAGAGGGGCAAGAGTTTCTTTACGTGTGCGCCTACCAGCAGGTCAAGGCATTCTCCAAACTTGACCTGAAGGGCGAAGTCGTCTGGCACAACCATGCGCCGATGCAGTCAGAAGTGTATGCGGTGGGAGAAGACACCGATCCCAAAAAGAAGTGGGGACTTGATCGATTCATGCCGACGAACTTTGCATTCCTGCCGGGAGGCGATTTTTTCTTGACGGACGGCTACGGATCCTACTACATTCACCGGTACGACAAGGACGGCAATTGGAAAAGTAAGATGGGAGGTCCGGGCGAGGGTAAAGGTAAATTCAATTTGCCGCATGGCATCTGGATCGACAGTCGTCCGGGAAGAGAATCTCAGATCGTGGTCTGCGATCGTGCAAATCATACACTGCAGTACCTTACGCTGGACGGCAAATACATCAAAACACTAACGGGCTATGGTCTGCCGGCGAACTGCGACACCTACGAAGACTTGTTGCTGGTGCCGGAACTCCACGCGCGGCTCACGTTGTTGGGTAAAGACAACAAGGTCGTGGCCAGACTGGGCGCGGACGTCAAACGAATCACGTCGCAAAAGGGCATTCGAAACGACGCGGCGAAGTGGATCGACGGCAAATTCGTCCATCCGCACGATGCCTGTTTCGACAATGACGGCAATATCCTCGTTGCCGAATGGGTAAAAACGGGCCGCATTTCGAGACTAACACGACTTGGATAGCCAAGCTGTTGAGCCGGCGCGATTGCCACTGATTGAAATCGTGGCCTCCGTCCAGTATTTTCTGTCTACTGGCTGACCCAGAGATGCATGTCGCCCTTATCTGCTTTCGATCACTCTTGTCGAGGAAATCCCATGTCTAACGTGGCCACTGAATACACCATTCGGCGTAAAGTATTCACACTCCTTGGTGGAAAGTTCCATATTTACAACCGCGAAGGTGCATTGGTTGGATTCTCCAAACAGAAGGCCTTCAAGCTTAAGGAAGACATCAGGGTTTTTACCGACGAATCGATGCAGCAGCCTATGCTGGCGATTGCGGCCAGGTCGATCATTGATTTCAGCGCTTGCTACGATGTAACGGATTCCAAGACTGGGCAGAAAGTTGGTGCGCTACGGCGCAAAGGGATGGCGTCAATGATCCGCGACGAATGGGACGTGTTGGACCCGCAAGACAATCCGATCTCGAAGCTGCGGGAGGATAGTACGTCTCTAGCCCTCGTGCGGCGGTTCCTGCCGATGGGGAACCTGGTTCCACAACACTTCGTGTTGGGTAACGAGACGAATCAATTTGCGGACATGCGCACGCATTTCAATCCGTTTATTCACCGTATGACGATCACGGTCAACGCTGACTGCCCGTTTCACCCACTGTTGGTGTTGGCAGCGGCAGTGCTGCTGGTCGCGATCGAAGGACGGCAGAATAACTGAGGCCGAGTGTCAATCGATTCTGCAAGGTCGTGTGGCACGCGGACCCTATCTGCCAGTCACAGACGGGGCACTACGAGAGTGTGGTGCGAAAGGCGGTGCGGCAACCAGGCGTAGCGTTGTGCACTGGTTCGCATCGCGACCGCGAGACTCTTGGGAAATCCGGCGTTTGCGCGCTTATTCCTTCTCACGCAACAGGTGCGGCCGCAAGATGTCCTGCCCCTTCGGCCCGATGGGGATGATTCGCTCCCGGTCGTGATGCTCGGCCTTGTGAGTGCCCGGCCGGTACAACCAGACATCGCCCGACATGTCCACGTCGAGCGGGCGCAGATTGCACACGTCCTGCGGACGACAGCCCGTAACCCGCTGGAATCGCACCATATCGGCCACTACGGCTTGCAGGTGCGGTATTGTGGCCTGGACCGTTGCATCATCCACCGGCAGCACTGGGGCCGTTTCACGGGCCTCTGAGCGGCCCTTACGCAAGCCAGGGACGGCCTGCAATGCATGCAACGAAGTTGCCGGTATGAGTTCCTGCGCAACCGCCCATTTGAACATCCGCTTGATTCTGGCGACATGGTCGTTGATGGTCCGCCGGGACAGGTCGGCTTGAATCATTTGCCCCTGGATTGATTGCAGCGCAAGCGGGCCGAAGTCTTTTGCGAGGTGACGACCGTACAGCCGTTTGACTGATCGGGCCGTTTCCACGATTAGCCCGTACTGCCGGGTCGGCTTGCCGTTTTTCACGTAATACGACCGGGCAAACCGAGTGTACGCCGCCAGCAGTTCAACCACCGTCCGGTCGTTTGAATCGGGCAGTCGCCGGCCGTTGGCCAGGAATTCGGCAATCAGGCGGTCGTATTCGGCCTTGCTGGCCCCGGTGTTCCACTTGCCCAGGTAGATATCCTGGCCGTTGATCGTGACGACGGCCTGATTCGTGGGCTTGTGGCGACGGTAGGAAGGGACGCGAGAAGAGGATGAAGTCGGCATGGGTGCAACCTCCATTTCACCGAATCCGGTAGACTACCGGATTTCGTAGAAACTTCAGGCCGCACTGCCGACCATCGGCAGGTAATCTAAAACATGATTTCGGCGGTATTTAGAAAAAGTGGGCGTACATGGATTCGAACCATGGACCTCGTCGTTATCAGCGACGCGCTCTAACCAACTGAGCTATACGCCCGTGTCCAATTCCACAGGCAGAACATGCTATTTTAGGCCCGCTTCGTCTGCTGTCAAACGGGCCAAGTATCATGCGCGGGAGGGACGGAAGCCGTCTTTCTTGCGGCTCAAAACTCTGTTCTTACGGAGGACTTTTCCTGATCAGGGACGAATAATCGTCATGATCGTTTCAAGCGGACAAAGCTACCCATTTTAGTCATGTTCCACGGTGGTCGTCTCCGAATTAAGAGTCAGTGTTTCGTTCTGGATTCGCAAGAGAGGATAGCCCAATGTGTCGTCTTTCCGGCCACCTTGCCGTAGCTTTTGGAATCGCCTGTGGTGCGATCTGTTTGCAGGACGCCCAAGCGGCACCACCTACGGTTGAGGCCGCACTTGCCTTGAAGCCCGTCCAAACGGATGTCGATTGTGACAACCCAACGAAGGACGAAATGGCCAAAGTGACGATCGAGGTGATTTCGGAACCTGGCCGGTCCGGCTGGCAAGTCTTCGATAGCCAGGGAAGGCTGTTGCGTCGATTTGTCGATACCAACAGTGACCAGAAGCTGGACCTCTGGTCCTATTACCAGAACGGCATTGAAGTCTATCGGGACGTTGACGCCAACTTCAATGAAAAGGCGGACCAATACCGCTGGTTGGGTACGGGTGGGTCACGCTGGGGCCAAGACGCCGACGAGGATGGAACCATCGATCGCTGGCACATGATCTCGCCAGAAGAGGTCACTGCCGAAGTCGTGGCGGCTCTTCGAGATCAGGATACAGCGCGTTTTAAGCGTGTTTTGTTGTCGACGACGGAATTGACGTCACTCGGGCTGGGCCAGGAACGCAAAGAGGAGATCGCCGACCGAATTGACGTCGCGGCTCAAGATTTCGACCGTTTTTCTCGCGATCGCGGGCTCGTCAAACCCAACGCGCGCTGGATCCATTTTGGCGCAACACGACCTGGTTTGCTGCCTGCGGGCACGGATGGATCGAGTCGTGATCTCTTGATCTACGACAATGTGGCAGCGATCGTGGATACGGATGGCAAACACGGTCAGATCGTGATCGGCACCTTGGTGAATGTTGGTGAACAGGCGTGGCGCGTCATCGATCTTCCGACGGGGGAAGCCTCGGGCGGCTTTTACACATCGATCGTAGGCCGAATGGGTACCAGCAATAACGTCGATCAGGCCGTCGACCGTCAAATGCAGGAGCTGCTCGCTAAACTCGAGAAAACGGACAAGCAGTTGTCCGTCGTGACTGCGCCTCTGGAACTTGCCAAGCTGAATGCAGCACGAGCTGATCTGTTGGAAGAACTGGCCAAACAGTCCGTCAAGCCGAAGGAACGTGAGACCTGGATTCGACAATTCGCCGACACAGTCAGCGCTGCTTTTCAATCCGGTGAGTATCCGCAAGGTGCCCAACGACTGCGATCGATGCTGGGCAACCTCAAGCCAGGCCGCGACAGCGATGACTTGATTGCGTTCCTGACATTTCGCTATCGCACGGCGGACTATAGCCGCGCCCTGCAGGCGCCGAATGCGGACTTCTCGAAGGTCCAAGAGAAATGGCTAAAGGACCTGCAGGAATTCGTCAGCGATTTCCCGAAATCGCCCGACGCTGCCGAAGCCATGTTGCAGCTGGCTATTGCCCAAGAGTTTGCTGGCAAGGAAGACGAAGCCACGATCTGGTACGGACGCATTGCCAAGGACTTCCCCAATTTACCACTCAGCGCAAAAGCAACTGGCGCCAGGCGGCGTTTGAATTCAGTTGGCCAAACGATTTCGCTGAGGGGAACAAGTTCCACCGGAAGTCCGATCGACTTGGCCAGTTACCGAGGCAAAGTTGTCTTGATTCACTATTGGGCGACGTGGTGTGAGCCCTGCAAGGCCGACATCGAGGTGATCAAGAAAGTGCAGGACAAATTGGCGATCGGTGGTTTTACGGCCATCGGCGTGAATCTGGATCACACCAAGGCCGCGATGACGGAGTATCAGCAGTCCCAACGACTTACTTGGCCTCAGTTGTACGAAGCCGGCGGCCTGGAAAGCCGTCTGGCTAACGAATTGGGTGTCGTCACCTTGCCAACCATGTTGCTGATCGACAAGACAGGCCGCGTCGCTCGACGCAACATACACAGCGGCGAACTCGAAGCGGAGATCTCGCGATTGCAGAAATGAACAAGTCGCTGGCTGTGGCTTGGGAACGGGTTGACAAGTTTTCGGCCCCTGCGGGAAAAACTTGTGAATCACAATGAGGGCTTGGGAACCCGGCGTCCGCGTCAGGGGGCAACAAGTCCCGGACAGTTGATCGTAAGTAGCCGCCATCCTTCGCGTCCAAGCTCGAAAATCGCTGGAAAACTCTACCCGCAAAAGCGTGCTGATTGTAAGAATTACAACGATTGCACGAAGCTGGTCGGTAAGATCGTCTCGGCCGCGTTGCGGAAGTTGGCGGAAAACACGATTTTCCGACGTTCTGCTTGGAATCGCCTGAAGCGGCACGCGAGTCGCATCAGCGTGGGATGCGACGTTGTGCAGTTGTTGCACGACAAGCGTTTCAGGAGGAAACCGGCGAGCGCCCATGATGTGGTTAGACAACGAGGCAGTTATCGTTTGCGTATCGGTCTTGGTCCAGATCGCGGGGATCGCCAGCATGGTGATCGCCCGGATCAGCGAATGTTCAGCCAAGAAATGCGGCTACCAGACTTTCTTCTTCGCAACGCTCTTGCTTGTTGGCGTTTTTAGCGCCTTGATGATCCGGGCCGGAAGCGATTGCAGTGTTTTCTGCGCGGCAACGCTGCCCGTGATGGTCGTAGGTGCCACTTTGGACATGCGGTCGAGTTCTCCAGACACTACATTTTGAACAATCGGAACTGGTCGTCTTTGCCCAGCGTCGGCGGGTCGACGGAAAACTCGTGTAATGTCGCATTCCTGGGCTTGTTCGTGCGATATTCCCTGAAGATCGGCAAAATCGAAAAAAACCTACCTATCCGCACGACCCGCAACCGACAACTTATATCAGGCAGGTTTCGTCTGAAATCAAGGTTGCGCAAGGGGGACATCTCGCGACCGTAACGAGAGTGCCGTCGACGGACGGCTCATCCCCATACCATTCTTGGTGCCAAACGGTTTGCCTCGTCCAATTCGGGCGTGAAGGAAACTAATCGACATACTCCCGCAGACCTTTGTTCGCTCGGGATCACCACATTGCACCCAGCAATGTTGTGGTGGGCACCGGGCGAAGGACAAGCGGACCACAAGCACAAACGATTGCTAGGAGGTCAGCCATGCGACGTTTCTTTTTCGGTTTGGCGGTATTCGCGTTGGCGGCACCAATGCCGTTGTTGGCGGAAACCACCGACCGTCAGATCGCACAACAGATAATCAGTCTTCTAAAAAGCCAGAAGGAAAATGGCGAACTGAAGGGATTCAACCTGGACCTTCAGGTGGAAGATGGGGCAGTGTACCTGAAAGGATTCGTATCCGAACGGGAACAACGACGCAAGGCCATTGAAGCTGCGCGCCGCGTGAAAGGCGTCGAGCAAGTCTACAATGAAATCGAAATCAAGCACACTGAGACTCTGGCGGCCGAGCCGCTTGGGGATGGCGCTTCTGCCAAGAAGTTAGAAGTAAAAACGGTGAACGCACCATTTGCGACTCTTCCCGAGCCGCCTCAATTGGTGGTCGATATGACTGCCGAGGATGAAGAGCCGGCCAGGGCCACCAAGCTCTCCGCGGAAGACCCCGAAATTGGCGGTTTGCCGGAAGCCGAGGTGGCTGGACCCGTTTTGACTAAACCCGTTTTGACTAAACCCGTTTTGACTAAACCCGTTTTGACTAAACCCGTTTTGGCCAAAGCTCCCGTCAATGTGTTCCGAACGCCACAACCAATTCAAGTGGTCAAAGAACAGCCGATTGGAGGGAACCAAGTCGCACCGGTACGAAGTGCACGTGAAATCATAGAAGCGATCGTGAAGCAATATCGCGTCGCGATGGCCCGTGGCGAACTGCAGGGCTTTGGCATCGATGTGCAGGTAAAGCAAGGTGTCGTCTGGCTCAAGGGAACCGTCTCGAGTCCCGCCCAACTGACATATGCCATCGAAGTTGCTCGTGACGTGCAGGGCGTCAAAAAGGTCGTCAACGCCTTGGATATCTCTGGAAGCGAGGACTTGAAAGTCGTGTCATATGAGAGATCGGACGCTGGTGTGCAGCACGCATTTCGGCAAGACTCGAATCCATCTGCTAGCGACGGTGAGGCCGAACGCATCGCCAAGGAAGTTGTTGCCGGTCTTAACAAGCAAAAGCAAGAAGGTCTGCTTACCAACTTTGGCATCGATGTTCAGGTCGAGCAGCGCACCGTTTGGATGTCCGGATATGTTAAGGACTCCGGGCAACACATTCGGGCGTTGGACGTTGCCCGCTACGTTCCAGGTGTTGAAAGGGTCGTAAACGACTTGAAGATATGGGGTCAGGGCACGCCCTTGCGTCCTGTGAACGTCACGCCAACACAGGGGGTGAGTTCGCAGCCAGTGATTGGCCAACAGGTTCTGAATTATCAGATGGTTCCCATCCGGTATGTGCCAGTACAGGCCATGCAAGCCTCGAACCAAACACCCATGGCATTCGCGCCGGCTCGTCCTGCCAGTCATGCGATGATGCAACCTGGCCAACCGGTTCCGATGACTGGCAATGCTGGCGTTGGCATCGCCCCAGCTCGGTTCGATCACCCCCAGATGCCCGGCTATGCCTGGCCCAGCTACGCACCATCGCCAAATTATGGCGCGGTGACGTATCCCAAACAGTACTCGCCAAGTGCCTGGCCCTACATCGGTCCGTTTTACCCTTACCCCCAAGTTCCTTTGGGGTGGCGACGGGTGACATTGGAATGGGATGACGGTTGGTGGAACTTGAAATTCAAGAACACCCGTATGCACTAGGAAAACGGTGAGGACGCAAAGGCAAACCCCCGCCTGCTGCTAGCAGAGCGGGGGTCACTTTTTCTTGAGCGGTGATTTTCGGAATCTTCGGCATTATCGGAAAAACCCACAAGTTTCGCCCAGATTGACACGATACCTAAGTTCTAGACACCGGAAGTGGCTCGGCGGGCTGGCGTAACGTGCCTTTTGAGCAGTCACATTCGTGCGGAAAACTGTCCTCGCAAGGAAGAGAATCGATGTCTTATCGTTCGACTAGCGGATGCCTTGGCTTGCTATTTGCCATCTTGGCGTTGACCAACACCGGGTGCGTTGGCATCACTACGGGACCATCTCTTGGCATTTTCAGCATTCCAGTGCCTATAAGTCCATATTTTCAGGACAAGGCGGAGGATCGGCATTGGATCGAAGAACGCTACGAGTCGGTTCCCATCCTTGGGCCGCTGACGTCTGGAGGGCCGGCTGCCGCGCTCGACCCGCCAAGTGACGACGAAGTCATTCGGGCCATGGAGAGAGCCAGGCATTTTGAAGGCGGATTGCCATTTATTTATGAGAAACAATGGAATAACGTTCGGATCGTCAAGCAGAGGATCTCGGACTACGTTGATCCGCCGCGATTCTATCCGCTGATCGGACCCGCTCAGCTGCATCACGCACATTACAAATGTACGGTCTACTTCTCGGAAACCACTCACGTTGGTTGGCCCGTGCCGCATACGCTGACGAATGAGGATGCCGTCGAAGTCCTCTACATCGACCACAATCACTTCCACATGGTTGGCAACGTGGACAGCGGGCAGAACACGCCGTATTAGGAGTCAAAGCCGAAGGGAAACGATCAAGGCCCACGGACAATGTTCCGCGGGCCTTTTTTGATGGGTTCTTCAGAACAATTCGTGGGTGGAATTGGTTGTTCTTTTGAGGAGCGCGGTGGAGCCCCTCGGGACTCAGAACAACAAAGCCTGTTTTGTGTTTTGGGCGTTTAGGAGTTGGTCCGGCTCCGTCGTCCTTTCATCC